>Ga0099823_1002979_pt1 | contig 15746 bp, 9 predicted proteins | sample CowpearedBW_FD_76831 | JGI IMG/M metagenome (GOLD analysis project Ga0099823, IMG submission 76831) | Root nodule microbial communities of legume samples collected from California, USA - Cow pea red BW | ecosystem: Host-associated > Plants > Roots > Nodule | place: USA: California | collected...
ATTAAATCAACATATATATATATATATATATATATATATATATATATATATATAATATCTGTTATAAATTTTATCCGCTTATATCCAATTTCGGGGTTTTCTTCCATTCCTATGACTAATGTTATCCGTACAAAAGTCAAATTTCACAAACCCTGTATAAACGAAGATTCTCTTGTAACATCCCCCAAACTGTGTAAGGTAATTTGTATAGTTGCATAGATATCAGACGCAATGGCATGGTGTATAAAGTGTAAAAGGACACCTTTACCCTATGTTTCTTATACCATCTACCAAACCAAATGAGAAAAAGTGTCTAACAGAAAGGTGCACCACAAGCACCATCACCTGTAATAACAATAATGCACAATCATGGGAAGACAAAGATGCTAACATTAGATTGTCTAGCATTCAGTTTTCCATAATTATTCCTGTTCTTTTAAACAAACAACAAATGCTGACCAGCCTTATCAACATAAAAGCAAAACAATTCAATTAATCCTTTACAATTTTAGAAGAAAATATCACATATTTATTAGAAAAAAAATTATTTAACACTGTTTAACTACCACTTGATAATCTTTATAAAGACAAAAATAACCTTAACAAAATTTAACTTTCTATTTATAAAATAAAAATAGCAAATAATAGATAATAAAAAATAGTGTCAAAGGGATATAAAAAAAAAAATCTGGTGTCAAATACCATTGTTCCATATTTCTTAATCGGTACTGGTTATTGTTTTAGTTTTTTTTTATTGGTGTCGAACTTTCCCATGTCTCCCATTAAAAAAGAACTCACATTATTCAATTTTGAAAAGAATATGAAATTTGATTTTTTAAATTGCTTAATTAGATTTAATTTTTCATAACTTGTGTAGAGATTTTGAAAGAGAATTTTATTTTTAAGTGTTATTTTAAAGTTTAATATAATATTAATCTTTTTATCGTTTAAGTTTCCTTTTGTTTCTTGATTTGTATTAAAAACAATGTTAAACAGATTTATTTTTTTCCGAAGAAGTATTGAGAACTTAAAGTATAACTGATTAATAAATCCCGCAAGATCTACAATTGAAGATCAAGAAAGACACCGTATGTGATATGCGGATACTTGAAATTAAATGCTCCAAGTTCAATGAATTAAATTTTCTGATAAATGAACATCGTTTATGGCGCATCTTTATTTTATAGGCAACTAAGCTAACTCTGTAATCAACACGATCTTCTTCCCCGAAACAAAATGTGGGAAACTCATCAATTCATTTGACTACGTACTAAGTTTCCAAACACAAGACCTTAATTTGAACGCCAAGGTTTCATCCATAGTTACTACTACCCAACAACTCTTTAAATTTGAAAACACTTGTCACATTGGAATAGGAACGACCATTGTGAGTGTCCGAAGAGTCCTGGTAACTTGTGTCAAACAGTCAAAGTTGGGGAGTTAAAACAATTTTCTTTAACATCCTAATGTCTTTTATTTTAAAATTATTTATTTATTGGATATGCTATAATGTGTTTTTACAAGAAGATAAAAAGAATACTCTTTCTTTAAATTTTATTTATTTATTTTAGTTATTTAAATTTTTTTAATATAATGTAATGATGTTTTCACAGTAAATATCCATTGTATTTAAGAAACAAATAAATTTAAAATATATTTAGTGTTAGACTTTTCACAAATATTTTAAGCATAAAATATGTTATTTAGAAGTTTTATACTAAAGAGAGGAATAATATTTTCATGAACCATACGTTTTTCTACAAAGATTATCAAGATCTCCTAAATAATACAAAATTATTTTATTTTAAATTATCTTCCATTCCTCAAAAACTTATTATGCAATGTACAAAAGTTCATGAAAAATATATTTTGACACTCAACTTTTCTCTTACTTCCATTTAATTCTTCCTTTTATTAATCAAATATTATATTTAACAAATATAAATAAAATTTTAAAATAAAATAAAAATATATTTGATTGTCAAGTGGTAGTATAATAACAAAACAGTGTCAGATACGGGGTCCAAAATTTATTATGTTTCCAGCCGGACTTATTTTGTAAATATTTGGATGTGGTGACTTTTGTATTTAGTGTTGATTAAAACTTTATATTTAAACAATAATTTAAAATTTAATAAAATTAAAATGACTTATTCCAATAAAATATTTAAAAAAATAAACAATTTATAATAAAAAATCGATTTATATATTTAAGAGGGTGAAAATGGAGAGAATAATTAAAATGATTAAAGATAGATTCAGTAAAAATGTAACGGAGTTAGTTGAATACGATCCCGTGTGAACTTCCCCGCGTTCGAATTCATAAAAAAGGAAAATGACGGGTTTTCCGACATTTGACTGAGATTGACGACGATATTGCTGTTTCATTGAAACGTGAGACGCTTGAGAAGTGTCCATTTTCATTAATCCGTGTCCTCAGATATGTCCTTTCACTTCGTGTTCCTCAATCTTCATCCACTGTTACCCTTCCCAATCCAATATTCTACAACCCTTCTCTTCCTTTTTCACGCTCACAACTTTGTCCTACCTTCTCTCTCTTTTTTCTTTATTAGTCCTCCTTCCTCCTTTACTCTCCCAATAATACTTTCGGAAATTATTGCACTAATTGGAACCTTCCCAAAAGATAACAACACCAATATCCATCAATTATATATAACAATTTCAGGCACTGCTCTATAATTTATACACACACTATAATATTATGAAAAAACAAATCCCAACCCATCAGATCATATTTCTTTGATTTTGATGTCCCAATAGCATAATACAAACAATACCCTTTTTCCCAATTATTCGAGTCCAAAATGGCATTTTTCATGATATTGATAGTGACAAGTCTTTTCAAAAAGAATTACCCGAGAGATATAACATATTGCGATTAATTTTCTATTTTACTTAACGAGACTATGCATCAATCTTAAATTCTCATATTGAATAAAAAAACCAAGGGTTGTTTGTTTACGATAAGAATACTTTAAATAAGAGACTCTTAACCCTCACGTATTAACTAAAACAAATAGACATCGAGGCAAAGAATTCCATTTCTTTCATAAATACCACGAACTAGAGTCACAGACACAATCATACATATTCGCAAAAATGTAGCTTTTTGAAATCATTAGACAACTTGAGCGTAGTGTTTGATGCCATCAAAACATTACTAAAAATTTTGTTTCGTATGACCTCCTTCATAATTAATATTCAATAGCATACAAGAATCTCCACTGTTGTTTGTTTTTCTTACGCAATTCTTGGTCTACAAAGCATCATGACGTGTTTGTTGTAACCGGCACGGGTAATGCATCTTTTTCCCACCGCTTCGGTCTCCAGATTCATGTTCATTGCCCAGACACTCCAGTGTTCCACTAACATTTGCCTTTTCCTTTGTGGAGTCACTACAGTTACTCTTTCACTCCACTTTATGAAAGTAAACGGTTGTTGCTGTTTGTTACTACATCCTTTCCTCTCTCTCCTTGTAGCCTCATAGTCACGCGTCATTATTTTCTGATTCTTTTATACGAGTTACATTATGAGAAATACAATCCATTTCTTCATATATATAGCATAATATACTTGTTATGAGTTACTTTTGTCTTCTCTGACCAGACACTAATGATCACTATAGATTACTTAAAACATCATTTTGTTACTTAAAGTGAACATTTTGCTACAAATGGACTTGCACATGGTGCATCTACCTCTAACTACTAACTCAATCACTTTTCTTAAATAAAGTCAATTAATTAGTTGACATCATTATGATGTACTAACGAGCTAGGTAGATCTAAAAAATCACATATTGGGTATTGCAACCTTGACCTAGAGGGTAATATATATAGTATTTTGAGTACATTTGAGGACTGCCTAGTATGCCATAATTAAATTAGTACTACAAGATTTATCTTCAGGATCAAATCTAGTAATCCCTGGGGCCTAGACTTCACAAAACAAACGCTACACGCCTTTTTCCCAATCCAAAACATTAGTGTTCTATTAGACAGGTAATAATTAGTTTTTCATTTCTCCAACCAAATTTGTAGAACTAAATGCTTCTTTGCCTTAGTTCCTCTTTGAAAGAAATAGTTCTTGAAAGAAAATAGAATACTTATTTGAATGTATATTTGTACAAAAAAGCTCTTTTTTTTTTTTAAAGAATATTATATAAAGGGTACATTGATGCTAGATGGGTTTATAGAGAGAGAGGCAAAATGGTCCCTGGCAGCTGAAGGAAAGGAAAGGAAAGGAAAGATAGTAAGCAGCAGTAGTAGCAACCACAAACTCGTTGGAAGTTGCAGTAGCAGCAGTGCAAGGAGAAGAAGACGAAAGCAGCATTGTAAGTGAAAACAAAACCAAACGACAAAATGTCCCTGCTTCCCCTGTTCTTCCTCTTCACCGTGCTTCTTCTCCAACAACACTTCTTCATCTCTGCTCTCAACCAAGACGGTTTATATCTGTACCAGTGGAAGCAATCCCTCGACGACCCTGACTCGTCTCTGGCGTCCTGGAACAACCGCGACACCACCCCATGCAACTGGGCCGGCGTCACTTGCGGCCCAAATAGCAGCGCCGTCACTTCACTCGACCTCTCCAACTTCAACGTTGCAGGCCCATTCTCCGCCACCTTCCTCTGCCGCCTCCCCAACCTCACCTCCATCATCCTCTTCAACAACTCCATCAACCAAACCCTCCCTCTCCAAATATCCCTCTGCACCCCTCTCCTCCACCTCGACCTCTCCCAGAACCTCCTCACCGGCACCCTCCCCCACACACTCCCCCTCCTCCCCAGCCTCCGCTACCTTGACCTCACCGGGAACAACTTCTCCGGCCCCGTTCCCCCCTCCTTTGGAACCTTCCAGAACCTCCAGACCCTCTCCCTCGTATTCAACCTCCTTGACGACGTCGTTCCGCCTTCTCTCTTCAACATCACCTCCCTTAAAACCCTCAACCTCTCCTACAACCCCTTCCAACCTTCCCCCATTCCTCACTCCCTCGGCAACCTCACCAATCTGGAGACGCTCTGGCTCAGCGCCTGCAATCTCGTGGGCCCCATTCCCGACTCCGTCGGGAACCTCAAAAACCTTCGCGTCTTGGATTTGACCTTCAACAACCTCTATGGACCCATTCCTAGTTCGCTCACTCGCATCACCACTCTCAAGCAGATTGAGTTGTACAACAACTCGCTCTCCGGTGAATTGCCCAGAGGAATCTCCAACCTCACTTCGTTGAGGCTCTTTGATGTTTCCATGAACCATTTGAGCGGGAGCATTCCCGATGAGCTGTGTCGTCTGCCTCTCGAGAGTCTCAACCTCTATGAGAACGGTTTCACCGGGGAGTTGCCGCCGAGTATTGCTGACTCGCCCAACCTCTATGAGCTGAGGTTGTTCGGGAACAAACTCACCGGGACATTGCCGGACAGTTTAGGGAAGTCTGGTCCTTTGAGGTGGATTGACGTTTCCACAAACCGTTTCTCCGGTGGGATTCCGGCGAGTCTCTGCGATCACGGCGAGTTGGAGGAGATGTTGATGCTCGAGAACCAGTTCTCCGGTGAGATACCGGCGAGTTTGGGATCGTGTCGGAGCTTGACGCGTGTGAGATTGGGTACGAACCGGTTGTCCGGCGAGGTTCCGGCGGGTATGTGGGGCCTTCCGCATGTGTATTTACTTGAACTGATGGGTAACTCGTTTAGTGGCTCGATTGCGAGGACCATTGGTGGGGCGAGGAATTTGTCGTCGTTGATTCTGACGAAGAACAATTTCTCAGGTGTGATCCCCGAGGAGATTGGGTGGTTGGAGAATCTTCAAGAGTTTTCTGCTGGTGATAACAGGCTCAGTGGGTCGTTGCCTGGGAGTATTGTGAATCTTGGGCAGCTTGGCACTCTCGATCTTCACAACAATATGTTATCCGGGGAGCTCCCCAAGGGGATTCAATTGTGGAAGAAACTCAATGACTTGAATTTGGCTAATAATCAGATTGGTGGGGAGATTCCTGATGGAATAGGCAGTTTGGCTGTGTTGAATTTTCTTGATCTTTCCAACAATCAATTTTCTGGGAATGTTCCAAAGGCGTTGCAGAATTTGAAGCTCAATCAGTTCAATTTGTCTTATAATAGGCTTTCTGGAAAGCTTCCCCTATTGCTGGCCAAGGATATGTACAGAGCTAGTTTTATTGGCAATCCTGGCTTGTGCGGGGATTTCAAAGGTTTGTGTGGTGGCAAAAATGGGGATAAGGGTAACGGTTTTGTGTGGATTCTGCGAGCTATTTTTATAGTTGCCACTTTGGTGTTTGTCATCGGTGTTGTCTGGTTTTACTTAAGGTACAGGAATTTCAAGAATGCCGAGAGATCTGTTGATAAATCAAAGTGGACTTTGATGTCGTTTCATAAACTGGGTTTCAGCGAAGATGAGATCTTGAATTGCCTCGATGAAGATAATGTGATAGGAAGTGGGTCTTCCGGGAAGGTTTACAAGGTTGTGTTGACCAGCGGGGAAGTGGTTGCTGTGAAGAAGATATGGGGCGGGGCCAAAAAGGAAATAGACAGTGGAGATGTGGAGAGAGGTCAATTTCGTCAAGACAGTGCTTTTGAGGCAGAGGTTGAAACTTTGGGCAAAATTAGGCACAAGAACATTGTCAAACTGTGGTGTTGCTGCACTACTAGGGATAGCAAGCTATTGGTTTATGAGTATATGCCGAATGGTAGCCTGGGTGATTTACTGCATAGCAATAAAGGAGGGTTGTTGGACTGGCCAACTCGGTATAAGATAGCTGTTGATGCAGCGGAAGGCCTCTCTTATTTGCATCACGACTGTGTTCCTTCAATTGTTCATAGAGATGTGAAATCTAATAACATCTTGTTGGATGGGGACTTCGGTGCAAGGGTGGCAGATTTTGGAGTAGCTAAGGTAGTTGATGCCACCGGGAAAGGAACTAAATCCATGTCTGTCATAGCTGGGTCTTGTGGGTACATAGCACCAGGTTTGCAGAAATTTTATGTCATTTATTTCCAGTTTTTCTTGACGTTCAATCATATTTTGATAGATATGTGATACAATTAAGTTTGATGCTAGTTCTGCTTAACACACACTTATCACCGCTATCATATATTAATTTGAGAAACCTTTAAATCTAAAGCTAATCGTTTATAATTATACGGAGAAGATTTGTGCCCACAGAAACAAATGTGAATGAATTATACCAATTTTAATCGGTAAATTATGCTTTGTATCAAATGGTTTCTTTTGCTTGGCAAGTTGTCATTTCATTATTTTATTTTTTACAATAATGATCCGTTTCCTGGTCTTCATGAAGCCAAACTGATAATCTTCTTTCCTTCTGCAGAATATGCATACACACTTAGAGTGAATGAGAAGAGTGACATATATAGTTTTGGTGTTGTCATACTTGAGTTGATTACTGGAAGGAGACCCGTTGACCCTGAATTTGGGGAAAAAGACTTGGTTATGTGGGCGTGCACCACCTTGGATCAGAAAGGCGTGGAGCAAGTCATTGACTCGAGGCTTGATTCTTGTTTCAAGGAAGAAATTTGCAAGGTCCTCAACATTGGCCTCATGTGCACTAGTCCTCTTCCAATCAACCGGCCCTCAATGAGAAGAGTGGTGAAGATGTTACAAGAGGTGGGCACAGAGAACCTAACGAAACCAGCCAAGAAAGATGGAAAGTTGTCCCCGTATTACTATGACGATGGGTCTGATCATGGAAGTGTTGCTTAGTTCAAGTTCTTGGAGCGGGAGCGGAAAGGTCTAATCTTTTCTTTAACTTAACAGAGGCAAATTCCCCCTGGTGTTTTTTCGGTCATGGTTTGCTTCACAACCTTGGCTACAAAAGGGGACAGGAATTTTTTGGGGGGTTGAAAATAGAGTAAGTTAAAGTTTTTGCCCTCTGAAGTTGTTTGACATCAAGACGGCGTCCCTACAAGGTTCAAATTGGTGTCTGCATTAATTTCTCTTGTATATTCAGAAAACCATATTCTGACTGTTAAAGATTAGAATAGACGTGACCGGTCTCTGGTGTGGGTCAGGTGAATGTTTGAATTGTAAAATCAGTAGGGACTCAAAATTGTAATAGAAAATTTGTGTTAACTTCAATCACGTGATGGAAAAATTATCACCAGATTGGGGGAATCTGTATCTAAATCATTCTTAAATGGTTGTAATTCTGTGGATGTTGCCGCATAAAGATTTTGTTGTGGCAGTGGTGGTGTGAAGTATGTGCTGGGTACAGCTATGGGAGTTGAGTTAATGAGGTGGTTGAACAGGCCTTGTCCTTCGTGGGCCATCTTGTTTAATTGCAGGTTCCATCTATTTGTGATGCCTACTAGCAGTACATAAGATAAATGATGATGGGCTATGAATGTCGCAGAAGGGTACCAATTTTTTATAATCATCACTGCATTACAATAGTGATCTTTTAGCTCATGAATTCAGCAGCAGCAGCATCGGGTACTCGTACTACCCTCTTCAGTTGTCTCTAAAAAGTAGTTGCACTAACCTACACTACACTAGGATACCATACCACCACACAACTCAGTTTTTAAGCTTTTCTGATTATGCGTTTCCATTGTATGCAGGTCTTTTGTTTCTTTTCACTTGTGCGCAACTAGCTACAAAATGCAACGCCATTTACACACTACTTCTATATTAAAAAAGTAAATAATTAAAAAAACTAAAATTTATTCTAACTTAAAATGTAATTAGTTACTTTCATATATGTTTTATATTGTAATGAAATAAACAGCTATAATAACAAAATTTGTAAAGTTAAATTAATAACCTTATTGATTTTTTAAAAAGTATTTTATTTAATATACTATTATTATTTTCTATAATAATCTCCGAACAGAACAGAGTTGAGTGGCGCCTCAAAGCTGCGACTACTTTGTGTTGACCGTGGGTATAAATGAGTGGTAAATGCTAGGCAAGTGATGAGTCATTAATGGTTGGCCTAGAAGTAAGGCACCTGTCCAATCAAGGACCAAGTGGAGCAGTTATTATACATTTTATTTGGCTACTCATTGTTTATCTTCTGTTTCCACTGGATGAAGGAATGAAAGAAAAATAATTATATTACACAATAATTTATCAAAATGCCCTTGGTTGTAAATTAAGAAAGAATATAAATTCATTTTGGAAAATAATTAGTTAACAAGTAATTAATGTATGTAACAGAAACTAATTTTAAAAAAATAATAAAATCTGTTGAAACAGTGGTAAAATGTTTTTTTTTTTACTTCAGAATTTAGCAAGGTTAGAGGCTATTAAAAAAATAGTAATATTTAAAATTGAATTTGCACAGAAGATAATACTATTTTAATATATATTATTAATATCTTTAGGCGTTATTAGTTTACAAATTATGCAAATATTTTACATAATTTCCGAAGGGTAAAACGGGAAATTACTTCTATATGAGGGTGTAGAAAGCAATGTATGGAGGTGAGTCAAGTGAAAATTTTTGTCTTTATTGAAAATTAACTATAATGCTACTTTTTCTTTACAATTATTCTACTCGACATTGATGGACGGTTTTGGTGTAGAAGTGAAAGGAGATTCATGAAGAATGTAGAGAATGAGTTGAAGTGCAATGGAAATGAAGGAATGAAGTGCAACAAACTCTCAGCAATGGAGGTTTGGATGAAAATGAAGTGTAAAATTGGTGCTATTCTATGGAAAGTGGCTAGAGGAAACGTTAGAGAATCTTAGCCTAGTGTGTTCTCAAATAAGCGTAAATGAAGTGGAGAGTTCTCAACAACTATGCTTCTACGATACAAATTCAAGAGTAACCCTTACATGTGCATAGGAAGCTATCATTTATAATAGATTAGCTTCCTTAATGCAACTCAAATTAAACACAAACGAAATGGAGATGTAGCTAGAAGAGCAAGCTTGATTGGAGGAGTGTGATGTAGGAGATGATCTATGGTGACGCCAAGTGGCATGTCACACTCTCTTTGTCATTGTCACACTCTTTTGCTTTGATTATGCTTTGCTTGCTTATCTCCACATATAGCATATGTCAAGGATTTTCGGTCAAGAAGGAAATTGGGCTCGGCCCAATTTATGCACCATGTAATCATAAGTTTTCTAGCTTATTTATTGAAAGCAAAACTTAAACAATGATCCAATTTAAATCGAGACTATGGTCTTCCATGCATCAACTCATATTTTCGAGATTTCTTTGCTCATGTAAATAAAGTGAAAAGTCCATGACTGACTTGATCTTCTTGTGAAAGACCCATTTGGATCTTCTTCATCATGCTTCTAGTAATTGAAACTCTAGGTGGGTTTGGACTCGATGATGGACTTGTTGATGCAATTGGACTTAAGCTTGTTGAGATCACATTAAAGATTGTTCTCCTTTCTCTCCCATATTAGTAGTCACACCCCATCCATCCCTACCTTCTGATTTAGTTGTTTTTCGATGGAATAGTAGAAATACATTATGGAATGTATTAAATAATTTTTTAACATATTCCGGATTATGTTTAAGGAGGAAGATTGTGATCGTGAAGTTGAACATCACAAACCTAAATTATTTAACGACTATTATTGCATTGTTAAAGTCAGAATAAAGTAAAAAATAATAGGGATAAAGGCAAAGTAGTATTTTCAAATGTTACATATTTCTAAGATTTGTGCCTCATAAAATAAAGGAGGAGAATTATCCAACAAATGTTATATGTTACTTTTATTTTCTGTTGAAGGAAGCATGTAATATAGGCATCGCATGTTTCGGAATATACTTTGGGTTTAAAAATATACAGAATATACACACACACACACATATATATATATATATATATATATATATATATATATATATATATATATATATATATATAATATATATATAATATATATATATATATAATGTTACTTAATATTATGAGTATTTTAATAATTTAAATGAGGATCATGATATGACTCAAATGGGTATGACGGTAGGTGTGGGACGAGGATGGGGATCATGATATGTACATCCCTATCCCCATCGTCATCTCCATACCCAATTGAAAAAGTCGGGTATTCTTCATACCCAAACTCATGCACAGTCAATGTAGGGATTCCTGTAACACCCCAATTATGGATTGTCATGGAAATTTAGAAAATTATCACATTTGACAGAAAAGGATTATCATTGAAAATGTACTAATAAAAAAACTTATAATTTAATTTAAATTACGTAGTTCAAAATGTTAGCTTGTAAAAAAAACTTCCAATAATAATTGAGAACAAAAGGAAATTACATAATCTTTAGTATTTGATTAAAACAACTAAATATTTATAAAAACTTCTGAGTTCACCCTAGCCTGTCGTCGATCTACTCCATGTCAATAGAATCTGCATTATCAACTACTCCCGTATAACACACACGTTATACGATCATCGCACATGCAAGAAACACACAAACAAACAAATAGAGATAAGCTAACAAAAAACAATGATATTCATAAATAATACATGTCCAATGATACTCAACGTCACATTCAAGTAACACTTAATCATTATGATCACAATCAATCCTTGGTTTGGACACACAAACCCCAAAATCCAAACAATCATGCCAAACCAAACATAGCATCACATTCATCTAAAATTTTCAAACATAGTGATCATAATCAAGCTTTGGTTTTTCGCGGCCTCTCACCCTACAACAACATCTAGTTTCCTAGAACAGATGGTTTGATGTGTCCCATTATCGCAGCCAGACTGTCTCCCTTATTCCTCAAGGAATTATGAGCACAAATATCGATGCATCGCACATCGAGCACTATACTCGCAACGAGTCGAAATAAGGTGAAACATCTTTCCCTTCTCCACTTTTTCACATAGGCGAGAGGGTACAAAACTCGAACCAATGAATTGTAAGGAATAAAAATAAAAGTCCCATGAATTGTAAGGAAATCCAAGGGTCTGCACCATGAATTGTAAGGAATAAAAATAAAAGTCCCAAGGGTCCCACCAAGTAATAAAACATCATAAATTGTTAAGCCTTTACGTGAAGGATAATAGAAAGAGAAAGGAAAAAGAAAAAGCAAAACCATGAACCCCTCCTCACATTGCAACGTGAAAATAGAAAAGAAAGAGAATTATGCCCATAAAAGAAACCTTCCCGAAAGGCTTTTACTGCAGCCTACACCTGCACATCTCCATATATTCCCATGTATTCCCAATACTACAACATTAACACATTACATGGTTGCCAATCTCGCATAATAACACACACATACACGTGACCCATGCACAAACTAACCAATTCTACAAAACCTTGACAACTTAAACCCTTTAAAGTATCCAAGAACCAAGCTTAGATTTAAAAGACCCAACCCCAATAATTCTAACCGTAAGGAAGAAAAATAAAGAAACCCGAAAAGAACCCCTTGCACTACTCACCCACTCAATGTGCCTCCATTCATTTATGTTTCAACCACTGTATCATCGTATACCACCATGCAACTCAATAATTTAAAAAGAAACACGTCTTTTCACGTGGACCCACAAGTAATCCTCTAAAACTCTGCACATACCATGAAGAAGGCAACACAAACCAGCTTAAAACCACCAATGAAACTCATGCATGCAACCAAAACTATACCCACAACAAACCAAGCTTAGAGATAAATGAAAGGAAACCCAACCCATGCAACAACAAAATGCACTACCCCATGCCACTTACGTAAGGGTATATACCCACGATGTAAAGAAGGAAAACAACATGGCACGAGACCCTAGACAAGCAAAATGTTTGTGAATAACACAAAAGAAAAAGCAAAAGAACACAATCAACTTAGCCTCCTCTACACATGCATGCTTTTCCAGTTTCACCCATCAAATAAAGAACAATAAAACAAGAGAAGAAAGAAAGATCAACTTCCCCTACCTAATGGTCTCTTTGCTACGCGTTTCTTCATTTTCGCAGCCTCTTCTTTCACTCTCCATGTTTCTCCAACTCTCCTTTTCTCCCTCTCAAAACCCTAATTTTTTTTAACTAACTAGAATATATTTCTTTATATTTTTTTATTTGGTTACTAAGGTAATAAAAATAAAAATTTATTCCTAAAATAAAACCAATGATTTTTTCTTTTATTTGAGGAGAAATCACGTGAAAAATATTTCATGGTGCGTTGCAGTGGAGAAAAAGAAAAGAAAAGAGAAACAAAGAAAGCAAATACATGAGAATAAAAAAAACAAATCTTGATGCTGCAGGTACACTAAACGGGAGAGAGAAATAAAATGTTTTAAGTGGGCCCCACCAAAAAGTGGAGAGAGAAAAAAAAAATAAATCTAGAAGCACTAGATGATAATCAAACTCACTCTCTCTACCAACATCAACCGCAACATTAACCACTGAACTAGTTACTTTATTGAGATTTTAATGCGCACCACACTTTTATGAACAACTCTGTTTCATATTTCATAGTTAACTAAAATCATTAAAATAAATAAAACAATCACCACATCACTTAAATAATTATTATAAATACCACAATAACTTAAATTACTCAAATAATAATTATTTCATATTTTATAATTTAATAACCTAATTAAATTAAATAAATCAATAATATTAATCAAACCATTAATTTTACCCATGTTTTCCTTTAGTCTAATTTTTCCTGAGTCTTACAATTCTTCGTCGAAATAAGGATGAGTTTGCACAATATGCACAAAATTGTTCTTTGTTTTTATAAATAATGTATTTCTCATATCCTCTATGCTTTATTGGTTCTAGGAAGAAGGTTGTAGGAAAAAGTATTATATGGTCACAAAACTGAAATTAGAGTTTATTCTTTGTCACAAAAACACGTCCTTTCTACCCGTTCAACACATGGTTTTTTTAAAATACACTTTCTTTGGTTGTATTAAATTAATCTAAATTTTAAATACTATCTAAAAAAATAAAGTAACTAACATTAAAAATAATAAAACTAATTATCAATTATTTTTGTACAATTATATGTGTTGTATGTAACAAATTCAGAACATATTTTAAATTATATGTGTTGTACAATAACTCTTTTATAAACATATGACAAACCTTGAATACCATCATTTGTAAATTTCAATAAGAGAATCAATACCATTAGTAGAATCTGCATTTTTTTTATCATTGTAGTTAATTTCAGATAGTAGATATATCATTGAGCAATGAAATAAGTTTGAAAAAGACTGACAAATGAGGACTAACATACCTATAGTTTCATCTTTGTTAAAGACTTTTGAAATTTTCTTTTTAGACAAAATTTTTAGTTTTGTTGGCCATGTTTCCATCCTCATCTACAATAAGTATTTTGAGTATTTTCTTTGTTTTTACTCTACAAATAGAAACATATAGTTGTCCACGTGTGAATACTGGACGTGGAAGATAAAGTCTAACTTTAGAAAGAGACTTAGCTTGACTTTTGCTAATTGTCATTGCAAAACAAAGTGATATTGGAAACTATCTTCTTTGAAATTTTAAAGGCAAACATGAATCAGAAAGAACTAAATCCATTCTTGGGAAAAATATTTGTCACCAATGTTTTTCCATGTAATCAATGTTTTGTCAAAATTATTTTTTAAATTAATGTTTAAGCTTTTATCAAAGGTTAAAAATATGTGACAATTGTTCAAAAACATCAAAAAAGCTTTAATTTTTGATGAATTAAAGTTCCTAAAGTGATCCCATAACTTTGAAAAAGTAAAAGAACAATTTATCATATTACATCCTTTGCGCAAACTTCTGAATGCTTAGGGAGAGAGTAGTAAAAAAGAACATACTTTAAAAGATGGTATACAATGAACATGGAGACTAAAAAATGAAGAATATAATATTAAAAATGAGAAAGCAAAACAAAAGAACGTGTGCTTGTCGAATTAATACATTGGACAAGGGAAAGTGTATTGGAATGCGTTTGTGATGTGAGTTTAAGTGTGAGATAAGCTTTTCAAATTTAGAATTGAGGTCTTTGTCTAATTCAATTTGAATACTAATATTAACAAAAATAAGTACAAATAATATTTTAAAAATTATTATTAATAGTAATATCTTTTAGGTGATATTTAGAGCAACTTGTTTCAAATGTGAATATTGAACCACATATTATTAATATTTTGTAAATTTTAATATTAATTTTTTTCTATTTTAAAAGTAAATTTATAACAATAAAATTTTAATATTAATATTATTGTACTATACTACATGGCCAGGACCGACAATACTAAATACCTGGGCCCAGCCGACAACTTATAGTCCTTATTAGGTTACATCATTGATCAATTATATACAAAAAACCAACGCATACAAGCCAGTTAAAGTTACATGCCGGTGTGGGCCGAGTACTCTAAACTTAGGAATAGACATCCACATCTACAGATTCAATACGTGGGCCATGATTAAGCTAAAGCATGCCCAAAAGAGGCCCATTTAACCCAGTAAGGGCATAACCCAAAGACCATGTAATTTGTGATAAATATTCTATAAATACATGTGGATCCTACCAATTAAAGGTACGTTATTCATTAATAGTGAAAATTAAGATTTGACTTTAGGGGAGCTCTCACTGACTTGATTGTTAGAGTTCTTTCAGCAGGTAACCTCCCGTATGTCCAATATAGCGGCTGAAGATGAAGACATGCCCCACAAGACTACATAGTATCCTTCTGAGAGATCCAATTTGGGTAAGGTAATATTTATGTCTCATGATAATCTATTATTGTTTTTGCAGGAAC
>Ga0099823_1002985_pt1 | contig 15738 bp, 10 predicted proteins | sample CowpearedBW_FD_76831 | JGI IMG/M metagenome (GOLD analysis project Ga0099823, IMG submission 76831) | Root nodule microbial communities of legume samples collected from California, USA - Cow pea red BW | ecosystem: Host-associated > Plants > Roots > Nodule | place: USA: California | collected...
AAGAAAAGACACATTTTCCGCACCACTCCCTCTCCCTCCCTTATCGCCTCCTTTCTCTTCCACATTACCATTACCACTCACACTCACACATGGCCTCAACAACACAACCAGAGGAAGATTAGAAAGCGCCACCGTGCGCACGTTACCACTGCTTCACATGGATTATTCTTCTCCCCCGATTCGCTTCCCTCGCACGCCATCCCTACACTCATCCACACTCTAAGCACAACCTGAACCCTAGCGGAGGAGGGGGCAAAAACCAAAAAAACCAAAAGAAAAAAGAAAAACATGTTTGGGATTACGAGATTCTCGGGGTTTTTCTCCGCCGCAATGTTCGTCATTCTTCTTATCATTCTCTCGCCCTCTTTCCAATCCGAAGCAATTCGATCCTCCCACCGATTTTCCTTCCGGAAAGCCCTTCCCTTCCGTAATGCACACGAATGCGCCGGGGTTTCCGCCCAAACAAAAGTGTGCGACCCTTCTTTAGTCCACGTCGCCATAACTCTCGACGTCGAATATCTCCGCGGTTCAATCGCCGCCGTGCACTCCATCCTCCGCCACGCCCTCTGTCCGGAGAACGTCTTCTTTCATTTCCTCGTCTCCGACACGAATCTTCAAACCCTAGTGGAGTCCACCTTCCCGCACTTGAAGTTCAACGTCTATTACTTCGATCCCAACACCGTCTCCCACTTGATCTCTTCCTCCGTGCGCCAAGCGCTGGAGCAGCCACTCAATTACGCCAGGAACTACCTCGCGGACCTTCTCGAGAGTTGCGTTGAGCGAGTTATCTACCTGGATTCCGATCTGGTGGTGGTGGACGACGTGGCCAAGCTTTGGAGCGCGAGTCTGGGCTCACGCGCCATCGGCGCGCCGGAGTACTGCCACGCGAACTTCACGAAGTACTTCACGGCGGGGTTCTGGTCGGAGCCGAGTTTGGCGGGGACGTTCGCGCAGCGGAGGGCGTGTTACTTCAACACGGGGGTGATGGTGATGGATCTGGTGAAGTGGAGGAAGGAGGGGTACACGAGAAAAATCGAGAGGTGGATGGAGATTCAGAAGAGTGATCGGATCTACGAGCTGGGCTCGTTGCCGCCGTTTTTACTGGTGTTTGCGGGACATGTGGCGCCCATTGAGCACCGATGGAACCAGCACGGTTTGGGCGGGGATAACGTGAAGGGTAGTTGTCGTGGGTTGCACCCTGGTCCGGTGAGCTTGTTGCATTGGTCCGGTAGTGGAAAACCCTGGCTCCGGTTACATTCCAAACGTCCTTGTCCTCTCGACTCTCTGTGGGCTCCCTTTGACTTGTACGCACCCTCTCCATTTTAACTAAATTGTTACTGCCTGGTACATACATATTACACTCAATTTCTTGCTCCTCTGCCATCATTTGTCTAGTTAGATGTTATTATTATTCCTGTATTTCTTCTGTAGATGCATTTTCTGGCATTTGTATTCTATTATTTTTCTGTCATTCCTCACTTGAAAATAAAAGTAAATGAAAGAAAGAAAAGGTAGATCTTTCGATTCCTTCTTGTGTATAAAGTGTTGTACTGTTAATTTGTTAGTAATTGGTGACAATTTGGTCCCAAGTGTGAACTGAAAATTGTTGTGAGGATTATTTATTCATGAATCTATACCAATGGAGTTGAGTATATAGAGCTGGTATCCATAAGAATTTTTATTCTGTATTGTATTCAGTATTTGACCGTCAGAATTTGAACAAGATGGTCTCGCAAAGAAAATACATTCAAGAGTAAAAACAAGAAAAGCTTTGAATCCATTAATAGTTATGATATATATGAGCTTGAATTAGTCTTATTAGGCTACAAATATGTCATAGATATCATCGTATTATATTATTTTTAAGATCTTCTAATATTTTTTTATCTTTTTATTCAACTTTAATATAAATATAACCCTTTTAAGAAAAATAATTTTGTATTCTTATCATTTAACATCTTATTCAAGATTCACCTTCATAAATTTAAGATATTTTCATATGATATCATCATATTCTACGACTCTTACATTTGATACGTTTAATCTTGAAGTAATATATAGGTAGATTATTGAACTAAAGAAGTATAAAATTAAGGTATATCTTAAATAAAAATATCAACGCTTCAATGTAAAAAGTAATATGAAGTGATGCAAAATAGTATCTATGAAGTTAACTGTTTTTATTTTGTAAATGTTATTTATTAGTACTACTGTTCTTGCTGGGGGTCTCCCAGGATGTTGAATGAGTAGTTGGTTGTGGACATTCAATTTATTGTGGGTCTAAATGACCTCTCCTGGATTCGAGAATCTAAGGTTAGAGTGGTTTGCATTTTATCCTGTTAAATTTTTTGTGTTGGGGGAGAGGGAGTGTTTGCTGCTGCTGGTGCTTAGGTGCTAAAATAGAAGTTGATGGCTAAATGTGGCATCCAATATGGCCGGCAGCGGTGCTAAATTAGGCGGTCGAACAAACCAAGGAGAGGCTCTCTGCATTTGGATTGTGTTGGCAGCTAGTATAAGGGAACATGCTTCGGTGGCAGTGGCGGAACATTTTTAGCTATCTTTCAACCTTTGCGTTCTTTTCCCATTGCGTGTCACTCTCGCTTTGTCCTTTGCACCGCATGCATAGCTGGCAATTCTCTGTCTTCTGTGTTCTTTTCCATCATTGGATTTATGCTTCCCACATTTTTCTATCCTACAACTAATGAAACAAAAACTGGGTCCTACTCCTATTCCTCAATCCAGACATTGTTCGATGCTTTCATTTATTAATAAAAAATATATATAAAAGTTTGTATTGTGATAGCTAGGAATGGAACAAATTAAGTTACATTGTTACATCTTCTGCTACTATTGGATGAGGGGTCCAGGTGTCATTGTTGCTGTTAAGTGTTTCCGCACTGTCACTGAGATGTTTTGGGGTCCAATTAATCTTAATGTCCACATGTGCCCCCTTTTTTCTAACAGTTTTTGTTGTTGTGAAAACTGGAAAAGGGGCCATTTCCCAAAGTACTTGCAGTCGCTAGGAATTGATTGCCTCCCCCCCCCCCGATGTGAGAATAAAGTTTTTAGGAATTTAGCATTTAGAAATTATCTGTTGCAATTTTTTCTTGCCGTAAGTCTTAAGCTTTAGAAGTTAAACTTTTGAAGGTTTTTATTGGTCCGTTTTATGATAAATTAAAAAATTTTAGCTACGTGGGTTGTCTTTCAGCATTGCTAGCTGTTGCTATATAATAATTGGGTATTAAATTAAAGTGGGGGAATAAAGTCTCTAGTTTTGCGTTGAGGTTAGGATAATGTACTATTCTACTAATAAAGGGTTAGGGCATGTCTATTGATGGAGCTAAAGCTACAGGCGAAAGGCGAAAGATCAGTTTTCTTTTTAGTTGACATTATTATATTCACAAATTGCAAACACTAGTTTTTGGTTTCATATCTACGTGTTTTGGCGGATATGAGATATGGAGATAAACATAGGAGGGGGCACTAGATGAGGCCAAACACAGGACACTTAATCGCACTGACCAGTGTGGTTGTAATAGTTTATTCTGTTGACATGGGGTTAAACCAGTGGTTCTCAACAAATTTTCAGAGGGTAAAGCTAGATCCATTCAGATGAATTTTATTAGTGCAGATATTTTTATTTATTTATTTTAGAAGGGTTGAAGGTAAACGAAAGTAGCTTGTTGCGGTTGAAACTGGAAGAGGTCTTTCACTGAGTGAAGACGTAGAATTTTGATGTATTTGAGTAAGTAAATGGATGTAAACTTTATTTTAAACTCAATTTTATAAATTGAGTTAGACTTTAAAGTTCGTGGAAGAGGTCTTGTTTTCCTTGGTCATTGTTGAGCAGTCATATCGTAGTGCGATATTCGTATGGCTAAATGACAACGCAGTTTGTCACTGAAGATGAACATTTTGTTTTCGGCCAATGACAAACAGGTCTTTTGTCCTAATTAGGTGTCAAAAAGGCTACATCAATCATTGCACACTAAGCACGAAATGAAATTTTTTACTTATACAAATTCTCATTTGGTAAGCTGTCGGTGTAACGTCTTTCTTATCAGAGCGAGCTTTGGGTAAATTTCCCAACTCGTCCAATTTCTTTTAAGATTTATCAAAATGAATATTTTTAAAAAAAATTACTAATGTGACACGACCTTGTAACTTACACATAATTTAGTTTACTTTTTTATTTACAATGAAATCGTGTTGGGATGATAGATTTTAGTTCTGCGACATGATTTACTTACAAGTGAAATCATGCAAACACATACTCACTTCACAGGGTGGAAATAAAAATTAAACAGTGAAATTGTGTTGTACAAGTATAATTTGTTCACATTTATAATTTTTAAATATATTTTTTTGTTAAATTTCAAAATAACACTAGTTTAGTAAATTTACAGAGTTTTTTTATCAAAATTCTAGTTTTTTCAAACCATATATTATTCTCCCTTAAATTTCTTGATTAAAATTTTCATTTTAAAGGGAATTTTATCTTCTTTTAAGACAGGATTGCACCTTAAATGATAAATATGGTTAAATGTTTAAATTTTATTATATTTATTTATATTTTATCACAATCGTAGAATTTGTTTGGCAAAACATTAATAATATTATTATACGTCTGGAATTTGACAGTGTTAATATGTAAATACTAATATTCAGTGGTACTATAAATTATGTAATCATGCTACTAATTAATATAACGACTGCATTGTTGCTTTCTCAAGAGTATTTAAAATAACTTATCTTTAAAAAATATAATTAATTACAAATAAAATGTATCACCACAATTAAAAAAAATCACATTACATGTCTAATTATGTGATTTTACAACTTAGACTACAAGTTTCTATAATTAGCTAAATTTTAAACTATCATCTCTTTCGCAAGCATTATATGTTGCAAGTTAAAAGACATTTTATCTTTAACACTCATTAATTCGTAAAAACATGTGATTGCTTTAATTACAGTAGGAAATTGTATTTATCTCGATTATTTGACACACAACAATAAAATCACATTTATAAGTACAGTTATCGAAATAAGTGAACATACATTTAGATGAAAAGGAGAGAGACCATCTCAATCATTTGAGATGTTGAACAGTAAAATTTAAGTCTACAACATACATGAAGTTAGTAACTTCATTTCTCATCTGACCTACAGAATAATGAGGGTAGGACACACATAATCAGAAACTAAAACTCAAATGAATTTAATCTACTACATACATCTACCTCTCAAGTAAACTTCATCGTCTGCTAAAAACTCAAGGAAATTTGAAGTTCATATAATCTTCTGTTACCCCTGAAGGAGGGTTTATGTATACCCAGAGCAAAGAAATAATGATGGAGAGTAATCCAGACCAAACATAAATGATGGTAGGAATATTTCCTCTTCTTCCCATGAGGCCCTTTGCAAAAGGATAAAGATGGCACAACACCCATAAACTGAAAAACACCCCTCCTACTAGTCTGCTCCATTGTGGAAAGGGACTGTACATGGTTCTAGCTACCCCTACAGCAATAGCAATGGCGTTCACCATCATAATAGTAATGGGAGGGATCATTAGAAAGCTCCACTTCACCTCATAGAGGTCAGCAAACTCATCATCTTCATTTTCTGGAGTGGCTGATTTTGAAGTTAAAGTGAATGATATCTCCACTCCTGCTATCACCTTCAATAACCCTTGTAAAACAGCAGCAACGTGAGCACTTGTTCCACCAATTAGCCAGAATTGTTCATTTCTCCACCAATCATGTAGAGTGATTCCTGACCATTTGATTTCCAGCAGTGCAAGCAAACACAGTGTAATTGTGATCCCCAGCAAGAATACTAGAAAAGTTACACTGAGAGATTGGACTATAAATTGACCAGAAAATAGAGACATTGCAGGTAGAAAGCAATACAGTATCAAAAACATTGAGGTGAAAGGGTACATTCCTACATTTAAATATGCCACCCTCTGCAGGAACTTCATTCTAGGACTTGCTAATAATGCATTGTTAGCTGAAAAGAAGATTTCAACGGAACCTGTAGCCCATCGAAGCACTTGATGGAGCCTGTCTGTTAAATTGATTGGAGCTGATCCTCTAAAAGCATCCCTTTTGGTTACACAGTACACTGATCTCCACCCTCTATTGTGCATTCTGTAACCAGTTACCACATCTTCTGTGACTGAACCATATATCCACCCCACTCGTTTGCCCCATTCAGTTTTATCTTCATAGAAACAAGATATCACAGTTATTGCCTCAGCAACAGTGGCCGCATCCAATGGTTCACGAGGCACAGCAAGAGAACCTACTGGCCTTCCATGTGTTCCCTTTCCTTGCAAATCTTGAAGCAGTCTTCCCTGGTATTCCGCCACAGGAATGGATGCAGCTAGAGAAGTAGAATTACCAAATCTTTTGGGAAGAAGCAAGGACTCTATGTCTGCATCATCATCATTGTGATCACAATTTATTGGCACAGAAACTTCATCCTCTTCCTTTTTTGAGACCTTTGGCCTTCTCAGAAACAGCTTAATTTTCTTCTTGCCAAACCACCCACGATGTTCTGTGGCTCTAGGAGGACTAAATCCATACAGAGCCGTTCTTCTGAATATGCAGCCTGTTCCCACGTACATGGGGCCTTGTAAACCATCAAGAGCTCTCATGCTCACATCAAAGAACACAGTGTTGTGATTTGCATATCTGTCACTGGGGTCAATGCCCTCAAACCTTTGAGGAAACTGAACGTAGCATATCCTATCACCACCCCTATCAAGCATAAAGCACATACCTTCTCTTAAAGCCAAGGAGTTGTAGATGTAATGATCACAATCAAGATTCAGAATGAATGGCCCATTGGACATGATGGCACTGGTGCGAACAAGGGCATTCATTGCCCCTGCTTTCTTGTTGTGGTCATATGCTGGCCTCTTTTCACGAGACACGTAAACAAGCAAGGGCAACCTAATATCAACATCTGTTGTATCAATCAAGTTATCTCCATCAGCTCCTGCACCAAACTCCGGTTCTGCATTTGGTGGAGCTAACATTGCCTACACAAATACCAGAAAAGATTCAGTATCCAGGTTTAATTATGTTTTTGTCCACAAAAATGTCAAGCTTAAGTTCTGGTGCATAAAAATGTTAAGAGTTTTACTATAAATATCTACAGAAGTTTTATTTGTTTGATTGTATGTAACTAAAAACTTGTATAATGATTTTAATAAACACATGAGCTAAAAATATGAATTTTGGATGTCTAAAAACCTGAATTATGCCAGCATGGTCCCCCCTTGAATGGTCTTGTTCAGCTGATGCCCAAGTTCCTGGCCAATGAGAACCATCGGACATCCACGTAGCTTTAGGAACCTTAACGGGTTCGGAGGCATTAGCATCTGTTTCCATTTGTTTCTTCTTGACTCGTAGCTCCTCATGAGCATTGTAAGCATTGGATCTTCTCCTAATGGACTCTGGCAAGGAGTTTATCCTCACTTTGAACTCATCATATTCCCTCTTCACCCTTTTCCTCTCTCTCACAAAGTCCAACCGGACCTTATTCTTGAGAAAATCACGTTTCTGCCCAAAATAAGCTTCAGGATTTCGGGGTTCTATATTGTGCTTCCGACAGAAAGGAACCCAAATTCTAGCAAAACTAGCAGTCTCAGCAAGAGCTTCAAATGTCAACAAAGCTCCACCATCATCAGACAAGTAACAGGCAACCTTCTCCACTGGATAATCAACTGCAAGGATGGAGAGAATGGTGTTGGCAGTGACAAGAGGAGGCTCCTTTTCAGGGTCTGCCGTGGAAACAAACACATCAATTCCTGGTAGATCAGATCTTCCTTTTGGATTGCGCAGGTTTGGAGACTCAAACTGTTCTTTCAGAACAGATAGATCAGTGACTCTGTTCACAGGACAGAGCTTAGGAAGCTGATCAAGAATCCATGAAAATGCAAACCATAGCTCGCACGTTATAGACATTGCCCACAGCCAAATCGCTTCATGGTTTGGGTGTCTTATCCTCCATGTAAGAAATAAACCCAAAGCAACAAGACGCAGAAGAATAAGCATCCTGAAGTCATTAGAAACTAATTAATTCATCAACCAGAATAGGCAAGTACAGAAATAGTTATAAGTTGCCATAATTTAAAAACTGATGCAATCACAAGTGTCCTATAGATAGTAGAACAAAACAATGACTTTTCCCTTTTATTGTTAATGCAGGAAAGAACAACCAAAACATAATATGCTATGGTTAGCATATAAATAAACTAGGTCTCTTGAACATGTTTTCAGAGTCTGATTCCAGAGCCCACGTGTATGTGAAATAATCAAGACAAGTAGCATGTTGCGAAGAAAGAATGCAGAAAAGAAAGTGTGAAAAAAGGTTTAAAATTGAAGTGACTGACCTGTAAGGACTGAGAATAGCAGCTGAAACTCCAACCTTGCGGGTCAACGGTCTTCTCGCTTTCTTTCCAAAATCCGGAGGGGGTTCAAACCCGTTAGCACCGTAACCATCTTTAGGCCACACAGCGTTTCCATAGCCATATGTCCCCTTCGTTTCAAACAGCCATCGTGTGTGGTCAAATTCCGGAGGATGATTCTGCGCTTTGAAGGACTTCACAAGAGAAAACCTCTTGTCCAACTTGACCTCCGCCATGGAAGGCAGTGGCAGAGGCTGATCCTCACCCTCAGACCCCTCTCCCTCTTCATCATCTTCATCATCACTCGCGTACTTATAAGGCAATTTGCACCCAGGACACTTTCCTCCGCCATTGTTCCCTCCACACTCTAAGTAACACTCCCTGCAGATCTTGAACCCGCACTCGCATGGATCACACAAGCTTCCTTTCATTGGTTCTTCGTTGCAGCCCTTCATTCCGCAAACCGAAGTGGATTTCCGCAGCGCTTCGACTTCCACGGAAGAATGGCCGCGCGTCACGGAGTTGTAGCCTCCGGTGAAGATCGTTCCGGAGATGAAACTCGTGCTTCCTTTTCCGTCTTCCGAGGTTGTCAGGGGCTTGCGGTCCGGCGTCGGGGGAATGTGAACAGTGTACGTCACGTACTCGGAGTTCATTTCTTCGATGGCACCGTTTTTGGAAGCGCCGGCGCCGGAAAGTCTCTTACCTCCGCCGGAAGCTCGGAGAGGAGAAGTGGGGTTGTTGGTGGAGACTGAGGCGCGAGGAACGGGACTGGTTAGTCCCATGCTTCTGCGCCTACCTCCGGACGACACCGTTATGGTGACCGGAGAGGAAGAAGGGGACGACGCCGTTTTGACCATGTTGCTAAAATGAGAAGGCGTGAGTGAGGGGTTAAAGAAAGAATAGTGAGAGAAGGGAAATTCTCAATGGCCTCAACATAAGCGTGTTAAGATTATGAAATTTGAAGTTGGAGGAAGAAGCAGGTGTAGTAGAAGTAGCGAACAAAGGTGCAACGGTCGATTTGAGACACTTAAATGCAACGGTCGATAAATCGTGACCGCTGAATTATTTCATGCTGGAGTTGATAGATCTGGACCACTTATTTACTTAATTTTTGAAGTTACTTTCGTTTTATAGTTTCCAACAGAGATCTGTTCCGTTTGAGGGTTCTCGTTAGATGGAGCCAGAAATTTTTAAAATTTTATTACAACGTTTTTATCAAATAAAAGAATACCATTGTAATTAAAATACTTGAAACGCGTTACATTTTTTTTTATACTTTAGTGAGTAAATATTATAATTGTTTTTTGTATTTTATTAATTCTACAGATGGCTATTTAAACAATTTCAAATTTTATTTAACTTTTAATATATTTCTCGTTTCCACGTATTCTCGTGTCTATTTTGACAAAGATTTTTCTTTCACTTTCTTACATCTGCCTCAATACGGTTAAACACAACTAATTCGATTTTCGTAAAATAAATATTTAAAACACTACAGCATGCGAAGAAACTATTTAAAATAGAATGATCAAGTTAGTATAACAATTTTTTAGTTTTATAATATCATATCATTTAATACAAAAATGACATTATATTATTTATCCAACAATAATACAAAAATATATGTATACTTTCTCATACATTAAAGTTATATATAATATAATTTTGTACTTGCACCAAATAAACTAACTATTTGTGATTATCATGTTATATGGACGTCCACAAGAGTTTAAACCTTATTTTCACTTCATTTTTAATTTCTATATTATATTTCTGATTTTTAGGTTCGTAATTCATATTATTACCCTATAGAGATCATGTTATTGTGCTAGTGTCATATTATAACTATAAAGGATAAAGGATGATACATAATCATTTTTTTTAAATACGTATTTAATGTCAATAATTTTCCTTATATTATAAAAGTTTTCTTTATCCTTTTTCTTATTATATCATGACTTATAATATCAATTTTTTTTTACACTAAGTGTCATTTGAATGTTATTTAGTATTTGAGGTGTTGATCTTTACTCTTTTTGTTGTTTTTTAAAAGAATGAAATAGCAAAATATAGTAAAAAACTGATAGCATATTCGGATTAATCAAATAGTGACATGAAAAGAAAAATTGTTTCGACAAGGCATTTCAACCTTTTTAGTTCCCACCAATATTTACACTTTTATCACTAGACGATTAAAGAAAATAAAAAATAAATAAATAATTTGATGTGCCCGCCTACTTGCAATAAAATAAAGTACTATAAAATTTATATTTAGGAAATTCTAATTAATAAATTATAGAAAAGCTCAATAATACAGTAATAATAATATGCTAAGTTAAACACACTTGAATGAATTACATTTACGTTCTAAGTATTTTAATAAAGATAATTTTGCTAAAAAAACTATTTTCCACAATAATAAATGTAAAGCATAAAAGAAAATTAATATTAGCTTAAACCCAAGTTACTATCTCCCGATTGCATTTGATTTCTAGTTGAAATATTTGAATTTCACAGACATTTAGTACAAAAATTATTCGAATTTAGCTAACATTTCATAAAATCTGAGTTTCGACTTTTAACCCATAAAATATTCAACTCCTACAAATAAAAATAATATTTACTCATAAGGCCTTATCACTATACAATTTTGAATTTTTCTCCCTCGCGGAGTATAAAACACTGACAGAAAGTAAGCATTAAGCTTGTAAAGAGATGAACAGAAAAAGAAAAAGAAAAGTTAACTTACATGTTTGATGACTTTTAGACGTATACAAGTTGTTGGTCTGACGTACCTTCCAGCACGATTGTGTCTTTCTAGAACTACTTTCCTTTTTTTCTAAAGAAAATTGGCCGTTGGGAGATGAATTACTATCTATGTTTACACGATGCTATGCTCTACAATGTCATACCAACTTGCCTCTCAATAAGGAGCCAAAATTGTAAGCTCAAGCACTTTAAGAACAAATTCTCATACCTGAATCGCATTTTCATAGTTATCTTTAAACAGAATGCAATTTGATTCACATCGAACGGAAGAATTAACATGCTGCTGGCCGCTAAAGTGGTCTGTTATATTACTAGAAGAGGATCTCTTTGAGTATCAAGAGAACTAGCATGATAAAGCACATTATAACAAGTGATGTTGCACACACAATCATCCCTCCTTTTTTCTGTGTTCTCTCTGCCTGCAATACATAGGTATTATGTTTGAAATGACGATAACAGGCTAAACAGCAGCAAAAAAGATTCCGAAAGAAAGGTTGAGTAAAGTCTACTCAAGTGACCAATAGCATGAGAGAAAACAGAACCTTCTGCAACTGCTTAAGGCCCTCTTCAACGGACGTCGAAACACTCTGAATGTTGTAGTCAATTCTATCCACAATTGTTCCCTGCATGAATACCAGCTTCATGAGTCACCTTTTATTCTATAAATCCATTTTATACAGTGGTGGAGCATTCACCTGGTCTATCACTAGGACAGAGAGATCCTTCATGATTTGAGCAAGTTCATGGACTGATTTAACAACCTACAGCAAATTTTACTTAGTTAGACAAGGTACACATAGTGATTAGTCTTCAAGCAACACACCGAATGCATTCAAATTACCTGTTCAATCTCTCTCTCCCTTTCCACTGAGAACTGCTCACTTTTCTTTAGCTTTGTCATCTGCTCTTCACTAAAACCCTGGAGTTAATCAAATAACCAATATCATTATCTCTTACTTTGGAAGGATAGAAAGTTGTTTGGAGAGACAAATTTCATCAAAAGTAAAACGAGCCTCATGGATCACACAATTCCTTTCAGATGAAACATCATTTCACATTCAAATAAATGGTAAATATATATGTTCATAAATTCAAGAAATGATGAAGTCCTTCTCCACACACCTACACCCCTTTTCACAACTAACAGGTTGAAAGCTAAAAGGCATGGAACAAAATACTAGCCAACCAAATCTTGTGTTGTACACATATCCATGGACATCGCATAAACACATTGAATATTATTGGTTTCATCTTTACAGGTTTTAATTCTATTTTTAAAATATTTTTTTGCCAATATAAATTGGACACTGCAATAATTGGATAAATTTAGCATATTATTATGCTTACAATGAATGATGCTCATTTTTAAAATGAGTTCTCTCACGATCAAGGAGTTTTAATATGTGCTAATTTTAGATTAAATTTAATACCTTATATTATAGCCATGTTGTGTCTTACGATTTTTAAAATATGAGGCATATTCATGTCAATGGCATATAGTATTCATGTTACATGTCTTATTCATAATTCATGCTTTCTAAATTGAAAGAAGATAAGAGGTCACTGCATATGGGCATAAATCTTGCAGTTTTATCAATATAATTTTGCATCAATAATTGCGAGGAAAGAAAATAAATCACCAATAATCACTTGGTAAGTAAAAATAAATGCATCCTACAGTGTTAGAATATATGAAATATATCAATAATAATTTTTTAATCTTAAGAGTAAGTATCTTACAGTTAATTTAATATTTCCTTATCATCGTAATGATGGGTTTTATATCTCCTTTACTATCTCACATTTTCTTTTTTATTAACTAGGGGTTCAGGATTTGGTACAAATACAAGTGGTTCATCCTTTGTAACATAACCATTACACTAATACACACTGCAAATAGTTTTTATTTTCTCCTTCTCCCTCAGTACCTACATCTCTTACAATTGCTTACTGACAGCATAAAGTAACTTAAAAAATATGGCCCTGCAAGATAAATTAGTTGCCAAAAGGAACACACATACCACATCACTGAACTCATCATCATGTGATCCAAATTGACTCCCGTTAAAGTTCATCTCCAAGTCAACCCCGTCAAAACCCTGCATGATTTACACACAAATATAGACATTAGTGAAGCAGCATAAACACTAATACAAAAAATAACACTGCAGTACCACTGATGCAGACACAGCAGAATCAGGATAGTGTGACCATAAGTTCAAGCATTTGAATGTCAATAGAGCTAACAATAGTTGGAAAAAAAAAACGATAAGTCTAGAAAAGTAGATTGATGAGTTATCAAACAGAATTAGACCAACCAAAATGGTGGCATATAAAGATTTTTGGGGTAAAATAAGCTACACGTAAAAAGTTGCAACCTCTTTTTGCTGTTGCAGACGTTTCAAATATGTTGACTGCTTTCGCCGAAGATCCATTGATAGGTTCTGAAGGTCTATAGCAAGGGAACGCTGCCAAAAGTAGATACAAAAGAACCAGTTATACTAATCTCAAGATAAAAGCAAAACTGACATCTTATAAATTGCCTATAAATTTTGTAGCAACCAAGAACGAAGTAAATTTTTGTCTATTTACAAACCACTTCTCACCAAAGAACCATTTTCAAAATAAATAGTGTCAAATCATTGTGATGAAACTAATAGTATATTTGGATTAGGGATTAAGAGGGAAAGAGAAGGAAGGGAAGCGTTTGATTAGCCATTCTCTTGCGGGGGTAACCTAAAAGGAGGGAAGGAAATGAAGATTTTTCACAAACCCTTCCTTACTTTTCTGTGGTGAAAAAGTATATTAAGTCAAAGGAAAATTTTACACGAACACTCTTAAGCTTTCCTACACCTATGAAACACCTACTAAGCAAAAATATTTTTAATTTTGTGGTTGATTCTTCACAAATTATTTTATACTAAAATAAAAACATTATATCATTGGTGTTGGATGGATGTTCACTAAAAGATGGGGTGTTTGTCTATCATCACCCTAATACTTTTATTTTAAGTATCCCCTGTTTCCTTTACCTGGTGAATTGATAACATTCAAACATGATTAGGGTGTCACCCTACATTTTCCCTTCTTTTAACTCTCTTACACACCCAACAACAAAATTCAATGAGGATAGGACGTAACTTCACATACAGTACTACATCAAAAGCAAGGAGAAACAAGAAAAATATCCGAATAGGCTTTCAAACGATGGGGGAGAGTAAGGCAAAATAAGGCCTCATGATCATAGTCAAATAGAAGATAAACTCTATGCAATAGCTTATATATCTTTGGGAAAGTCACCAGAGTCCTGAACTGACTGAGACCAAGCAGAGCTTGGGTTATCTACTTATCCACTAACTAACTCTCTTTATTGCACCCAAAACAAATAATTGCGCAAGAACCTATATCGACCTTAAGAACAGTAAGTCAATAACGGGCAACCCCAGTAAAGAAAAAGCTAAAGAGAGAACAAATTAGTTTGCACGGCATATGATAGACCATAGTACATAATACTTTTACTGCAAAATTACCTTACCTGTACATTTTTTCTAACATTAGAATCCTCAGAAGATCCGCTAGCAGCAGAAAGTCTCTTCAGCCTCACTTCAGACTTTCTAAGAAGAGATGTAATTTCCTGGGTTAGAGTCTCAATAAGACGCTGATCCTCTTTGCCATCCCCAAAGGAAGGCAACAAAGCCTTCGAATGAGCTTTAGTTAACTCAGAAATTTTAACCCGAGCACGTTGTATAGCCGTAGCTATTTCTTCAGAATCATCCACCCAAGACGGTGGCAACCCCACAGTAACCGCATCCCTAACATTTTAAAGGTGTTATTAACTATCAAGTCCAACTACTTTCAACACCTAGTTTAAGGCACTTACCCATAGGGTATCGCTATTATGCATGTGAATATGTGAAATTAAAACACGGAAAGACTCTTGCAGAAACGAAATGGAGTGTGAATTGGTGAAAAAGTAAAACCTAGAGGTGGACGGATCCTCGGTGCTTAAAGGAGCATAGGATGATCGATTGGAAGGAAGAAGTGAAACCATTTCAATGACGGGACCGGTGGAAGAAGCGGATGCGGCAGCAGAGGAGGAGAGAGGAGCACGCACGCTCTTCACGGCGTCTCTGTGCTTCCTAAACTCCACAGTTCGATTTCTCGTCGCCATTGAATCAAATTTCAAGTAACCACTCTCTCTGTCTCTCTGCTTTCCCTGGAAAACCACCAGCAACAAAAATCGTACCAGTTTTCTTGGATTAGGAATCAAAAACAAGGGCCATATCTGTAAATTACTCTAATCCGTACATACCTTACTCCAGAAGAAATGAGCTTCCGAGCTTTATTGTTCGACCATGTTTGACATCGGAAGAATGTAATTTTTTTTTTTTAAATGTTTTTTTGTATGAAAATGTCCGCGTGAGTTTATGGACGAAAGAAATGTTTGTTATGGCGTGAGAAGGGAAAATTTCGGGATTATATTATATTTTGATAAATTTTTTTATAAATTTTGACCAAATTATTTTGAAGTTATATTAGATTTTTCT
>Ga0099823_1002990_pt1 | contig 15727 bp, 10 predicted proteins | sample CowpearedBW_FD_76831 | JGI IMG/M metagenome (GOLD analysis project Ga0099823, IMG submission 76831) | Root nodule microbial communities of legume samples collected from California, USA - Cow pea red BW | ecosystem: Host-associated > Plants > Roots > Nodule | place: USA: California | collected...
CTCGACTCATCCGGATTACATATAATCAGGTCGGATTCAGCGGATGCTTGCACTTGTGGTGGATTACCCTGCTCACCCCCGAGCTGAGTGTTACAAGTGTTACAATATTTCAATCCCCCCACACAAGGTTAGCCCTTAATGAGTTTCAGGCCTCCTGCTACTCTCACCACAAGAGTCAATTCGCTCTAAGTGAGACTAACTAACTCCTTAGAGTGTCAGGATGCAACCTTACCTTGAATCCTTACCAAATTATATAGATGGGGCACCACCGTGGACTTCCACTAACAGGGGCCATGGAATTACGTCCCGACCACTGAAGCACCACCAGGAAGTCTCACATAGAGACTCGTGGATTTACATAATAACAACATATCAATCACTTTTCAAACAAACAAATAATATTGATCATGCATTTAACACCTCACGCCATCCTTTGTAACCCATCCTCATTCATATTCCATGTTGATTTCATACCATCCCATTTTTCCCAATTCGGGGATATAGAACTTCACCTCATACCAATACCATGCCATCAATGTAACATTATTGCTCATACCAAATTCATGACCACATATATAACCAACCATTTCATTGAAATCGCATGCCAAGATTTATCCAAGTTCATCATTCACAATCCATGAATCACATCACTCATGCAAATTTATTCATCTCATACTTTATAAATGCATACCAAGACATACATATATCACAAAATAGTATTCATCCCAAATAAATGAGTGCCAACATTTAAGTACCTGCATTTCCATACAATCAAGCACAACACACAACCATAATTTTTACACCAAAATTCCTAAGAAAATTTATTATCACAAAACCAAAATCACTGCAGTAATGCGTGACACATTTCTCAAGCTACAGACATCTAATCGACTATCCAACCGATCAAACCACAAAATAGCATGTTATGAACCAAATGTCCAAATTTGAGCTCAATCCAACGATTAATGAGTCGGGAAAGTCAAATTTACTAAAACTGCGCATATTAGAAAAATACACAGTCGCCCAGCAACCAAGTCAACTCGTCCAGCGACTGCACGACACATCCAGAATACGAGAAATAACGTCAAATATCACAGTTTTATGAATATTTGAACCCCTAACTCAAAAATATACCAAAAATTAACGTTTTCCCCAAACTTTTGTCATATTTCACAAAACATTAATAGTATAAAATAGAAATAACGTAAAACCCTAGCTTCCCTTACTTGGAAAATAAGCTAGTGGAAAGCTCCGACATGCATACAGTGAGCACCACAGTCCCAAGGGTAGGCCAAAGAGCTGAAAACAAAGTGAAGTAGAATAGGAACGTCATTACTACGAAACCCTAAATGTAATCACAAAAATATGCCCAAAGAAGGAGAAGCATGAGCTCGAGATTGACTTACATGGAGTGGAATTGAGCTTATAGCTAACTTGTCCAAGAGGAGACCAAACCTAGCAGAGCTTTCTGTTGGGAAGTAATGAGAACGCGGAAACAGATGTTGTTTTAGAATGAGATGGGATTGAGAGTATTAGGTTGGTTTAGGGACTTGAACTCCTCATGGGCATGTCCTGGGGCAACCTCTTGTATTTAGGACAAAAATTAACAAAGGAAATTTGTGGCTTTACATAAAACACAATAATATGATGTAAGAAAGTTCAAATTTGTAATTTATGTTATTATTGAGGGAATCTTTGAAATGTTTTGAAAAATCTTAAGTTGATATTTGATATTAGATGTTTTTGAACTATGTTAAGTTTTGACGAGTAAAATACACACAACTCTTAAGTTTTTGGATTGATCATTAAGCTATCATAATTAAAATGTTGTTGAGTTGAGTTGATTTAACAATTTCATTTTATATATATTATAAATATCAGGAGGTTTACTGGTGATGTTAATCTAAATTGAGTTTGATTATTGAATGAATTGTTGAACTATATTGATTATTATAATAATTGATTTCAGATATATTATTGAACTTTACTTTCTTCATTTATATGGTTTGGGTGTTAGAAAAGTAATGGAACTAAATACAAGTTTACTTTGAGTAAAAAAATAGATTTTTTTTATTAGTTTGTAAAATTTTATTAGTTTTTTTTATTCAAATAGATTTCTTGTTTCTTATACTTTTAATAACCATCAAGCAGCATGTAAGTGACTTAAACATTATTGAAGTTGTGATATAAAGTGTCATGTTGATTGTTCGAATGACTTTTCCTTCTAAAAGAATGTATATTTTGTGTGATGGGTTTAATTTAAGGTGTGAATTACGTGACTTCATTGAAAGAATAGAGGATATATAAAATGGTAATCCAACATTGGTTATTAAAAATAAAGTTTATAAATGATTGAGATTTAAAAAAAAATGATTGAGTTTTTTTTTTGTTAATTTAATCTCAATTTATTCTTAAATTAGTTTATATAAAATTAAAAAAGATGTTTATATGTAAACAAATAGTATAAACAAATGATTTTTAATGGTTAAATTAGGAAAATAAAATTTATGTCGTGCATTTAAATTTAGAAATATTTACCCTTCATATTCTTTTTTTTTTAAGTTTAATTTCATATGCCAAATTTTCATTTAACAAAACTTATATGAATTTGATATAGGAAAATGATTTACTTAGGCTTTGAATATTTATTTAACACAATCAATTGTAATATTTTCTTTTAATAATATTTAATCTCTCCCATTAATATCTTTTTGAAGTCTCAAATGTTCCACCGCTGTTTAAAACTTATGTAAATTGAATCGAATAGGTTAAACTGTTATCTTCCCTCAAATTCTCCCCCATACAACATTATATTATCCTCACCTAGTAACCAATATTAAAAAGCGATTAAGGTTTAAATGCACCTGTTCAAGAGTCTAATTGATTAGTTAATGCTTTTAGGACGTCACATTAGTGATTTTTTCTTTACAAACATGTATTGTTTTACTAAAAAATCATGTAAAAATATATTGGAAACAACAAATAACACAATTTTGACATATTTCAAAAAAAATAAAAAATTACTTTACACTCTTTAACTAATGCAATGAGAATCTAAATTTAAATCTCACTATTACCATCATTATCTATACTATTAATAAACTTTAAGTTCAAACCTTATTAATCAATCATTTACACTAATTACTTTAAACACGGATACAATTAAATAAATTACTTTTTTTTTTACATATTTTTATTTTAGTTCTTCTTTGTTTTCATATACCAGTGATAAAGAAAGGCAAAAGAGAATTATACCAAGTATACGCTGTCTCCTCCCTTCAGTCTTCCAGTCTCCATTTCTCGACTCGGATCGGAGCAAAACTCTTTTTTCTCCTCAATCTTCCATTTCACTCTCTCTCTAAAACCCTAACATTGCGAAATGCCCGAACCGGAGTCGCGAAACCGTCACGGACCAGAAGCACAATTGGTACCGGAATCGGGATCGGCACCCGGACCTGTACCAAATCCGCAGCCCAAAACAGAAACTGTGCGGACCGAACAAGTGCATGCACAATTGGGGCTGAAATCGGAATCAAAAGCTGATCCGGCGGTAAAAGACGCAGATCTCAGGAGAACGACGACGGTCCGTTCCAATGAGGCGAACGCCAATCCTTCTCCCACTCCGCAGCTCCGGAAAGACGAAGGAAGCCGAACGTTCACCATGAGAGAATTACTGAATGGATTGAAAAACGATTCCGAACCGGAGAAAGAAGATGCTAACTCACCTTACAGGTTACTGCTCTTTTGCCTCATTGGATTAGGAAACGTACACGTGAAATGAGTGAAATGACAATACGCCTCTTACTTCTTGATGCAATCTTTATCTTAGTTACGGAATGGTAAAACACAGAAATTGTATCATGTATCGTAGATCGTTGGCGTGTAAAATAAAAGCAATGGTTCTAATGTTAGCTTCTATTAGCGAATTTCTTTTTGTTCAGCTATGGTAAATCAAAGTGATATAGATTTGAGGGTGTGGCTTCTGGGGTGGTTTGTCTTCTTTTTGTGCATACTTGAACTGCAGCTTACTGTAGTGTTTAAAAAATTTCAGTCCAGAACGACAGCAACAGCACGCAGAGCAGAACACCGCTGCTATGGAGTTGATAAATAGCGTTGTAGGTGTTGATGATGAAGGCCGGTCCCGACAGAGGATTCTTACATTTGCTGCCAGGAGGTAACATGGCTGCTTCTATTTGCTACTAGGAATTACCCACGCCAAACACTTGGTGCAAAACTGCAATCTGCTTTGTAATCTTTTGCCAATAGTAGGTGCTCCTTGGTAGGGGCTGCAATTGTTCATATTTATTCAAACTTATGACTTCTTAATTGGATTTTCTAGGTATGCTACTGCAATTGAGAGGAACCCTGAAGATTATGATGCATTGTACAATTGGGCATTAGTACTACAGGTCCGATGTTAGTCGAGTCACTGGCTTTTCATGTTATTTTTGTATATTTTTTGCTTATTGGCCTTTTTTTTTTCCCTTCTGTTTTTGTTTAAAATACTTGGGTTGTACAATTTCAATTTGTTGACCTGTATAAGTTATTCTGGCATGATATTCCATTAGTATGATGGAATTTTAATGGCTACTTATATTTTGCATTATTGTAACTGGAATAAATATTTTTCATTTTCTGATGAAATGGAATTGCAACATTATTTTAGCAAATGAAATTCCTTGGACATCCACTGCAAACAAAGTTCTATTGGCTTATCTTAAACTTAAGAGTAAGCACCATGAATTATGTATTTATTATTCTTTATTATTTGGAACAATCTAGTTTTTAGGCCAGAATTACAGAACAAGATATAGGCAATGCAGGGTCTCCCCACAAAAGAAGTTTCCTCCTGCATTCAGCAATTAGTACGAAAACTACCCAATAACCAGCCTTAATCTCTGTACATAATATGCATCACATCACACACTAACTGTGCTTCATTGAATTGACCTTTCTATATATGACTAATTAACTAAATAAAAACTGAAATAATGCACAAAAGCAGTACTTTGGATCCATAGCTATTACCTAGGGACAATTTCTATGCAAACACGAATAATGCATGCTTACTAAATTTCAGTTTCCTTCTTATCCTTTCTTACATAAACTGTCCAAGTTCTATTTCTACTGGTTTGAATTGTAGTTATGCTATACTTGGTCCAAACTTTACATAAGCTGTCTATTGAATCCTTTCTGGTGTGCAGGAAAGTGCAGATAATGTTAGTCCAGATTCCACTTCACCCTCCAAAGATGCTTTGCTGGAGGAGGCTTGTAAGAAGTATGATGAGGCAACTCTCCTTTGTCCCACACTACATGATGTATGTAATATTGTCCTTCTTTGTAATGTTTTAGATGAATCGCTAGCAAAATTTTGGCTAGGATCTGGATACAAGTGTAGGTCAGTTGAACACTAGAAATACTTGGGCATGGCAAAAGAAAATCGCCTTAGCGAGTCCAAACCTCAAATCAGACTTCGTATGCAAATGCTAATAAATACCACTTAAAAACCTTTGAAATGGGCATACACACGCATATGTGGAAATTGTAAATGTTATTGTGTATATTATTATTTTTTTTATTATTTTATTCTTTTCTCATTATTCATTTATATAAAACACAGACTCATAATATTTAATAGAGACAAACAAGGAAAATAACTCTGATGTTGTTTAGAAGTTATAAAATGCCTTATAAAAGGACAATATGAGTTTCTTATAAAATGTGCCTCATATTAAAGACCAGAAGGTGCAATAGAAACATATAACCACCACATAAGCAATTTAGTTTTGTGAACATTTGTTTATTATGTATAAGACTGATGAAACATTCTCTCTCATTCCTGGTTCAGGTATTCAACATATAAACTTATTTACTTTACACATTTTTTAAATATGCAACCAATTGCTCTAACTAATAGTTAATAAACATATTGACTATGCTCTAACTAACTAATGTATTGACGAATTATATAATGTAGTGAGTCAGTGATTGATACCCAGTAGTTAGTTAGTTACATTGTTGAGTTAGTTAGGTTTGTGTGTTACAATAGGTTAAAGCAGATATGCTGTCTATAAATAAGAGGGGAGGTTGAGAGAGGGATCATATTGTCATTTGTGAGAGTAAATTAGGCTCATATGGTGATGTAGGAAGGTACAGATACCCAAATGCAGTGTGTGTGTCCTATTCTATAGACTGGGGATTTCTTCCCTATTTTTTGTAATAAAGATGCTAGGTTTCTTTAACCATAGAACTACCAGAGTTCTGATCTTGGAGCTATGGGTAGTGTATATGGGAGGACCTAGGGACTCTACAAGTTTGGCAAGAATGAAGAAACAGTTTTTTGATGTTTTTGAAGAAATAACGATAGAGAATAGCAAGTTTTAGGCTTTCAGTCTCAAGGAAGAATGACAATTGTTGGTGCAAAAATAAGATGAGAAGGTAAAAGACTTTGGAAGGAAGAAAACAGAGGGGATGTTGAAGTCTTGAAAGATGGAGGTGAAATCTTAGGAGCAATAAAATAGAGGGGAAGAGCAAGTCTTGAAGGATAGAGCAGTCACTGAGATGGTGGAAGCAGAAACAAAGATGAAATCAGAACTGATCTCATTGGAGGATGGGAAGCAAAGGAATCAAGGACTGATTCATGTAAATGAAGAAACAATAGAATTTAGAAAGTGCAAAAGATAGGAAACAACATCGTAATGAGGCAGAATTTGAAAAATTGAAGGTGAAGATGCAGAGATTGGTTTAAGGTAAATCAAATTTCACCAGTGAGTCACAAGCTCCAAAAGGTGAAGAGTTTTCAGGTCACCGGAGAAAGAGATAGTTGGGAACATGAAGGGTTGACCATAATGGGTGAATATGTGAAGTACCGGTCTGCCATGCCTACAGGTGTTTGTATCTCAGGCTGTACAGTCAAGGAATTGCTACAAATGCCACCAGCTTTGTGTTCTTGCATGGATTTAGATGGGTCACTGTCAAAGATGGAGGTGTGTCTCTCATGTGTTTGGTTTTCTTCTCAGTTTGATTGGGATGCTTGTAAGGTGGTTGATGTTGCTCTATTAATGAGACAACAGTGGAGAAAGGCACTGCCTGTCAATTCCAAAGAAACACAGTTCGTATGACAACAAATAGTGCAGAAACAAAGTATAACGTATTATCCCAGCCATCATCATCAAAACCACTGGATCATGTTTTTACGATGAGGAGGACAATGACAATGAAGGAAGAGTGACTGACACAGCAGGAGAAATAAAATTCTGAGTTTAAAGGGCCAAACCCAATCCACTAAGGACAGAGAGTACCAAGGAAAAAGTTGTCATGCAATTCACAGGGGAGAATCTCTGTTTCATGACTAATAATGAAGAAGAAAATAGACCACTAGAGAGGACTACAGGAGCACTCATATTTTTGGTTTGATGCAGAAGTTTAAGTTCATTTTGGGCTGCCTGCAGTGGTCTGGTTGGGTTGGTCACAGTGCTTTAAAATTAAACAACTGGAAAACTGGTATATGTGTTAGTTGATACTTAGTAAGTCCATTGGTTAGGTTACTGAGCTGAAATAGTTTGAACAAGGCATGTTGTTTATAAATAAGAGGGGTGGTTGAGAGACGGATCATCTTTTCATTTGTGAGAGGAAATTAAGTCCTTTTAGCATTGAGTGTTTCAGACCCTCAAAATTCTGTGGCATGTCTTCGGAACTTCTAGATCTTTTATCAGTATCACCCTTGTTAATTAAAGAAATTTGTTGTTCATATGTAACACTTTTGGAATTTCCTGGTCATGTAATCCCACACTTCCATTGTATTAGTATTAGTATGAGCTACATTTTACATAACTAGGCATGCTTCACCAAATATCAGTATTCATACCTGATGGGAGTAGTAACCTGTGCTATCTCACCCGCCCTGCAGTATTGGTAGTCCATCTATCTGTAGGAAAATGCTGTCCATATTTTGATGATACACAATTAGTACCTTTGTCAAAAGTCTATTTATATAATAGGAAAGCTCAAAATTGTTCCTATTTGCCTAAGTATGTCTGTGTTTTTGGACAAAAGTCCAAGCCCTTACTTTTCATTTTCCTCTACATTTGATTGTATTCAGGCTTTCTACAATTGGGCTATAGCAATTTCTGATCGGGCAAAGATGCGTGGCCGCACAAAGGAAGCTGAAGAGCTGTGGAAGCAGGTCAGTAAAAATAAATGCTTCCTTTTATAAATGATTTTCATGCACATTTTGGATGGTTCTTGGCAAAGAACTGAATTTCATACTGAACTTGAATGGAAGAACTATTCACATTTTGGTTATAGCTGTCAAGGTTTGGTTGATAGAGAGAGGACTATCATAACATATCTAATTTTTTTAATATTTTCCCCAGGCAACAAAGAACTATGAAAAAGCGGTTCAACTTAACTGGAACAGTCCCCAGGTCCTTCTCAATTAAAGTTTTTCTTACAATTTCTTATAATTTCTTTGAAACAGCCTTTCTTGTTTCCTTTGTTATATTTGCTTTATTCTGTACACTTTCTGTTCCTACACTTTCGATTTTCTTCACAATTATCCCTTGTTACTAACTTTCACGGAATCTATTTCAGGCACTCAATAATTGGGGACTTGCTCTTCAGGTATATTTAATTTTCCTGTGTACCAGCATTTCACTACGTACAAACGGCAATTAAAAATAATAGTGTATTTGCAATGTTTCATGCTTCTAGCTGCATGTTTGTGTCTCCCCTATTGACATGTATGTATCTTGCAAGTAATTAAAATAGAATTTTAGGAGAAGCTACATAAATGCTTTTTAAAACCACATTTTCATTTCTCTCGAGACTTGGATCTTTTCACTTCATCTGAAACTTTCTTTATACCAAATGCACTTTGGTTCTGGTGAATAAATCTCATGAAATGTGCAGTCATAGATATCTTTTCAAGTATTATAATTAATCACCTAAACTTAAAAGTGGTATAGTAGCTCTTCAGGCTCATTCAATGCTGTAATTAAGCATCCATGGGCACAGTTCAATCGTTAATCTGTGTCAGAATGTTTTTCTTTTAATCATAGCCAACTCTCTTCTCTTTTTCAGAATATATTTCCCTATGCCCTGAGAGTTATTTTGCAAAAAATGTACTTAATAAAATTATAAAATTCATAATTTTCTTTATTGGAAATTCTCAGTTAATTTGTTTGTATTGTCTTTGCTTCAAAAATTGATTTCCAATTTAGGAACTCAGTGCCATTGTTCCAGCCCGAGAAAAGCAAAAGATTGTGAGAACTGCAATCAGCAAGGTAACATTTTTTGGAGGGAATTAGATGGAAGTGACAAACAATTTTTTACATCAGCCATGTCCTCTGAATATAGCACATTTACTCTTCCACTTTTGACTTTTCCATATTCTTTGATGCAGTTTCGTGCAGCCATACAATTGCAATTTGATTTCCATCGGGCAATTTACAATCTTGGAACTGTTCTGGTCATATTGCTTCTTCATTTTACACATATTTAATGGCATATTATACTTTGGTGTTTTGTATTGACATGTATGTAATAGTATTAAGAGTTAATATTTGACTAGCTTAATGCCTTCACAGTATGGATTAGCAGAGGACACTTTAAGAACTGGGGGATCAGTGAATGCTCAAGAAGTTTCACCAAATGAATTGTACAGCCAGTCTGCAATATATATTGCTGCTGCTCATGCACTGAAACCAAATTATTCAGTAAGAAGCCACTATTTATCCTTGGATCCTGTTAATTTTTTTTCTCCTATTTTAATCATGCAATCTGCTTATGTATTGTTTTTACTCATTATTTTGGTGTATCTAACAGGTTTATAGTAGTGCTTTGCGGTTGGTGCGCTCTATGGTGAGTACAATTTATCCTTAATCATCTGGATGAACATTGCAATATGCTACATAATTTATCATTTAAACGACTTAAAAAATATTGCTCTTTCTAGCTTTCTGAATTTTGTTTCAACTAAGAAACCATGTGGTTTATTGGATTATTGGTTCACATGTCTCATCTCCTCAAGTAGTACTTGAAGTGAGACAACTTATATTATTTTCTTTAGAAGTTAACTTATCCTCCTTGGATTGATATATACCATCCGTTATTATTGTTTCATTACTTAATGTCAGTGTTAGTTGATGGAACCATTCATTTAAATACTAACTTTGACAGAACTCATTTTCCACAGCTACCATTACCACACCTTAAAGTTGGATATTTAACTGCACCTCCTGTGGGGTCAATGATTGCACCCCATAATGACTGGAAACGGTCAGAGTTCCTTTTGGATCATGAAAAGCTTCAGCAGGTAAGATGCGGCTGACAAATTGAATTTTTTTAGTTAGTTTAAAAATTATTCATACCTTATAGGTTCTAGTCTTACAACTGCTAATTTTGATTAAATAATTTGTATTCCTTCATTCAGGTACCTAGAGGAGATCATAAACAAGTACCTCAAAGCCTCTCAGGCAGATCAGTAGATGCAGTGAACGGGGATAAGAAGACTATCAAAGTAGATATAGCAGATATAATTTCTGTATCAGCATGTGCTGATCTGACCTTACCACCTGGTGCAGGGCTCTGCATAGATACAAGTCATGGATCGTTTTACTTGGTAAGCAACAGTTTGTTGATCTTAGTTTGTCCATATCGCACTGATTAATTGCTCGTTTCCTCTGGGGTTATCAAGTATTATTTAATCAATTGCACTAAATGATTGAAGACAACATTTAGTTATGACACAGGCATTTGAGTGACAAAGCCAATGACCTCTTTCATAATGAAGTAGTCACTAGGGGGGGCATAACCTCCATGCATCGAATAGTTTTTCCGTGCATTTGCAGAGAAAGGCAAAGTCCATTCATGTGTTTTTGTGTTTCCCAAGTAACCTATCCACCACTGATCTCCATTGTTCTTTAAAAATGGATATCCTAAATCCAAATTTAATTAATTATACAAGGGTTGATTTCATATTTGAGATGAAATCTTTGAAATGTGATTTCATTTCAATCTGAAAACACGAGCATCTCTTTAGATTTTGAAAATGCAGCTCTAATCTTCATTTTTACTTGCATTATCAAGGTTGCTGACTCTTGGGAATCATTGGATGGCTGGCTGGATGCACTTCGTCTAGTTTACACAATTTATGTGCGAGGCAAAAGTGATGTTCTGGCTGGTATAATAACAGGATGAATACAAGTTTTAAGTGTACCATCAATTTAATATTCCAATTTAGCAAGAACTAATTCCCGCGTTTTGCACTTCTCGCGAACTTGTGTATAATATTGAGTTATGTATGAAATAATTTCAATACAATTGAAAAATCTTGGTTTACTCGTTAACGAGATTGTTTCTAACTTTTACAAATATACATTTCACAAGAGTTGCAGAGTTTTAGGAACTGAAATATGAATTAATGTTGTTTACACTCTCATTTCTATGAATTTCTATTCCGGTTCAAGCCTTATTTTCGTTGTTTGATCCTCCGCGCCATTTTACACTTCGTTGGTTATACATTCTTTAGTCCATTTCCTGGCAAGGCTGAAAAACCATGTATTACTCAAGACTACATGGATTTCTTTACTTTTTTTGCTGGGATGGGATGTACCTGCAAGAGCTGCGCTCAAAAAACAGACCTTATTTTTGTCAGAAAATTTGGATGTTACAAACTGTATGCGGTTACACTAACACTCTTCTGCAATGCATATGGAGGATGTGAATCCAGAGTGCACACGTGTTCACCAAAAAAGAAGGGTACGGTAGCTAATTCCTATAGCATTTAATTAACAGCTTGTCCTGTTGTGGGTCAAACTTTAGGAGGGAACAAATTTCATGCAGATGGGAGGATGGATTCTTGCAAGAGCTAGAATAGCAGCAGGTAAAGTCCACAGTCCTTCCCCACAAATGAGTCCAGAAGCAGCTGCTGGAACCATGGACTCTGCCTTCACGGAGTCCAGCTTGTGCCACGCAAACACAACCACGCTACCTATGAACATGTCGATAGCGAAGTATGCTCCAACCAGAAATGGTACGGCCATGACCATTGGTAATGGCATCCATTTACCAATCTTTTTTGGTGAAAAGTCTCTGATCATGTTTGCTCCAATGGCAAAAGCGAAGAACCCAAAGCAAAGCTGCAAGCAATGCTGGGGCAATGCTGAGAAACCTTGGACACCAATGATTGCCATGTTTCTGTAAATTAAAGCATACGGAGCTTTGAATTCTCCTTGCGGATTTCTCACATCGAATGCCTTGTAGTATAGGAAGAAGCTGAGAGGAGCCGCCACACACCCCATTGCAATGCCGATTACTTGGCATACGAACATGGCTCTGGGTGAGGTACGTGTGTAATGAGCAGTTTTGAAATCTTGCATCAGAATACAGGACACTGAGACCACGGATTTAACCAGACCGCAACCTACTAGTCCAGCCACCACACCATTTTCTTTTCCAGTGAGTGCTGCCAACGTAAAGAGTGCAACTTTCCCATAATTATATGCCATGTTTATGTCCGTCAGACCTGCTCCAAAAGCATTGCAGAATGCCAGAGAAGGAGCGAATATGTAAGCAACCACAACATAGTACCATTTCAGCTGAGGAAACATGCGAGGCAAAATAATTATGGAAATGATTGTTAAAACGACGTATCCAACTATTCCAATCCGCATGGGAATGCTCTCCGTCAGAAATGTCTCAGCTTCTTTAATGTCTTCACTGGGTTTCTCCTTTCTATCAGCAGTCACTGTTGCAGTAAGAATACAACCTCCTCAACATTACATATAATATATATTATTATTACTGTTATCATCATCATAATTGAAAAATAACAGAGAAGTCACTGTTGCAGTAAGAATATGATCTCATCATTAGATATAATAATCTTCATCATCATAATTGGAAAATAAATAAAACACAAGTGTGTGAATTTGACGGATCTTACCATTTTTATTGTTCTTGTTCTTTATTCTCTCATGGACGTTTAGGACTGTGCAAATTAGAATCTTGGTGAAGTTGTATATGCCATCACCGAGGATTAGTGCGATTGATAGAAAAACCTTGTAACCATATAAACCCTTCATGTTACTTTCTTCTAAATTGTCCGGGAACCAGTCTCCTCTTCGTCTATCAGTGAGTGGATATATGAGTCCATAGGAGATCACAGCTCCAAGGAGCAAAGACACGTTCACAAGGTGAGAGCAAATCATTCCTGCTCCAACAAAAGTCATACTAAAATCGAAATAGAATCTGCAAATTAAATCCAGAGTGTGATCAGAAACATATGGGATGTAACATTTCATTTAGAAGTTTAGAAGCACTTAGCATACTAAAAACTAAAAACTCATACGTTTGCTTCCAAGCTTGTAATCCAAAGGTGGGGAACTGTTCGAATCCACAGTCCTCTATCCCTGAGAAGAACCACTTGAATAAACCCCATAAGAAACTGATAGAAAAATACTTTGTGAAACACCGTACTTGCTTCCTGCAATATTTTATGAAGATTGTTAGTTATTAACAGGAAGCTTTTCTTCTTTTCCGTATAGTGTATTATCAACCGGAAAAGAAAAGTTGTAAAAAAAATATTTGAACAGTAGAACTTATATATGCAAATAGCAACAAATGAAAGCTTATGAATAGTAGAGAAGTGTAGGATACTTGGCCATTTTGTCTCCCTGAGTATGAAAACCATTGATGAGAACAGCTGTGGCCAAACCACTGGGATAAGTCAAGTTGAGGTCAACTATCATGATCTGCAGCAGAAAGAAGTATTGTAAGAAGTATTTTCTTACTCAAGTGAGAGCATTCATTACACATGCAACTTACTCAACTTCATCACTGTCCCCAAGTCAACCAACAAGTATATCACAAAAACAAAAACATAGTCTGATTTGTTGATGAGTGTTTGTGAAAAGTTTTAAATACATGCATCCAATCATATGTAAATCACATAAAGGAAGATATAGAAGTAATACCTTTCTGAGTGGAATCAAGACAAAGAGACCTACAAAACACACCACAAAAAGGAAGGCAGTCATCCAACCAAATCCAGGTTCTTTGATAGCGTTTGGACTGTTACCCTCGTTTCCTACTCCAGACAACTCATAAGTCTTTCTGTTTAATCCCAACAGATAAGAAGCAAATCCTCCTGTCAATATATACAAAGATCAAACTTCAAGCAAAAGTACAGAGAGAGTGTAAATTCAGCAAGAAATATTTATGAAGAGGACACATATTTTCAGAAAGATAGAAGAGAAAACTCTAACCTCCAACAGCAATGCTATAACATGCAACTGCACAAGTCTGTATGATAGTGTTTTCCTGGCGGCTGAAGGGTTTGGCTACAATACCAGCCTTGCTCAAAACCTTGGTCCAGGTTCGGACAAACACAAAGGCAAGGAGTGCAGCAGAAACATTCAGGTTAGGAACCATGCCAGTTGTGAGGTTGAGTTTCATGACTATTATGCTATATATGATTCCAATCATCATGCTCACAAACACTCCTCTCAGGGTTATCTGTTCTCTCCATGGCTGAGACTGAACTTCAGCTGCAGCTACCTGATCCTCCAAGTCTTCATCTCTTTCAACTATCTCTAGTTTCTTCTCTTCTTCCATCTTCTCTAACTGTAGTAACAGTTGTGTCACCTGACCTATGTAACACAAACTTTGAACATCAGACAAGCATACCAAAACTGATAATGCCTGGTTGGTATTAATACTATGTTTATTAGTTGTGATGTATGGGCAGAGATATTGAAAAGTGGAATTATAATATACTGTTAACATCTTCCTTACCTTAGTTTAATTGTTCTTTCTCCTTTGCCTTTTCCTCACCAATTGGATGGACATGAAAGATATTAAGATGCTTTCTTTTCCCAAAGGCACAGCTACTGTATGGATTGATGTGGGGTACATATATAGAAGAAGTGTTAACAACTAATGACTGGAATGCGACAAACGGTAACATTATCAGAGTATTAATAAAGACTATTATTCTCTTAGTAAATATGTTCAATCTCCCAGGTAAGAAAGTGGAAAAAAAAATTATAGTAATTTATCTCAGTGTTAAATGTTGGTATTTATTGAATTTTGTGTTTATATATTTGCTTGGAACCTTTTTTGCTGTGATATCTAAATTTAACTTTCACACATTAAGCTTGTTGACCCACGGATGCTGTGGTTGGCATCTGGTGTCTAAAATATCATCCATAAATATCGGATTTAAAAGACTACAAAAATACTATTCATTCAACCGAAAATCAACATTGTGTCCACCAATCATACAGCAGATAACAAATTCGCTTCACTACAATTTGTTCATACAATAATTCCATATCGTACCTTGTGTTCCTGTTAATTTTTTTGTTCCTTTATGAGCAAAGTTTTTGTATCAAAACAGATTTTTTTTCTGATACAAACAATTATTACTTCAATTGAATAAGAAGCATTCACAATGCATACAAAACAAGATTTTGTGTCTAAAATAAGGAGGCAATGTGTTAAACACTCCTTGATCTCAAATAAGAGTTGTTAAAAGGAAGTATTATCTATTTAACAATCTAGCTCATTTGTGTTGAACTCCAACAAAAAAATGTATATATATATATATATATATATATATATATATATATATATGAGAAATATATACACATAAAAAAATATAATTTTATTTTAATATTTTATATAAATATTTATATAATTATTTATTTGTTAAAAATAATTTTTA
>Ga0099823_1002991_pt1 | contig 15724 bp, 10 predicted proteins | sample CowpearedBW_FD_76831 | JGI IMG/M metagenome (GOLD analysis project Ga0099823, IMG submission 76831) | Root nodule microbial communities of legume samples collected from California, USA - Cow pea red BW | ecosystem: Host-associated > Plants > Roots > Nodule | place: USA: California | collected...
AGCCGACCTTGGACTCGATCTCGACGCGCGTGCGGTTGCGCGGATCGCCGCCCCGGGTGTCGGCCACGACGTCCACCCGCCGGCTGCCGCCGTTGCGGGGCTGTTCGATCGACACGTCGTGCCCGGTGGCGCGCCAGCGGTCGGCGATCGCGTCACGCGCCAGCGCGCCGTTGGTGTTGTTGGCCACCTCCTTCGGGATGCCGGCCGACTTGCCCACCGAATTGGGCGGCGCCGCGTGCGCGGTGGCGTTGAACTCGATGCCGTGCGAGGTCAGCAGCTCCCGCAGCGGCGAGGAGAACCCGCTGCGGCCGGTCCAGGCGCTGGTCGTGTTCTCCCAGCGCTTGATCAGGATGGGGTTGTCGACGAGCAGGTGCTTGCCCTGGCTCGCCATCGCCTGACCGGCGGCCCACAGGCCGTTCGGCGCCAGTTCGGCGGTCGCGGTGACCACGTCCTGGTTGAAGCGTGACAGGTCGCCGACGCGGCCCTGCGCGATCAGCTCCTTCTCGATCGAGGCGTGCGCCTGCGCGGCGCTGTCGAAGTCCTTGACGCTGGCCTCGGCGACCCAGCCCGCCAGGCGCCTGGTGTCGAGCGCGCCGGTGTTGGGATCGGCCGCCTGGGCGATCAGGTCCCGCGCCTGGCCGCGCTGGACGGCGGAGGAGGCGGTGGCGCCGGTCGGGGCGGCCGGCGCCGGGGAGGGCGCGGGCGAAGGGACGTTGGATGAACGGGTGGCGTCGGCCAGCATCGCGTGCTCCTTGCGTTTCGGGCTGGCTGGCATTGCATCGCGCGGTGGTCGGCCGTGAAAGACGGGACCGTTCCCAGCTAGGGACGTCCCTAGCCGGGGTCGGTCCGACTGCCGCCAGCCGCATCCCGGGCCTAGCCTCCAGCGGCGAACCGCGCCTGGATTCCTCGGACTGTTGCCAACTGAAAACCAGCGCCGGCCGTCGCGTTCCCTTAACGGAAGCGTCACGAGCGCCTCCGAACATCGCGGCCCAGATTCCGGCGTGCGCCGATCGCGCAGCCATCACGCCCCTTGCGGGCTCATCACAGGGAGACTTCGATGCGATCCATCCAGTTGCTCGCCGCCACCGCCGCCGTGGCGGCCGGCCTCGCCCAGCCGATCGAGGCCAACGCCTTCGCCCAGGACACCCACAGGCGCATTGCGATCGACGCGGTGCGCTACATGCAGCGCCACGCCGGCACGACGAACTACGCCAAGCTGCTGGCGGGCGTCACGCGCGCGGGCTACACGATCGACCAGTTCGCCGAGCAGCTCGGCCAGGGCGCCTATGACGTCGACGACTTCGCCGACACCTACCTGTGCGGCGCGATGACCGGCGACTGCGTGCTGGCGCCGGTCTGGGGGCTGGGTTCGGGCATCGTCAACTACACCTCGTACTGGCACTTCCAGAACCGCACGCAGGGCCCTGACGTCCACGGCAATCCCTTCGGCGGCTACAACTACGCCAAGCTGACCGTCAAGGGCGACATCGACGACCTGGCCGCCGCGTGGCTCGTCGGCGATCACCTGGACGACGGCAAGGGCGGCATGAAGGGCTGGTTCGGCGACGGGAGCAAGTACAACGCCTATGGCCTGACCGAAGCCAACTACCGGCAGGGCGGCAGCTCGACGCCGTCGATGTACGCGGACTTCGAGAAAGCGCCGTTCCAGCCCATCGACAACCTGGGCCAGTACTGGTGGTCGCAGTTCCTGGCGCGGCCGACGGTGCAGAGCCTGGGCTTCGTGATGCACACGACGGACCTGCTGCAGCCGCATCACACCTGGACGACCTCGGCGCTGAACCACTCCGGCTGGGAGACCTGGGTCAAGGACTACTACGACAGCGAGGCGCTGGGTGATGACGCGCTCGTGACCGCCGCGCTGGCGAGCTACACGCCGCTGCCGGCCAGCGCCACCGACATCCGCCCGCTGCTGCGCCAGGGCGGGCAGATCTCGTACAGCCGCGGCGGCCAGGTGCTGTCGACGACCGACCACGCGGTGCGCCGCGATGTGGGCCGCGTCGTGGTGCCGCATGCGATCGCGATGGTCGTGCATCTGCTTAACCGCGCGGCTGAGCGGCTGTGAGGGGCGGGCGCGCGACTCGCGGCCGGCGCATGGGCCGGGCCTGCGCGGCGTTCGTCACGGCAGGGCTGGGCCTTGCGGCGTGCGCGGTCTTCGTGGTCTCGCCAGCGAGCGCGGCGCCTGGGCCATCGGCCGCGCCGGCGTCGGCCGATGAGCGAGCCGCGCCGGGGTGGGTCGCGCGTTTCGGTGATCAGACGATCCCGCGCCGGCCGGCCGAGGCGCTGCTGATGCTCGCCCGCCGGGAGCAGCCGGCGCTGACCCTGCCTGAGCTGACGCGCCATCTGGCGCTGGACTTGCTGCTGGGCGACGCGGCCGCGCGGGAGGTCGGCGATGCGACGCTCTTCGCGAGCCGCCGTGTCGCTTTCGCGCCGGAGGCCGACACGCGGCGGCAGTGGCTCGCGACGCTCCAACAGATCTGGCCGGAACGCATCGACCGGGCCTGGACGGGCGCGAGGCTCGAGCAGCCGGTGAGCGTGGACGCGCGGGCCTGGACGGCGCTGTGGTCGGACGGGCAGGGCAGTGGGCTGCGCCTGGACGAGGCCCTCGACGACAGGCAACGGGACGCGGCCTCGCGGCTGGTGCTGCTGCGCCATCGCGCCTTTGGCGGCCTGCCGGCGGGCGCGATCAGCGTGGCCGACATCTGGCCGCTGCAGAACGTGCAGGGGCGGCGGATGCTGCGCATGGGCGAGCTCGATTTCGCCCGCGCGCAGGCCGGGCAGCTGCTGCGAGAGCGCTTCGTCGAGCAATGGCTGCGCCGCGACAGCGGGTGGAGCGAGGCGGAACTGGACTTCGTCCGCCGGGTCGTGCAGGCGCGGCAGCGCAAGCTCGCGTGGGTGCGCTGGCAGGGGCTCAGCGGCGATCCGCACGGCGATGCGCCGGCGCGCGCGGCGCTGGCGGCGTCGGTGCGGGAGGACGAGATCGGCGCGTATTACCGCGCGCATCTGGACCGCTTCACGCGGCTGGAGGCCGTCGATGGCTTGCATCTGCGCTGCCCGGACGCCGCGTGCGGTGAGGGCAGCGACCTGCGCGGCCAGGCGGGCGTGAAGACGCTCGCATGGCGGCTCGGCGACCCCAAGCCGGCGGTAGAGCTCGACGCCTGGGCGCTGGACCTGCTGCAGGCTTGGCCGGTGGGCGTGGCCTCGCCGGCGATCCGGCATCCCGACGGCCATGGCTGGGAACGGGTGCAGGCGATCGCGGTGAAACGGGGCCACCATCCGCTCGACAGCGAGACGGTGCGCCATGAGGCGCGACAGGCCATCGCGCAGGAGAAGCTCGAGGCCGCGTGGCGCCGCCGTCAGCGCGAGTTGCTGGCGACGGCCGATCTGCAATGGGCGCCGGGGATGTCGGCGCCGGCCTTGCCGTTCGAGCCGGAACTGCCGCCCAAGGGCGGCGAGGAGCATGGCCATGCGCATTGAGCGTGGACGCGTTGATCTGAAGATCGCAGCGGCGCTGACGGTGATCGGCGCCTTGGCGGTGTGGCTCGCGAGGGGCGGGCCTGAGGGGACGTGGGACACGTCGGTCGCCGCTGGGGCGGCTCAGGTGCGGTCAGCGGCCCATTCGCCGCAGCTTCACGCCGGGGCTGCCGAGCCAGCGGATCGCGCGGCATCCGGCTCGGAGGGACTCGCTGCGGGGCCAGGCGCGGCTTCGGCGCAAACGCCTCTGGCGCCGCCATCGCAACCGGCATCGGAGCTGCCGGCCGCCTGGAGTCTGGCCGATGCCCGCGTGGCCGGCGATGACCGGGCGCCGCCCATGCAGCGTCAGGCGGCCGAACCGGCGGTGCCTGCCTGGCAGCTCGACGACCATGCGGGCTACGCGCGCCGCGAGCAGGCCCGTCATCAAGCGGTGCAGCAGGCCTTCGTCGACGCGGCTGACCGCGAGTTGCCGCTCATCGACCAGCAGATCGAGCGCGGCCGCGCGATGGGCCTGCCGGCTGAGCAACTGGCCAAGGGGGAGGAGAAACGCCGGCGCATCGCCGAGATGCGGGCACGGATGCAGGCGGAGCTCAAGGGGAGTGGGCCCGCGCCCTGAGCCCTGGGGCTGCGCCGAGGCGGATTTCTTTGCTCAGGCTCCGCATCCAAGCACCCGCACCATTTTCTTTTCCCCCTCTTCGCCGCATGACGAACGGTTTACAGGCGCAACTATCAATGCCGTTGAAATGCCCTAACTCACCGTGATCCAATAGGTTGTGCCCACCACAACGATCCATGCGATATTCATTCGCGTACTCCAGCGCAGATGCTTGCCGATATGGCGAGCCTTCTCCGAGAGTTCTTCGTCGATACCGCGCAATTCATCGCCATTGATCAATTGCTCAAATAACTCAATTTGGTAATTGTTCATACCGCCTTCGCCGCCAGGTTCTAGCAGATCGTTCGACCTGCGCTGCACGGCCGCGATTTGTTGGCTAAATGCGCTGAACTTGATCATCGTGGTTACACCGTAGATCATGCATGGCAGGCCGGCCAGCGTCGCCATCAACACAGGGTCAGTCATTTGCTTTTAAGCGCTTCTAGACCGTTGTCCCGTATAAACGAGTCCCGCCGGCCATCATGAGCGTGCCCGCTTCACCGCACAAGCTGCAAGAGCCAATTTTCATATCAGTCTTGTTTTAAGCCAGATGATCCATTGAATCTGGCGGGCATTTGAGCCAGTACGCAGCCACCCACCAAGAGCAGGGAAGCAGAAGCAGCTTCAGAATGATCAAAATTCGAGGTGGACGTGCCATGAGCAATTTCATTTCAAATCTCAGGGTTCGGGATGAATATGAAAAGAAATTGAACCAAGCGTCCATCACCTACTCATTGGCGCTGGCGCCGGCGCTGGCGCTGGCGCCGGCGATCGCACGCCCTTGATGATGTGTGGATTGCCGGCGCCCGGCCTAGTCATCGGTTTGATGATTGGGCCAGCTTCACGGATACGGCGACAATCGGCTTTATGGGCTGAATTCACCTATCCTTTTGAAATCGACACCTTTCATTTTCAGCTCCTTTGAGGCCTGCACAAATCGATCAGTGGCAAATATTGACGCGCGATTCGATGCAGAGAGGGTGAAGATATCCCAGGCCGCCTCGTTCAGAGGAATTGATAATTTATGCACCCAGAAAACTCGACCGTCCGAATTTGCAAGAACTTCTGAGCGAGACCTGTCGAATTCCTGTACCGTGGACAAGACGTTCAGAAGTTCCCATCGTCTACCTCCAACGCTTATCGGGAGAAGCTCGCATTCAGCCCGAATCTTTTTGAGAAGCTCATGCGCCAGATTCTCTGCTGCAACGAGCCCTCCCGGTCTCACGACCCCAGCGTTGAGCTTTTCATGCGCGTCGTCCAGGAAACGAGCCTTTTGCGCCACCCAGTCTGACTTGATGGAGTTCCGCCCGATAGCCTCGTAGAACGTCAAATCCTGCAGCGGATCCCACACCAATCCCTCTGATTCCTCGGCAGGGATGATCAGGTATATGCCGTTCACAGGAGCTTCCCGAGTCGGATTTCGCTGTCGGTCAGGGAGGACTATACGAATCGCTGGCACCTGCGGGACTGCCGGGAAAACTCGGGCTTGCTGGCAGCGCAATCTATTGATCCGAACTGGTGATAACTCGGTGAGATTTGTGGCGAAACTCGGCTAAGTGCAGCGTGCCGGTTCAGGCGGCCGACAGCCCGCCGCGCACCTTGAAGCGCGAGATCGCCTCGGTCAGCGCCACGGCCTGCTGCCGCAGGCTCTCGGTCGCCGCTGCGCTTTCCTCGACCAGCGCCGCGTTCTGCTGGGTGCCGCGGTCGATCGCCGCCACCGCCTCGTTGACCTGCACGATGCCCTGCGACTGCTGTTCGGTGGAGGCGTTGATCTCGCCCATCAGGTCGGTGACCTTGCGCACCTGGTTCAGCACCGAGTCCATCGTCCGGCCGGCCTCCTGCACCAGCGCACCGCCGGCATCGACCTTCTCCACGCTGTTGGAGATCAGCACCTTGATCTCCTTGGCCGCCTGCGCGCTGCGCTGGGCCAGGGCCCGCACCTCGCTGGCCACCACCGCGAAGCCGCGGCCTTGCTCGCCAGCGCGCGCCGCCTCGACGGCCGCGTTCAGCGCCAGGATGTTGGTCTGGAACGCGATCCCGTCGATCACGCCAATGATGTCGCCGATCCGCTTGCTGGAGCCGGTGATCGCCTCCATCGTCGAAATCACGCGGTGCACCACCTCGCCGCCCTGGCCAGCGACCTGCGCCGCCGCGTCGGCCAGGCCCGTCGCCTTGCGCGAGGACTCGGCGTTGACCTGCACCGTCTCCGTCATCTGCGCCATCGACGAGGCGGTCTGCTGCAGCGCGCTGGCCTGCGATTCGGTGCGGCTGGACAGGTCGTGGTTGCCGCTGGCAATCTGCGTCGAGGCGGTCGCGATGCCATCGGCGGCCTGGCGCACGTTCGACACCATCGCCGACAGGTTGCCGCTCATCGCCTTCAGCGCGGTCAGCAACTGGCTCAGCTCGTCGCGGCCGCTGACCTGGATCTCCTCGCGCAGGTCGCCGTCGGCCACCGATTGCGCCACCCGGATCGCGCGATTCAGCGGCGCCGTCACCGCGCGGCTGATCAGCCAGCCCAGCAGGCCCGCCATCGCCGTGGACAGCACGGCCGTGACGATCAGCAGCGTGCGGTCGGTGGCGAAGAGCTCGCTCGCGGCCTGCGTCTCGCCGGCGGAGCGCTCGTCCTCGTAGCGGATGAATTCGCCAGTGGCCGTCAGCAACGCGGCCAGCAGCGGCCGGCATTCGGTGTTCATCTTCGCGATGGCGTCGTCGCGCTTGCCCTCGTTGACCAGTCCCACGATCGCGAGCGCGACCTTGCCGTACTGCTCCTCGACGCCGGAGAGCTTGTCGAACAGCGCCTTGTCTTGCGGCGTCGCGTCCTGCGCGCCGGTCAGGTGCTCCTTGAGCCGGCCCAGGGATTGCTTGACCCCCTCATGGGACTTGGTGACCGCGTCCAGTTCCATCGCGCGGTCCTGCGGCGTAGTCACCAGGACGAGGTTGCGAGCGGCGATCGCGCGCGACTTGGCCGCGGACTGCACCGCGATGACCAGGCGCTCGCGCGCCGCGACGCCATGCAGGTAGGTCTCCACGCGCGTGCTGGACTGGTCCAGCTGATGCAGCGCCTCGGCCGACACGGCAATGACGATCAACGCCATCAGGCCGAAGCCGGCCCAGAGTTTGGTCTTGACCTTGAGGCTTGAAAGATTCATGGCGATTCCCCCTGACGGATGCTGGCACTCCGAGCCGGTGCGAAATTTCATCTTCGGCGGCGACGGGCGGGTTCTCAAGGTCTTCAGCGCGCGATCACGCGTGAGGAAATTGCCTACATCGGTCGAAGCCAGTCCGGGAAACCCCCGTGGCAGCCGACTCGGTCAGGCCCCGAAGGCGTGCGCCAGGCCGGCGACTTCGCGCTCGAAGATCATCCGTTCGCGCTGCACCGCCTGCTGCGCCGGGCGCGACAGCTCCAGGTAGAGCGCGTACTGGCGCATCAGCTCGCCGGCGCCGGCGAAGACCTGGTCGACCTGGTCCGGCTTGAAGTAGCACTCGTCCGGCAGCGCGTAGTCGCGCGCCGCGCCGACGTCCAGCGCGAACACGCAGCAGTCGCGCATCAGCGCCTCGCGGGCCAGCCGGTCCTTGCCCGGGAAGTTGCCCAGGTCGATGAACAGCTTGCTCCGCCCCAGCGCGTCGTAGACCTGCGCGCGCGTCAGGCCGCGGATCAGGTGCACCTTGCAGCCGTTCTCGCGCTCCAGCCGCGCGGCGATCGCGCCGACGTCGTAGATGACCTTGTGGTTGGCGTTCAGCGCGATGTCGGTCTTGGCGGCCGGATCGACCGCCGGCTCACCCTCCGCGGCGACCGGCTTGCCGGGCGTGTAGTCCGACAGCGGCAGCGTCCGCGTGCAGCCCAGCGCGCGGATCACGTCGTGCGCGTAGCTCGACTGGTAGGTGTGCAGCACCCGCTCGCTGCGCAGCAGGTTCATGTTGATCCTGTTGACCGCCAGGTACTCGAAGGCGTTGTCGATGCTCAGCCACCACACCATCGGCGTGCAGGGCTGGAAGTAGCGCAGCCAGTGCACATAGGTCTCGGCCAGGACGACGCAGGTGTCCGGCGTCATCGCGATCTCCTCGGCCAGGCGCACCTGGTACTTCTGGTAGTCGGCCACGGTGTTGGGCCGCGGCTGCAGCTTCAGCGCCGTGCCGGCGCTCAGGCCATTGCGGCGGTACAACTCGTCGATCGCGGGCAGATCGGTCGGCAGCACGTACCAGACGCGCGCGTCGTGACCCTGGCGGATCAGCGAGTCCGACAGCTGGTGCAGCGCCTCCGGGCCGCCGGTCTGCACGCCGTGTGGGATCAGGATGACGATCTGTTTCTTCGCGTTCATCGGAAGCTTTCGAGGGGGAGTCTTGGCCGGGATCAGGACAGCGCTGCCAGGCGCGCCTGGAGCTTGAGCGCGGTCTCCGGGGCGACCACCTGCAGGCCCGGCAGCAGGTAGCCGCTGCGGCTTTTGACGATCCGGTCGGAGAGGTGGTCCAGCAGGAAATCCGGCATCTCGCGATAGATGCTGGGCAGGTGGAAGATGCCGTGGAAGCCGAAGGTCGGGTAGGGCACCGCCGGGAACTCCACCGAGAAATGCGAGGCGATCGCCTTGGGCGCGAAGCGGCAGCCGGCGCGCTCCAGCGTGTCGCGCATGGTGCGGCAGATGAAGAGGTCCTCGGCCTGGGCCGGATCGGGATAGTCCAGCTGCGCCACCGCATGCACCAGGCGGCGCGAGCGCCACGAGAAGCCGCCGTTGCCGACGTTGTTGTCCTCGTAGTTGGGCCAGGGCGCGCCGATGTAGTCGTAGTGCAGGAAGTGCGGCGAGAACTGATCCGCGTTGAGCACGAAGCCGTCGTACTGGATCACCAGCACGTGATCGGCGCTGAGGTGCTCGGCCAGTTGGCGCGTGATGATCAGGTTGTAGTCGTTGATCGAGCGCAGCGTCGGCACCGGGATCACCGGCAGGCCGGGCCACAGCTCCGGCCGGTCCGAGTAGATCAGCACCTGGCTGAACGGCAGCCCCTGCTGCTCCATCAGCCGCATGCTGTGCAGCAGCGCCTGGCGGGCCAGCACATGCAGGTCGGTGTCGACGATGGCGACGGCGATGCTGGGCTTGGCGCTCATGACATCAGGTCCAGCAGCTGCTTCGTCACCGTGCCCCACGAGAAGCGCTGCGCCAGCCGCTGGCGGGCGGCCTCGCGGCGCGGCGCCGGGGTCAGGCGTTGCTCGACCACCTGCAGCATCGCCTCGCGCAGGTCGTCCAGATCGGGCACGACGAAGGCGCCCACCGGCTGCGGCGCGTCGGCGTCGGTGCCGGGCCGGGTGTGCAGGCGGTGGCAGAGCTCGGGCGGCGTGAAGTCGTCGGTGGCGCCGCCGCCGCTGACGATCACATGCGTGCCGCAGCCCATCGCCTCCAGCACCGGCAGGTTGAAGCCTTCGGCCCGGTAGGGGGAGACATAGGCGTCGGAGAGCGCGTACAGCGAGCGCAGCTGCGGCAGGTTCAGGCTGGTCGACAGGATGGAGATGCCGTCGCGCACCTGCGGCGAATTGAGCTGGGGCGCCCGCGCCGCGAGCTCGCCGAACAGGCGCTCGACGCCGATGCCGTACAGCCCCTGGTGGTCCTTGAGGATCAGCCGCACCGGCAGGCCCTGCAGGCGCAGCTCGGCGAAGGCCAGCAGCAGCAGGTCGATGCCCTTGTTCCAGGTCGCCACGCCGACGTTGGCGAAGACCGTCTCATGCGGCTGCAGACCCAGCGCCGCGCGCGCGGCCTGACGCTGTTCGGGCGTCATCGGGAAGAAGGTGTCGGTCTTGTAGCCGTGGGGCACGACCTGGACCTTGTCCGCGTCGAAGCCGTAATCCACCAGCCGCGCCTTGGACCAGCGCGTCGGCGTGACGATGAAGTCGTCGCCCTGGGTCAGCGCGGAGGGTGCCATCTCGGGCGGATCGAAGCTCTTGCCCGAAAGGCCGAATTCGGTGACCACGAAGGTGGCGTTGCGGCGCGCCGCGGCCGGGTCTCCGAGGCGCACCGGCGAGGCGATGCGCAGGCGCAGGTCCATGACGCGGTCGCCGGGGTCGGGCAGCGCGTCGATGATGGCGCGCTCCTCGGGCGCGAAGCCGGAGTCCAGCTTGCCCTTGTCCCAATGCGGCATGAAGAACGGCGCGTCCTTGTGGAACAGCTCGAACCGCGGGTCCTTCACCATCTCCAGGATCTGGTTCTGGTTGACCATCGCGATGGAGTGGTTCACCCCCCGCCAGCCTTCGATGCAGAGTGTCTTCATCCGGCGGATTGTGTCCCCCCCGCGGACGGGGCATGCGCGGATAAGGGGGACAGGGACGGCCTACTCCGTGGCGAAGACGGCAGGGCGAGGGCGGGGCGAAGGCAAGGTGTGGGCGGGGTCGACTCAGGCCGGGGCCGGCCCGGCGGCCAGGAGGAGCAGGTCCCGGCCAGCGATCGCCGAGTTCACGTGAGCGCCCAGGGTGACCTGGCCGCCGGCGCGGAAGCGCTCGACCAAGCCGCCCCCGGACGGGTCCGGCGGCGTGGCCGGCGTGACCAGGGCCTGAGCGCCCAGCGAGTACGCGCGCGTGGCCGAGACGGTCTCGTTGACGACCAGTTTCGACGGCTCCCAGCTGGCGTCGTCGTCGACCTGGATGGCGATCTCCCGCTGCAGGTCGCGGATGCGGTCCTGCGTGTCCCGGTCCTGCGCAACGCCGGGCGGCAGCGGGCGTTGCAGCATCGCCAGGCGCTCCATGCAGGCGTTGATGCGCTCGCCGGCTTCCGGCGTCAGGCACAGCATCTCGATGAAGAGCCGGTTGTTGGAGGCGGCGGGCGGCAGATCCCGGATGCGCTGGAGGAAGCCGTCCAGGACACCGGGCACCAGGCGCGGCTCCCAGACGGCGCGCCGCGACGCCATCAGCGCGAGGAACTTGTCCGGCCTGGCGACCTGGCGTTCCTTGAACGAGAACCGCGGAAGGACCTTGCCGTCCTGCGTGGTGATGCGGGTCCCGCTGCCGCTGCCGCTCAACAGCAGATCGGTCTCGACGCCGACCTTGTGCTGGCCGAAGAGCACCAGGCCCTGGCCCGTGGGCAGCGGCACCGCGGGATTCGTGATGCCGGCGCTGGCGTCCAGCCCGATCGATGTGTGGGTGGCGCTCGTGTCCTGCCCGACGCGCGTGGCGCCGCCGGTATCGCGTGATCGCTGCTTGTCGAGGAGGGTGCGCTTGAGGCCGGCGCCCGCCGTCGCGAAGGCGCCGATGCCCAGGCCCAGCTCCGCGCGCGCGGTCGCGTCGAGCGACAGCGACACCTCGGCCGAGCGGGCGCGGGTCTCGTTCCAGCCGAAGGAGATGTCGTGGTCATCGCCAAGCCGCTCCACGACCCGCGCCCACATCTCGCCGCCATGGGCGGGGCGCTTGCGGGCGGGGTCGGCGATCTCGAAGATCGTGTTGACCACCCGTTCGCCCATGCCCCGCCAGTCGCTGGCCGTCAGCCGGGCCCGCTCCTCGGGCGGCAGCGCCTGATGTTCGCGGCCCTCCCGGTTGGTGCGGATCATCAGGCCCTTGGCGACCAGGTGCGACCCGCCCAGCCGCGCCATGGCCTGCGCGGAGAGACCCACGGGGCCCAGCTCGGTGCCCACGCGGACGCCGGCGCCGACCGATCCGCTCACCTTGCGCTCGCTGCCCAGGAACAGCACGCCGCTGTTGGCGCTCGGGCCCGCCTTGAAGACGGCGGCGCGACTGCGGTCGGCGCCCAGCTCGACGACCGGTGTGATGCCGAAGGAGAGGCTGCCCGCGCCGCCGATGGAGGCGGCGTTGGCGCCGACGGTGACGCCGATGCCGTGGCGCCGGCCGTCGCGATAGGTGGCGATGTCGTTGCCGGTCACCACCGAGTTCATCACCTGGCGCAGGATCTCGCGGCGGCGCGCCGGGTCGGCGCTGTCGAACTCCGCCTGCATCTCGCGCAGCGCCTTGTCGAACGCCGCCTGGTAAGCCGCAGCCGCGGCGGCCTTCTCCCCGGCCCGCGGGTCCGCGCGATGGTCGGGCATCGTGCCCAGGTGGGAGGCCAGCGGTCCGGCGTTCAGCAAGGTCCGCAGCGGTGTCTTGTCCTTGCCGGCCAGCCGGCGCAGCGCGCGGATGGGCGCGCGCAGGCGATCGCGCGTCGTCGGGAGTTGACCTTGCGGCGTCTTGCAGGCCAGGTCGATGTAGGTGATGAACTTGCGCAGCCGCTTGGTCATCAGGTGGAAGGGCGTTCCCTGTCCGCTTTCGGTGAAGCCGTTGCGCAGCGCGACGGCGGCGGGCTTGTAGTCGCGCCAGCGCTCCGGCTCCCCGGGCGCACGGCCGCAGTTGTCCGTGGCATGCAGGAAGGCCTGGGCCGCCAGCGTCATGGGATGCTCGGCCTCATGCGGGCCGCCGGGCCGCCGGCGCGCGTTGCCGGTGCCGAGCCAGGACGGATCGAGCATCCGCGGGTGCAAGGGGTGTGCGTTCAGCGCGTCGCGGACATCTTGTGTCGCGTAGTCCTTTCCGGGCTCGAGACCCAGGCGGATCAACGCGTCTTCGGCGCGCAAGCCCAGCTTGTAGTGCTCGATGGCCCGCTCGGCGTAGGCGCGCGAAGGATCTCCAGGGGAGGGCAGCGCGATGCCATGCAGATCCAGCAACGCCTGGAATCCGCCGGCGGTCGAGGCCAGCGCGCGCCGCGCGTTGTTGGCCATGCGCCGAGGGCCAAGCTTTGGCCCCACTTCGTCATCCAGGCGTGCCATTCCCGGCGCAGGCTTGTGGCTGTCGGGCAGAAGGGCCGCCGGCAACGGGGGCGCGTGTTCGCGCAATGCCAGATAGGCCTTTCGCGCCATCAGCGGATGGCCGGTGAGCGTGCGCAGCGTCGTGGCGATCAGCAGGGCCTGCTCATGGCGCAACGCGTGTCCGCCGGGACGTCCCGAGGGATCCGCGCCAGGATGCTCGAGCAGGGTACGGGCCAGCGAGGCGACGTCGCAGGCGGCCGTCGCGCTGCCGTCGGCGGAAGTGGCGAACAGGCGCATGAGTTCGGCCTCGAATTCGGCGTCCTTCGACGCGGCTGCGGCGGCCGGCGCCGCAGCGAGTGGAGACGGCGTGATCGACGCCGGCTTGTCCGTCGATGCCAATGGATGTTTGTTCGCCGGCAGGGCGGGTTTGATGTCGGGGAGTTGGCCGCGGGCGGAACTCGTCGGAGACGTCCCGCTGCGAGACACCCCCAGCGGACCGGCGGCGAGGGTGATCCGCGGGGCGCTGAACCGCGCTCGCAGGCCGCGCAGCGGGCTCAGCAGCGTGTCGGCGATGCGCGCCCGGCGAGATCGCGGCGGGTTGTCCCGCGCGGCGCCGGACTCGATCGCGGTCATCTCTGGCCAGTCCTTCGCGGCCGAACATTCCTGCGCCGCGGCCAGTACCCGGGTCTCGGCCGCGGCCACGCGTGCGATCACCGCATTGAGCTGCCGGATGCGTTCCTGGCGATCGGCACTGGTGGCGTCGGCGTGGGCCTCCAGGCGCAAGGCCTCATGAAGGATGTCGCGTTCCTTGCGCCGCGCGTCATAGACGGCTTTCTCGCTGCGCAGCCGTGCCCGGAGCTGGGCTTCGCGCGGGTCCGCCGGCGCGGCCTCGCGTTCGGCGCCGGCGTGCTCCTCGGGAGGAGCGGCGCCGTCCATGACCGCGGCGCCTGTCGAGTCCGCCTCAGGGCTGGAAGGGAGAGTCAGCGGCATCGTCGTGCTCCATGAGCGACGACGCGTTCGTCCAGCAAAGCGCTTGCTGGCCACCTTGAGGGACGACGTCGTCTGTCGAAGGTGGATGTCTAGTGAACATTCCCGCGTTCACCGTTCGGCGGACAACCCTTCCCGGGCGTCCGCTGCCGCTCGCTTTTCCGATGTCGGCCGACCGAACCGATCAGAGCAGCGGGCCGGTGCCGTCTTCCTCGCCGACCTTGCGCATCGTCGCGTGCAGGGCCGCCATGGCGGCATGGTGGATGCGCGCGCCGTCGTCCGGCGCGGCCGGGGAGGGCGCCGACGCCGCCGCGTCACCGTGCGCCGCCCCCGGCAGCACGGACGCGGAGGGAGCCGCCAGCACGTCGGCGGCGGATGGAGGGGCTTTCTGGCCGTCTCCCGACTTCGAGAACCACACGTCGCCCATCTGGTGCGTGACGCCATCGGCGGTCTTGTAGCCGGAGATCAAGCCGATCACGTTCCCATGATCGACCGTCGCGCTGGACTTGGCGTTGAGGTCCAGCTCCACGATGCCCAGCTCGGCGAGCGATTTGAGTTCGCCCGCATCGGTCTTGCCGTTGCCGTTGGCGTCGGCCCAGATCCGCAACTGCGCGAAGCCGGCGTCGAGCGCGTTCAGCACATGGTCGCCGTTGCTGTCCATGGCCTGCATGGCCTCGTAGCCGTTGGCCGCGTGCCTGCCGCTCGCCAGCGCCGTGCCGGTGCCGAAGAGCTCGGCGCCCGAGTCGATCTGCCCGTTGCCGTCGAGGTCGCGGGCGAGCAGGCCGTTGCCCTGGGCCATCCAGCCCCATTGCTGGCTGTGGCCGGTGTTGTTCAGGTCGAAGCTGACCCCCTGGGCCGCTGCCACCGTGCCGAGCCCGTGCCCATCGAGGTTGAGCATGATCGGCGTGGCCAGGAACAGCGCGTCCAGCTGCTTGCCCGACATCGCATGCAGCGCGTCGGTGGAGAAGGCCAGCACCTGATCCATGTTCAGCGCGGCCAGGTCGGCGGTCTCGAAGCCGATCACCGCGTCGCTGCCGATGGCGTGGATCTGGTCGACGGTCAGCGCCTTGGCCTGGTCGCGGCTGAGCGCCGCCAGCTCGTCGCTGGACATCGTGGCGAAGCCCTCGGACGAGATCGAGGCGAGCTGCGCCGTGGTCAGCGCCATGACCTGGCGGCTGTCCAGCGCCGCGATCGCGTCGCTGTTCATCGCCGCGATGGACGCGCTGTTCAGGGCGTGCAGCGCCTGCGTGCCCAGCCCGTGCACCTGCTCCGCGCCCAGGCTGGCGAAGACGTCGGTGGACAGCGTGTTCAGCGTCGCCGTCGTCAGCACGTGGAAGGCCGATGAGGTCAGCGCCGCGAAGTCGTCCGTGCCGAAGCCCGAGAGCTGCGTCGTCGTCATCTCGACCAGTTGCGTGCTGGTCATCGCATGCACCTGATCGGTCGACAGCGCGGCGAAGTCGCCGACCGTCATGACCCGGATCGCGCTGCCGCGCAGCAGCGCGAAGTCCTGCGACTCCAGCGCCGCCATCTGGTCCGTGCTCCAGGCCAGCACCTGCACGTTGGTGATGCCCAGCATCTGCGCCGTGCTCAGCGCCTGGATCTGGTCCGTGGTCATCGCCGCGGCCTGCTGGTAGGTCAGGTTGCCGACCTGCTCCGCCCGCAGAGCCCCGAACTGATCGGTGCTCAGCAGCGCGATCTGGTCCGAGCTCAGCGCGCGCAGCGCCGTCGAGTGCAGCACCGCCAGGTCCTGCGTCTCGATGGCGGCCAGGTGCGCGGCGTCCAGCGCGGACAGCTGCGAGGAGCGCAGCGCCGCGAATTGCGCCGTGGTCAGCGCCGCCAGCGCGTCGGTGGCCAGCGCCTCGATCTGCATCGAGTTCAGCGCCGCGA
>Ga0099823_1002992_pt1 | contig 15724 bp, 7 predicted proteins | sample CowpearedBW_FD_76831 | JGI IMG/M metagenome (GOLD analysis project Ga0099823, IMG submission 76831) | Root nodule microbial communities of legume samples collected from California, USA - Cow pea red BW | ecosystem: Host-associated > Plants > Roots > Nodule | place: USA: California | collected...
ATATATATATATATATATATATATATATACAAGTTAAAACCAAAAAATTGAAAGAATTAAGCTATATCTAAAGTATGATCCTAATTACATAATTTACAGCAGATCTCTGAAAAAATAGGCTTTCTTCATAGATTCAAATAAAATCTGATATAAATACATAAACGTCAAGTAAACCAAATCTGCATCATATCTCCTGGGAAGTCTTGCTGCCTTTGTAATATCTCATTGTATCTAAATTCCTTCAGACCAAGACAAATTTGTGTTATGTCACTGTTTCTCAAATTCATGAATTTTCCCCTTTGAAGTTGCATTTGGATGCAGCATTTCAATTGACAGTGTTGCTCTTGCGACAGGTTGGTCTAGGTTCTTTACTTCAAGCTCCTTTGGATGATGACGCTAGTAGAGGCATGTAAGTATGATCACTTTCTAGGTTGCATTGCTTGACTAAAACAGTTTCTGTCTGGCCTGTTGGGAAACTCTAAATTTAATCCTATTTTTTTTTTTTTTTATAATTATGTTTGTAGGGTGACAAAACATCTTTGTGACACGCAGAGATGTCCAATGGATTTGATAACGCCACCTGACGATTGTCATGTCAATTATACACTCTCGTTCTCACTACAAGTAAGCTTTGTTTTTGTTTTTGTTTTTTTTTATAAAACTCATGCTAGGCGTTAGTATAATCCTTGGCATCTTAGCTAGGTTGACACCCCAAGAACATCCATTATTTGCCATCACATGAAAATATCATCAAAAACAAAAAGAAGATACAAAAGAACTCATGGGTAGACCCAACCAAAACCCATGAACAAAAAGCGGGCCAACTATAAAGCTATACACAAGCTAAGAAACTCTATACATAAAAAAAAGAAACCTATTATAATAAAAGTCCAAACTTATAAAAGTTGGCATAACCGTATACCATTTAAACACTTCTCTAGAAGAAAGGCCTAAACTCGCCATCTTATCAACACAATGATTTCTATTAGATATATTAGATTATTAGATATCATGTAGTCATTTTTATCTTATGTAACTTATCTTCTTATGCTTTGTTATTATTCTTTATTTGTATGTTTGGCTTAGTCCATATTCCCTTTATTATAAATAAAGTACCCTATGTGTATTTTCTACACGAGGGAGATTAATCCCATACATAATTTTTCACTATATTTAACAATTTCCTTCTCGGAAAGTGGGTTACCTTAAAATCAATTCCACTACAAAACTTAATGCATTTCCTCCAACGACCTCTAATAGACCAAGGTACAACCTTTGTGTAGTTATAGTAAAAAGTGCTACTTTTAGATGTATTTAATTTTAAAAAATTAATATATTTTCTTATGTTTTTACACTCTTGGAATTAAGTTGGAACTAATTTTAATCCCACCCATATATTTTGCATTTAATGCAAGTTCTGAGTTTTATTGCATGAAATAACATCTTTGTATCATTGCCACTATTTCTAATTCAATCTACTTTTATTGGGAATTTTGTGATCGGGTCGACATAAATGCAAAATATTGCTGTTATAGTTGAATATCATGGCGAATTCTTATGAATTTTTTTGCAGATATGTCGTGTTGAGGATCTTCTTGTAAATGGCATTATGATGGGAAGCATAATTCACATTCACAGGGCTCGAACTGTGATTGTTGATACAGATGGTATGATTACTGCATCTGAATTAGGTAATTAAAATGTTGAAGAGATTTTTTTTTTCTATACATTTCTGTTCTAATTAAAAATGTTTACTTAGGTTGTAAAAATGCTAATTACCACGAAAGGATAGTATTAAGATTTTGATTAGATAGGGACCTTTTCCAGGTTGCACTGAAGGTATTGGTAAAGGAAACTTTTTGAATGGAGCTGGTGGTGGTGCTGGGCATGGTGGAAAAGGAGGATCTGGATATTTCAATGGGAGAGAAAGTATTGGTGGTAATGACTATGGAAATGCTATTCTTCCATGTGAACTGGGCAGCGGAACTGAGGGCCCAAATGAGTCATATGGGCATGTTGTTGGAGGCGGGATGATTGGTAATTAGTTTAATACGTACCTTGACTTTTTATGTTTCATGTAAAGGATTCTTCAAATTTATTTCTGGCTTATTCACATGGATGATGATGGCTACAAATGCTATATCTGCTGGTGCCTCTATTCATTATACAAAGGCAAATGCCTATTTTTTTTTGTTTTTTGTTATATTCTCTGATCACTTAATTTTTGTTTAATCTTGTCTAGTGATGGGATCCATTCAGTGGCCACTTTTGAGACTTGACCTATATGGAACCTTGAGGGCTGATGGTGAAAGCTTTAGCAAATCAATAACAAGCAGTGATGGTTCTTTAGTGGGGGGTCTAGGTGGAGGTTCTGGTGGAACAGTCCTTCTATTCCTTCAAGAACTTAGGCTCTTGGAGAATTCATCCTTGTCTGTTGTTGGGGGCAATGGTGGCCCTGTTGGTGGTGGTGGTGGAGGTGGAGGTAGAATCCATTTTCATTGGTCAAAGATTGGTGTGGAGGAAGAATATGTTCCTGTTGCAAGTATTATTGGCACCATGAATAACAGGTATGTATAATCATGTCTCTATTAATGACTGTAGAATTGGGGAACATAATAGATTATTACTGTTATTTCTTGGGCCAAATGCTATTTCCATGTAGTTAGAGGACTATTGTGGTGGTATAATTTTGGAGGACCAAATTCTGGGCTCACTTTTAAGGAACTTGAAAGTTGAAACATGGTCATTGTGAATAATTTAATCAGCATCAGGGTAAAATGGTTACTTACACTTTCTTTTAATAAACTTTGCTGAGGAACATCATCTCTTTCTTCATATGATTTTAAACAGTGGAGGTGCGGGGGACAATGATGGTCATCATGGACAAGAGGGTACGATAACTGGGAAAGCATGCCCTAAAGGTCTTTATGGAATTTTCTGCGAGGTTTGCTCCTGTAGTTTTTTCTTGTTTTTTTTCCTTCGCATTCTTGGATTTTCTTAGAATGTTAGAGATATTTACCAATCATAGAGAGATGAAGATTCACTGCAGCAGATTTCTGGCATGTATCATGGTTATAACCTTACCTTTAATCTGCTTAATGAAAGAATTACAGAACAGGTAAGAAGAATAGACTAGTTAATTAGAGTGTTAAGTCTCCTTGATGTCCTAGCCTAGTCTCCCCCTCATAATTATTACCCAATCTACACCCACTAAAACTGAATTACTCTCTTGCTACCCTCTTTATTCCCAATTCAGCAGTCAGTTACCCTGTGGGTAATTCCATTCTCTCTTTTGGTCATGATCTCCAACACTGTGACCCCTTTCCCCATCTACACACTAGCTATATAAGGGATCCTTTTTTTAAACGAGCAATATGCAAAGGGATTGGTGATTTGACATGTATTTCAAATCTTTGTTAATTTTTCCATTTGGTCAAAAATCAATTTGGAAAAAACATCAAAAGAATTAGGTTCGTTAATGATACTAAATATGTGAATCATCTATTCTCCAAATTTTTGTTTCTTAATAGTATTATTCATGAACTAACATGTGTTAACACTCCATAACAAAACAGGGTTACATAAAAAGGAAGAATCGTCATCTCCTAGATCTAGCTAGAGCTCTTTCCTGATGTTTGTTCCCAAAACATATTGGAAAGAGACTCGGTTAACTGTCACATACATATTGTATTCTAAAATTTACTGAATTTAAGCTGTCTGATCTGTCACAAATCTAATAGTTCTTCCACCTGCACTGGGTGCTTACTTTCTGAAAATTTGTTAAACTGTGCAAGTGATTTTACAGGAATGTCCTATTGGTTCCTATAAAGATGTTGATGGTTCTGAGGAAGATCTTTGCATTCCTTGTCCTCTTGATCTTCTTCCAAATCGTGCAAATTTCATATATAAACGAGGTATTTTTGATGATATGACTTTGCTATACAGGCCTAACATTATGTTATATCTCAAACTTTTAGGATGGTTCTTTTCATTTCAGGGGGTGTTACAGAACGGTCTTGTCCATATAAATGCATATCAGACAAATATCGGATGCCAAATTGCTATACACCTCTAGAGGAGCTCATTTATACATTTTGGGGTCCCTGGCCTTTTTCAGTAATGTTATCATTCATTTTATTGATCTTGGCTCTGCTACTAAGTACTTTGAGAATCAAGTTGATCGGTTCTGGTTCATATCATAGTTCAAGTTCAATTGAACACCGTAATCATCACCGTTTTCCATATCTTCTTTCCCTCTCCGAGGTATTATTCTGAGGAGAAAATTTCGTCTGCTAATTAGTTCTTTCTCAGTATTAATTGAGCCTTAACACATGACTCTGAAACTATTGGATGCATTATATCTTTGTTGTTCGAAAACCAGGTTCGTGGAGCTAGAGCTGAAGAGACTCAAAGTCATGTACACAGAGTGTACTTTATGGGCCCTAATACTTTTAGAGAACCCTGGCATCTTCCTTATTCACCTCCTCATGCTATAATTGAGATTGTGTAAGAGCAACTACATAATGAATTATGCATACATGCATGTTGTGGATCCTGAAGTCATATTGCTTTATATGTGTGGTTGTGTAGTGATAAATACTGGAAGCGTAATTATTTTAGCTTAAATCATTGATCTACTGTATTCCTGAATATTGAGTAGATATGAATAGTACATGTTGATTCAATGTACAAAAGGATATCGAAGTTTTTGTAACGACCACTACATATACACAGAATTAATGGTTAAACAGTTGTAACCAATTGATCACAACAGCTGTAATGGACAACTAACTAACTAACTAACTAAATCAGTTACAGAAAACTGATAACGGTCTACTATAATAACGGTGACAGTTTTATTTGATACAGTGCAGTTATAGACTCAGATCCCCACTGCAAACTCAAGATGATTGAGAAACCAAAGAATGCTCTGTTACATGGAGTTTGTCCTTAAGAAAACAAAATCTAGCAGTAATGTGCTGTACCACCAGTTGCTTGGTGACAACCTTCTCTTGAACAAAAAACACATCAAGTTCCATGTGTTTTGTCCTAGAGTGTAATACTAGCTTAGGCTTGTGAGCTTACGTGGCTTAGGCAACTACTACTACAACTAAAATAGGGGACATCCATGAAACAAAGCTTATTTGTGACAACCAAGCTGCACTTCACATTGCATCACACCCGATCTTCCATGAAAGAACCAAACACATTGAAATTGATTGTCACTTTGTTAGAGAAAAGGTACTCTCTGAAGAAACCACTACTGATTTTGTCAACTCTAGCAATCAGCTAGCTGACGTATTCACCAAGTCCCTTAGAGGCTCTCGGATTGAGTACATTTGTAACAAGCTTCGTGCATATGACATATATGCTCTAGCTTGAGGGAGAGTGTTAAAATATAATTAGCGGTTACAGATATCTAGGAAATCAACCGTTACATAATCTCGTAAATTAGGGTGATTGATTCCATATTATTATGTGTCTTTATTGTAATTAATTCTACTCAATAGTATGAATACATATTGTGTGCTTTGCATTATACACACAATACATTTAGACCATATACAATTCTATAATAACAAACAAAATGATAGCAGTAACAGTTCTATGGATAATATGATGTATATTGATTTGGGAAAAATACAAAAGAAAGGTATAAGTAGAAAATAAGGGAGTAAACCTTTACACTAATCTATCCCTGAAAATCAGGGAAATATATCTCCCTATAAGAGCTGTCCCTAAATAAGGAAATAAAACTGATTTTATTTACATTAAATCCTATTATGGGCTTTACAATTTTGGATTTGATGATTCTGATTGATATGTGCTGATATCCAACCGATTCTGATTAATAGTACTGATCTCCAACATATTTTGTTAAGAAGTGAATTTTAAGTCTAACTTAATCACACAAAACCGACTTGTAAAGAGATGTTTATATCCACTTATATATTGTATAGTGGCCTCATCTCTAGTCGATGTGGAACTTCCAACACACCTCTCCTCACGCCGAGACATATATATCTCGTGCATGGGACTAGACAGTGATGAATTGTTCAGCAGGTGGAACAATAGACTCAACAAACAACAATTAGGATAGGCTCTAACTCATACTATGTTAAAAAGTAAACTTTAAGCCTAACTTAACCTTACAAAACTGGCTTGTAAGGTGAGGTTTGCATCCACTTATATATTGTGAACTGGCCTCATCTCTAGTCTATATAGGACTTTCAACATATTTGATACAATGGAGTTATACACTAACTGAAAAATCATTCCTACTTAATAGCTATTCATTTATATTGATATGAATCATCACTCTTCTGTATTGTAAAATTTCGCCAACTTGTTAACTGTATCAGTTTAGATTGATTGAAATCATTAATATTTGATGCAACTGAAAATCACACGTACTTGCTAACTATTGAACATATCTTGTTGTACTCTTGATATTACCATCTAAACACATGACAAATTTATTACTTTAACTATTATTTATTTTGGATTAAATTATATTCTAATGGTGATGCAGGTATGAGGATGCTTTTAATAGATTTATCGATGAAATCAACTCAGTTGCTGCATATGATTGGTGGGAAGGATCAGTGCATAGTATACTTTCGGTTGTTGCATATCCTTGTGCTTGGTCCTGGAAGCATTGGAGGCGAAGGGTCAAAATCAGTCGCCTTCAGGAATATGTTAAATCTGAATATGACCATTCTTGTCTACGGTCCTGTCGATCACGTGCTTTGTACAAAGGGATGAAGGTTTGACTTGCAAAGCCTTTAACATGATGGAGTAATTTCCATAAATTCCTTATTAGACCGGTTCATATGGTTTGAGAATGATTAAACATGATTTGATTCCTTGGAGATCGAAGCGTAGATAGATGAACTCTATGGAGATTTTAAAACATGTATTTTCGTCTGTCATATTTTCAGAGAAGGAGATAGATGTGTTGATAGACTAGTTTCCTTTGGTATTAAAAGTCATAAATGTTCCTCCCTTTATTTTGGTGGAAAGGTGGTGGAATGGTGTTCCTCCCTTTATTTCACATGATTTTTGTGGAGATAAATTTGGGCTTACACAATTTAAATTTTGTTAGTGGGTCTGGATTTAACCCCCCTCCGCCACTTTTGTATTTCCTTTTCCATATACTTGTATTAAGAATGCTGCATAGGATTAATATACACTATAGTGCTAACCTGGTTAGGATTGTGACCCGTATAGTGATGCAATAGCATTCTTTATTTTTGATTAAAAAAGAGACTTCTAAAGAACAATTCAAGCCAAATAACCGCAAAAGACCTAGTCTTCCCTAATGGTAAAAGATTCCTAAATTTATATAAAGATATTCAAATGGTATGTGTTTTGGGCACAACCATAGGTGTGATAACAGAAATTTGAGCCATGTATTATACTCTCTTTTAATTCTAATTTCTAATCATAAAATATTTCAGCTTCTAACTTAAGATTCCATGCTCCCTAGACATAAGAATTGTTTTAGTAGAACTAAATATATGGATTGTTTTTGTTTGGTTATTTCTTGGGAACTATTTGGAATTCCTAGAAGGAATAAGTGGTTTTATATTTCATCTAACAAGTTACAATATGACGATATCATAGTTCAGAAGATGCTATGTTTACCAGATTGCATTCCTTTATTTTCACACAAAAGCAAAAAGAATGTGATATAAACATCGGTATTAATTTTATTTATGTAGAAGTATAAATGTTTGCTTTTCAACTTCTCTATTGTCACTCGTTTCTATTAAAATCTATGTCCTTGCAAATAATGTTTCCATTTGGCTAAGTTATGCAGAGTCATTTTTTAGTTTCTTTAATTTAAGAAACAAATTATGCAGGTTGGGACAACTCCAGATTTAATGGTAGCGTACATCGATTTTTTTCTTGGCGGTGATGAGAAGCGATTAGACATTGTGTCAATTATACAGAAGAGATTTCCCATGTGCATAATTTTTGGTGGGGATGGGAGCTACATGGCACCTTATTATCTTCACAATGATACACTGTTGACAAACCTCCTTGGTCAGGTATATTGATTATTAAGGTTGTTAGGATTTAGTCAGTTATGTTTTCTCTATACATAGCTGACATTCTAATCTCAAACTTGATATCTGCAGCATGTCCCAGCAACTGTCTGGAATCGCTTGGTAGCTGGACTGAATGCTCAGTTAAGAACAGTAAGGCATGGATCAATCCGTACTGCACTAGGACCCGTTGTTGATTGGATAAACAGCCATGGAAACCCCCAACTTGAGTTCCATGGAGTTAAAATTGAGCTTGGATGGTTCCAAGCAACAGCTTCTGGATACTATCAACTTGGTATTGTGGTAGCAGTTGGGGATTATTCCCTTCTTGAGTTGCATCAATCTGATACTTGGGTTGGCACTGATGAAGTAGTGAGGTAATTTACTAATTTATGATCCTGACCGAATGCTCTATACATACAGACTGTAACCCTTGGTTTCTTTTGATTAATCCTGTTAACATGGCAAGGAATGAGAACAATGGATTTATTTTGTCCTATAAGAATTAGTAGTGCCAATTGAAACCAAATAATATAAAAGGGAATGTTTGTAAATTTTTTAACTAGTTAAAAAATATTTTTGGAATGAACATTTGGCCTACGAAAATATTTGAGAAATCAGGTAAAGAAAATGTTTTGTCTTTATTTTCTGTTTCCAATAACTAGTATGCCACTTTGTTTTCACTGTTATTGTGGTTTTAACCATTTGTTGTTGTTGAATTCGGATTTGGAATTATTGCTGAAAATTAGGAAGAAAACAGTATCAAGAGATTTGATATACAGAAATTAATCAGAATTAGTGTTGTCTGATTTATGCTATTAATAATAGGTTTTGATGTAATTAGAATTTGTCTTTCATGCTACAACAGTTATAGGAGTAATTATCTTCCTGATTTTCAGGCTGGCTTAATGTAAAAATTGTTCTCCTATTCATATATTAATACCCACTGATTATATTAGTTCAGTTTTACGTATCAGTGAGAATATATTCACTCTTCCAAATGGTATCAAAGAGAACGATCTGACCTGTCACAATATTAATACCCTTACTAATTCTTTACTTTTAGCCTTCAAGTTGCATTGTTTCTTGATATTGCTTAATATCTCGTAGATGATGATTTGTTCAGACTCTGTTTAAATCCTGTATTTTGTTAGGCCTAGACTATTTATTTGTTACTTATGACAGGAAAAATGTGCCACATGGAAAAAAGAATCTTAAGCAGCTGCAGCATAGTTGGCCATACATGAGTAATTCATTATCTCTTAAAAGGATAACCGGAGGAATTAATGGCGGCCTAATAAATGATGCTACCTTAAAATCACTGGACTTTAAAAGGGACTTTCTATTCCCACTTTCTCTCCTGTTGTGCAATACTAGACCTGTTGGTCGTCAGGTAGTTAAACTATTTTAGGTGTTTCACCTGTCCACAACTATAAATTGAACACTGTCTAATGCATGACATCTTTGTTTCAGGACACTGTACAGTTTCTGATTACGTTGATGCTTTTAGCAGATATTTCTGTCACTCTCCTCATGTTGCTCCAGTTCTACTGGATTTCTCTTCCTGCTTTTCTTTCTGTTCTGCTAATTCTTCCTCTTTCTCTACTTTCTCCATTTCCTGCTGGTGTGAATGCATTATTCAGTAAAGAGCCCAGAAGAGCTTCACTTTTTCGAGTATATGCACTGTGGAATGCTACTTCTTTATTTAATATTGTAAGTTCTCCATTTCCTACTTAGTATAACTATGGTGTATGTGTAAGTGAAAAAAATGACTTGCTTGCAATAATGTATTCATTGCTTATTGAACCTTAAAAAGCTGAAAGTTTATAATGAGCATTTCATCATAAGTTGCTCGCAGCAAATTGCCCCATCATGCTTATAATGCATAGCTGTAACGTGCTTCTATTTCAAGAAGAATAGGGGTAATTGCAGATAATATTGTTAAGACATAAAAAAACTCTAGTAACTAAAATACAATTCCTTAGAATATTGAAGTTGTTAATGAGGCTTTATTAACAGTAACAATTTTTTATGTGAAGAATACTATATTCAGTAAAAAATTCTTCTTGTTTTACTAATTAGATTTACCTTTAAAAATTTATTGTGGAGGATTTTAAACGATGTTTGTAGTAAAAGGATATTGCATTAAGCCTTTTAAGCAGTGAAATAGAATCAAAATTATGATACATTCTACATCTCAAACGTTAAAAGTAGAGCCTTAATGCCAAAAAAATTACTTTGAATTGCAGAATTGGATGCCCTGTAACATTTATAGAATTATTGGCATTTTGAATTCTTACATTTGAAATATAGCTTTTAGTATCTAATATTTGTTTGTGTACGGCATGTGTGCAGGGAGTTGCTTTTATTTGTTGTCTCCTTCATTATGCACTATCCCACTTTCACCACCCTGATGAAGCAAGTACCCGTAATGTTAAGAGGTAAGGCTGTCAATTTTTTAATGACACCATTTTATCTCAAACAACAATGGCGTATGCCACAAACAACCTACATTTTTTGTTTAAATTTACTTCTGTGGCGGTAAAGTAAATATACTCAAAAAATGTATAACATTATCATCTTATCTATTATACTATAAAGCCATCAGATTCATTTGTATTTGAACAAGATAGCCTATTGAATTATGAATCATCATTGAACTGCCTCTCCATGGAGGTTTTGTTGTTCGAGGAAGAATAATATCCTGCCAAATTTGATAGATAAACTTATTACAAGTGCAAACCCCTGGCTAATTCTAACAAATAGTCTGAAAGAAACATCTCCATAGGTAAACTTTCAGGGACTAACATGAACCACAAACAGCAATGGCAAATATTAAGAGCATGACAACATTGCATGTAGTCACATGATTATATTCATGTCATTCATTTATAGTGTTAGTATGGAGTCGTTTGCTGCTAAAATAGTTTTAGCTGGGTTTGATAATTGTTCGTTTCTTTTTATTTATTTATTTCTTGTTTATAAAAACTTTATTTTGAAGTCTGGTTATTACATTCTCTTACAGGGATGATGATAAATGTTGGCTTTTGCCTATCATCCTTTTTCTATTCAAGTCGATACAGGCTCGATTTGTCAATTGGCACATAGCGAATCTAGAAATTGAAGATTTTTCTCTATTTTGTCCGGATCCAGATGCATTTTGGGCACATGAATCTGGTTTTTGATAGAAAAGAAACAAAAGCTTTTGATCGTGAACCTGGATGCTAAATTTTTGATAAATCCAACAGTTCAAAAGGTGCTTCGTTTTGACATGGTTGTGAGCCAGCGTCAGCAGCAGCATCCTTGCCATGTGAATATATTCAGTGATGTACAGGAGAATGAAGTACAGTACCACATTTTAGCTTCTTTGTAAAAAATCTCCAAAGATTCAAGGGATATAGACACCTTTTACTAGTATTTTTTAATTTAATTTTTTTTTGGGGACGCTTTCTCCGTTAATACAACTTACTGAAGCTTCACTACTTTCTTTTCTCTCTCTATATATTCATTGTAAATTTGATTTTCTTAATTAAAGCAATTATTTTTCCCATGACGGCTTCTATGCTAGAGAAGCCTTTTAAAAGAAAATAGTAAATCTGCAATCCTTTGTTTTTATTTTATCCATAACAACTAAATTGCTAACCAAATAAGACAGATCCTCCTTTTGTTTGCTATCCTTTGATTCTTTTATTTATAAATTTGTCTTTTCTTTGTCCAATCCTTTGTTCAAAGTGAATGATAAACCTTACGAGAAGAATGAAAGAAGAAAATATAAGAATGGGATGACCCGCGTTTTGGGAGATCAAATTAGTGAACTCACAACTTGATTGAGTTACCAATGTTAGTTATTATTTGTGTTATAGAACTTGACAAACCGAGTTTACCTTTTTACTTTTATTATTTTTAAGGATGGAAAATTTTGGTATAGGTAGGGTTTTCATTTGTTCTGTTCTTTAGGTTATCTTTTGCTCTGATTAATTACTTGTTTCAGTTGCAAAGGTTCCTTCCGTAACTCATTTTTTTGGGCAAGGATATTTAAAGGGGGAAAACGAGACTCCAACAACTAACAATGTTCTTATGGAGGTTTTCAAGTTGGGTTTTATGGTGGTTTGGCGTGGGTGTGGACGTTGTCGGAGGATTAGGAGGAATATACAATAAGACAACTTTGGAAAGATGCCAATAAGAAAAGAAAAATAAATAAAAAATAAAATAGAAAAAAATTCTCATCCATTTATTTTAAAATCATCCAATACCATTTACTGCTGAGTTTGATCAAGTACAGCAGGTCGAAAGCTAAAAAATTACTTACTGAAGATTGTGGAGAGTGGAGTCTCAATAATAATACAGATTTCAACTCCCTTCAATAACTGTCGGCTTCTTGTGTTGTGCTCAATAACGAACAGTTGGGCAGACAAGTGTTCAGCCTCCAATGTTGCAACAATTATATATGAGGATGGGTCAGATGTTACAATATATACCAGGGATTGCCACCTAACGTGCTGTTACAACTTTGATCGTTGTCTCCAAGGGCACCCACCGTCAAAAGCATGTTCTAGCACCTCTTCCATACGTTTTGCAAGCAATATCTGTTCACAATAATAAAAAAGGAAACTTGATCTCGTGTTTGACCCAGTATTACAGACACAACAAGAATGTGGAGCACAAAAATACGCAGACCATGGTGTCTTTAAAAATGTATTGACTGTAATAAGACTGGGCAGGTAAAACAATGATAAAATTTTGAAGCTAAATATGCGTCTTAGAACAAACTGTGCTGACCGAAACCTGCTACAGAATTGTGCAAACAAGCTGGAATAAAAAGGAAACAAAGCTACCTCCAAATTAGCCAGTACTGATGATGGTACTTCAGCCAAGTCCTTCACGTTCCTTTCAGGCAGGATGACTCTCTTAATGCCATATCGATGTGCAGCTAATATCTGCAATAGATACGAATCAGATTATGCCACATTTTTCAAGCCTTCAAACTTTTTTTGCCTGTTTATGGGATTCTTTGATCAATGATCAAGCCAGTAATAACTGCTCAGCAGTGTAACATTTCTGCAATTGGCTGTGTGGTGTATTTTTGTAAAATCTTTTCAGAGTCTCTTAATAAGACTTAAGTTTCTGTACGTCACTGGTGTTGAATAAACCGGACCCCTCAATCATTAATTTTCGTCTGTTTATCTTCCTTTTTCTCCTCATAATCTAATATTCGTCAATCATTTGTAGCATATCCAATATAAAAAAAAAGAAGAAAAGTTCAACAGAAGGGAACCAGGCCAAAACTCACAGATCACGTAAAATCAAACAAAACCTTAGGTAAACCAAAGATAAAGATAATAAAGTTAGGTAAAGAGTTCCGCCACATAAAGTCATGTTTATGATCCACCCTATAGTTTGCTAATTTATCTTCACAAACGTTTTCTTCTTTACAGCATAGTGACAACGACAATCAAGAAATAAGTGACGCAAGGTTTCTTTATCATATCCACACAAACTACAGTTTGAGTTCACAATACACCCTGGGCGTCGCAGGTTCTCATTAATGGGAAAGCGATTATGGAATAAACGCCATAAGAAAGATCGAGAAGTGGGAATAGATGAGGACCAAGGAAGTTTATACCATGCAACATCAGCTGAGTTTTAATTTAATGTACAAACATGCTTCATTAAATGTCAGAGCACCATAGGTAGCTAACTTCCAAACAGGTTGATCCATATTCTGATTAGTATTTAAGATATGCAGTTTAGAGCACAAAAATTCCTTAGCTAACTAAATTGGTAAAAATACCAATTTAAAATTTCCTAAATAATTCATGGACTTGCTAATTAATTTAATCTTAATAACAATGGGATATGTTTATGCTAGCTTAATCCAATTCCATAAGGAAAAGCTCTACTAATTATTTTGTAGCTGTGCTGATAGATTAGAATAAATCACACATTCACAATTATCCTTGTGTCATTATCATGGATATAGAATCATTGGCATCTGGTATAAAGTTTACACTGGTCACAAAACGATAAGAAATTTACCTTATCCTTGATACCACCAACAGGTAGTACAAGACCTCTCAACGTCATCTCCCCAGTCATAGCAGTATCTGATCTAACTCTTTTCTGACTGAAAACTGATACCAATGCTGTTACCAAAGTTACTCCAGCTGAAGGCCCATCTTTTGGTACAGCACCTGCAGGAAAATGTATGTGTATATCTCGGCCCTCCAACAGATTAATGCCCTCTGCAGCAGCTAGCCTTAGCTCAGCAGCTCTTGCCCTTACCTACAAACCAATCAGTCATAGTCAAAGAAATGAGTCTTCAATTGATACAGGCAACCACTGCCATGCACAAGTAATAGTGAGATGGCAAGTGCTAAACGCATACAAACTTGAGCTGGCCACTGAACAGTAGCACTCATTCCATACAGACTTTTAACTGAAATGTTATTAGTGTCATTACATTAGTGTTTAGTCATGGAACGAACAATTATACCATACCAGAAATTAACGACAAGTAAAGCAGGATAATGGCAAAAATGCACTTAGGAATATGCATAGACGCGTGTGACTACTAGCCTACAAGTAATATGAAATCTATTTCAACGAAACATAAAGAAAAAAATTCAATCAATAAATCAAAGATAAAATTGGGTTAAAACTAAATTAGATCCGGTCGGTTACCCATGTTAGTGCTATCTGAGCTGATTCTTTGATCACATCACCCAGCTACAGTAAGATGCAATTCACCCTTGCCAACCATTGTCGTAGCCTCCACAAACTGAACTTCTCCACCAAAAGTAGTCCAAACCAACCCAACAGATGCCCCAGGGGTAGCAACACGATCTGCTGCTTCTCTTCCGTCAAACTTTGGAGGCTGTAATTGACAACAACAAATTAGGCATTCCTCTCCTTTAATCATATTGTCAAATTAAATTTCCATTGAAGATTTGTTTATATAAAATCACTTTCAAGATGAACTCATGCACAAAGTACTCTCATTCATGTATCATATCTAGGCTATAACTTGAGTGGATTTTAACATATCGCTCACTGCATTCACAAGGGCCATGGGACTATATTATATACTACACATACAGACTTGTCTGCACTTAAAACACAATTTCCTGAGATACAATACAGAATTATACGGCAAGCTATGAGAGCATTAGATTCCAGTTGCCAAGGGACAGACAAATATTTTTATATACTTTAATCCCATTATTTTAATATTTGAAACTTCAATGGAAAACACGCAAATTTGCCAAGCAATTACCCCTAGAACTTTTTCAAGCATAACTTCATCAACAACTAATGGCGAGATGATCCTGAATGTGTTTGAAATGTCACTATTGTTGACACCCATGGGTATCACTTCCATTTCAACTTCAGCAGCATCAGCTAGTTTGTTTTCCAGAAGTGGGGTAGAAAGTTCCTCTACCCCTTTGCTTAATGGAACTACGTGTTCTTGCTCTGCAACTCTTACTGCAGCAGCACGAGCCAGGGCAGCAAGATTCCTTTCCAAATTGCGTACACCAGCTTCCCTGGTATATTGTTAAAGATTATACTTCAGTTGCTGCCTGTTTCATTTACATTAAAATAATTTATTTGTTTTAATTTTTTAATTAAAAGTTGTTTGACAGTTTTCAAACAAACTTAGTAGTGGAGATATTTTA
>Ga0099823_1003008_pt1 | contig 15690 bp, 6 predicted proteins | sample CowpearedBW_FD_76831 | JGI IMG/M metagenome (GOLD analysis project Ga0099823, IMG submission 76831) | Root nodule microbial communities of legume samples collected from California, USA - Cow pea red BW | ecosystem: Host-associated > Plants > Roots > Nodule | place: USA: California | collected...
TAAATATATTTAAAAAAAATAAAATAAAATAACTTATGAATTATTACTTTGGGTAGGGATTTTTTTTTTATATTTTCCACCATATTATTTTATATTTATGTTTATGTTTTGTTAGGCACTCTATAATTCTTACTTTAGAATTGTCTCTTTCAATGTTATCAAGATAAGATTAAACAAACTTAGGCTAGACTGTTCATACTGTTTCTAGTAGTATTTAAAGAAAAGAAAAGAAAAACATGATTATTTTTTTAACAAAATTTTACAAAAAAAAATGCTATAAATTACATGACATGCTCAAGCGTAATTCTTATTCCACACTCTAAAATTCATCTTAGTTTTTTTTTCTCTTTAAGTAGATTGAACCAAAAATTTATCTAAAAATGAATCTCAATTGAGCATCTTACAAGTATTTTTTTATTGTGAGTGCCTTATACATCACCAAAGCTGCATTATGCAGTCACAGAAACTGGCCAATGAGAGAAAACCTATTACAAAGAAGATGCCAACACAGAAAAAGGCTTCAAGAAGAAGAAGAAACTAATGGGAATGAGAGAAAGAACAAAGAAGAGAATCACACATGGCCATAAAAATATATATATATATATATATATATAACAATTCTTCTTCTTTTGCACATAAAGAGACAATTTTACTTGCATCTCAAGCATATGATTTTGCTTTTTTTCATTCACATATACCATCTCTTTAAAGTGTTACAGCATCTATACAGGTAACTGGAATCTCTCTTTTCTTTTCTTTTCAACAAGAATTTTGGTGGTTCAACACATAACTTCAACATCAAAAATTGACAATGTTTTTGATTTGTGCTAAAGATCATACATGGACCAAGTGGATGCTGAAAATTTTCAAAATTTGGTTTCTTCTATATGTAAGGAAAGATATTTCTCTGATATGATCAAGTGGGTGTGTCTGGATTTCAAGTTTCAACACTTGCATTACTTATATGCATTGGAAAGTGCAATTTTTCTGTTTATAAACTCATTCTAAGGGTAATTTTCAAACACCTTCTAAGGGTAATTTAGATTATCCAAGTTACAACAATTACTGAAATTGGCTAAAGTAAACAAATATTCTCACTTTTCAGTATTTGTATTTTTGTTGAAATGGGTTATCAGAGGGACAAGTACTTGCATCATAGTCAAGTGCATTTACACTGCCAAATAGAAAAACAAAAACAGAAGAGACAATTACATGAATTTCATCAAATTTTTGTCTTGCACAAGCAACAACAGAACTTATCCTAATAGCTGTTAGAAGAACTGGTTAAAAGCAGAGAGAATGAAGAAAGTATATATATATATATATATATATATATATATATATTTATATATGTATATATGTATATATTATAGTAATATTATGCAGTAGCTGTTCACATAAGTGGAGCAAAAGAATTAACAAAGATTCTCTCACATGCTTCTTGATTGAAGCTTCCTTTAATTAAGCAAGTTAATCAAACCTACCCTATAAATGGATCATTGCATGAACAACTCTCTTCATTAACACCAATTCATCTCACTCTCTTCAATGGAGTGGCTTCAGCAATTCCTAAATTTTCTCTTCTTAGCTTCTTTTCTCATCAGCACCACTGCAATTTCAGATCAAACTCCAAAGGTTTATTTTATACACACACATTTCCCCTTTAGCTTGTTAAGTTCAATTTTTGTATATATATGACAGATTCACCAGAGTTTCTCTTGTTTTGTGCAGCATTATGTTGTTTACATGGGAAATTCATCACCAAACAACAAAAGGGTACAAGGCCAAATTCCAGAATCAGATCATCTGCAGCTACTGTCATCAGTTATTCCAAGGTTCATTATCTGCTTTTCTGCACTTTAATCTGTAACCATATACTCATCAAAGAAATCAAAACCAGTTGAACTTATGGAATGGACATAATTTTTATTTTTTATTTTTTTCATTTTCTCAGTGAAGAAAGTGAGAGGATTGGTCTGATCCACCAGTTCAGTCATGCCTTCAGTGGATTCTCTGCCATGCTTACAGAGAGTGAAGCTTCTGCACTGTCTGGTATTTTTTCTGATATTGTCTTCTTCTACCTTCTTTTCCCTTTTGTCTGCATCAAATTTTTAACTTGCATCATTCTTTGACTTTTCTAATGTTTTGTTGTCAATTTACCTTCTTTTTTTTTTGTGGTCATTATTATTTAGGGTTAATCACTAGAAAAAAAGAGCATTAATTTTACAATGTGGTTTTTTTGCTTAAAGCAAAATCAATATTGATAGCACTTATTATGTGGTTGGAAGTGAATTTTTGTGTCCTTTGTGTCTATGATTATTACTGTGCACTAATAATTTTGTTCACCAACCTTAACTACACTCTCAATGATGTAAAAGACATTTAAATAATAATAATAATAATAATAAAATAGATGGATAATAACTAAAGGGGAAAATGATTATTTAAATAAAATGTGTATGTATATATGAATTAAAATTAACTAAAAAAATAATGTAAAAGTAAAATAAGATTATATTAATGGTTCCAAAATAGAGATCTGAAGATAAGTGAGTTGCCTTGTGGGACAGAGTGGCACTGCTTCCAATATTTTTGTCATTATTTTATAATTTATTTTTGTTGCATTTCAATATTATATGTACATAAACAAATGTGATTGTCTGGTGAATCTGTGGTTTTTGTACTTTCAATTTCCACGTACACATAGAATTTTGTTCCCCTTTCTCAATAAAATGTTTAAGATTTTCAAATATTCCATTGTTTCGTTTTAGTATTGACTTTAGTGGTAAGATTTTTTTATTAGTTTTTATTTATTTAATTACAATGTTGCGTAATACTTTTATTTTAGGGTTAAATATATTTTCATTATTTTAACTTTTAGTAAAAATTGAAATTAATTATTTTGAACAAACTTAATATTTGATCTTTATAAATGTGTAAATTTAGTCTCTCATGTTTATAAATGTGTGAATTTAGTCTTTTAAACCACTTTTGTTTTAAGTTTATTTCTCAAGTAATATTAAAGCGAAGATGTGTCAAACGGTATAAACAAACTAAAATAATATAATAAGATGTGTTTGAAACATCAAATAAACTTAATCAAATTTTCTTAAAATGACTAAATTTACATATTTACATAGTTGATGGTCTAAATTGGTACAAATTATTTAAAAGGAATTAATTCCAATTTTCACTGCAGGTTAAAGCATCAAAACCATATTTAACCGTTTACATGATGTTATCAAATTATAGTAAATTTATTACTTTTCATAATAATTACTTAAAAAAATAATATTTAAGACGATTCGTATTAATTAATTGATATTGTAAAATTTTGCAATGACTTAAATTTGATAAAATTAATGTTTTTTAGGTAACTTTTTTTATCATATAATGCAGCCAGAGCTGAAATATATTTTTCTTTTTAATAATTAATTGTCGATTTATATAAAATTTAGTTTATTATCACTAGCTCTTTAAATTTAAAATGAGAAGTGTAAAGAATGTGAAAATATGTATCAATTTGGCTACAAATAAATTTACTATAATATTCGTCATTGAATCTGAATATGTATGTCTTCCCTGCTGAAAATGCATTATGTACGAAAATAATAAAGAAAAGGGTAAATTAGTGTATATAAAATAAAATCATAAACTTTTATGTCCATAATTAAGCTATAGTATGAGTAACATATAATTTCCAATAAAATTTGTTTATAACTTTTTATTGTGTGACATAAAATGTAACCACATTGTTTAATTTGCATCACATTATTACAAGTAGGAATTTTCTACGTTTCTCTACCGAATTTGTAATTTAAAAACAATTATAACACAAAGTTATGATTATATTTTATTTTCTTAAATCTTTATAGACGTACCTTTGAAAAGATGGTTGACTCCACACTATGAATGTGTTGAAACTAAATAGAATTTTAAATCCAGATTTTAGTTTCTTTTTCAATATTTAACAAAAAGATTTAATTAAAATAGATTAATAGTACATACGATTGTTTCTTTACTTCATTTAATTATAATTTTTTATGTAATTAAATATTATTGTGTTATCATAATTAGTTTAGAAAAATATATTTTAGGCAATGTTTTTATTAGCTAACAGTCTGAAAAGTTTGCACTGTATTAAATTTAAATTCTTAATCTTTTTAAAATCTTTTTGTGTAGAGAAAAATTATGAGGCTTTGAAACTCTATTTTTCTAAGTATATGTCTAAAATTGAATACATGCACATCATATAGTTTTTTTTTTCTTTATAGATAATGTTTTATACACAGTTTTTTCGATGACATGTTTTATAAAATCATGATAAATATTTTATACTCCTGAATCAATAATAGTTCTATCACTTTTATTCACGAAAAACTTAAATTATTCATGAAAAATTACCCACGAATAAACCAAATATGTAAATAGTTGTTATCTGCATAATTAAATCCGCAATAAAACTCACGGACTAAAATCCATAATAAATAATTTAATATAAAAATTTCAATAATAATGTAGTGGGTAACTAAAATATTTGAATAAAAATATTATCATTTTAATTAATGTTGATTATTTTAGTCTTCATTTAACTCTTTTATACATAAAGTTCTATGTACAACAATTTCCACTTTAATTTTCTAGTAAGTATATATTATACACTAGTAACTAAAATATTGAGTTAGAGAACAATTTGCTTAGTTGAAAATCTTAGGAAAACGTTGAATTAGATTGACCATAATACTTATAAAGAAAACTAAGAACACGTTTAAAGTGATACTCATCACTTTACTTATGTTCTAACAAAAATGTAAGCCACTAATTATAAAATGAATTATACTAATAATATAACAATTTTTTTAACCACGTTCTCCCCATAATTTTCACATTTATTCGCAAATTTTGTCGAATATCCATATATCCTATTTCTGAACAAATTCATATCTTACTATATAATTTACTATTTATACTTTAAGTTAGATTATTTTATTTGAATTTAGTCAAATTTAATCTGATAAAATACTGAAAATATGTCAATTTTATATGCAAATTATTTTTTAGAATACTGTTCCTGCAAATCAATCACTAACCCGCAAATTTTATAGGCCAGTGTAAAAAAATTAAAATTTACAACATGTACATCATAACATCATCAAAATTAAAACACTTTTGGTAAATTTTAGAATTAATTTATTTTGAAATTTTGAATTAATTTAGTCTTTTATTTTTTAAAATATATGAATTAATTTAGTCTTTTATTTTTTAAAATATATGAATTTAGTTATTTTAATCAAATTTTGTTACATTTATTTAATATTTCAAGTGCGTTTCATAATAATATTTGACTTAGCATTAAAACAAAAATGTGTGAAACAATATCAACAACTCAAATACAATTCTAAAATGCATACAAAACATTAAATAAATTTAACAAAATTTGATTGAAAAAACTAAATTCATGTATTCCGAAAGATAAAGAATTTAAAGATTAAAAATATATTTAATTTTTTTATTGATAAATGTCAAAATCATAATAATTACGAAAGAATTTGATGATAGTGTTGGTGGTGTGGACACGAAACAGGTCACGAAGGTGTGGTGTCAGTGTTCCTAGATCCGATGCTTGAGTTGCACACAACACGATCTTGGGATTTCTTGGAATCAGATTTGGGATTAAAGGCTCCTCATTATGCACCTTCCAAAACCCTAATTCAACACTCTTCAATTGATTCCATTATTGGTGTCATAGACACAGGTAAACACTTCTTTAATTACCTTTTGTCTTAACCTAATAATTCTGCTTTCCTATTTTTGCTTTGTCATTTTCAAATCTCAACCTCCTAATTCAATTTCTATTTCATCTTAATTGATTTTTTATTTCTAATTTTAGGGTTCAGGTTTATTGAATTTCCAAGTTCTTTATTATTATTATTTGGAAAATTAGTAGTTTAAATATATGTCTAAATTTCATATTAAAATGTTAATTATTAAATAAAAGAGAAGACTTTTAATGTTAATTCTCTTATAAAAGTTTGATTGAGTTTCATTATTAGATTTCTATAAAATTGAAAATATAGAATTTTTTTTAACATAATGTGTATGATCCACTTAAATTTGTGATTTTTAATAAATTTTATATGATAATGAAGAGGGTCTTTGATAGTAAAACTATTATTAGCTATTTTATTTTTCTCTTTATGCATTCTACATTGATAAATAAGGTAAACTATATAAATGTGGATTTAATCCAATCGAATTAATGTATTTGAAACATTATCAATATGACATTCCTTCCATTTTAATTGAATTAGTCAAAACTAATCTAAACTCAATTGAAAATTATATTCACACAGTTAAATTGTACATGAATTACATTCACACCAACAAATCTGCAAAACTTGTTTTTTACATTAAATATTTTTTCCTACCATTAATAAAATATTAACTACAAGCTAAAAGAAAATAAAAAATAAATGGAACTTTTGTAGTAAAAGGGTTTGTTGTAGTATAGATAAGGTTATGCCAAAAGCAAAACTATTACTTTGTTTATCCTGAAAGGTTAATTTAATTTAAGTGCATTCCAACTAGATTTGGCTCATTATGTGGCATTACTTGACAACACTTCTTTCCTTGCACCACTTTATTGTACTTAGTCAAATAAATAAATCAATTTAGAAGAAAACCCACCTAAACTTCACATGCATTTTTTAAAAAAATCCAAAGCAAGGTACAGTCACATAATTATTTCATTCAATTGATACATAATATTATCAATTTAGACTCTCATAGAAAAAAGACAAAATATGAGAAGATAATTAGTTTAAAAATTTATTTAGAGACTAAAAATATATTGTAAAAAATGAAACTTTAATATTCATTCAATCAATGCACCTTCTTTGTCCATTAACCCTTCTGAAAACACATTAAAGATAATAATAATCTTAGGTTGTTAGTCATTGGGAAGAAAACTATAAGAACTTGTTTTGTAGAGTTAAAGTCAATGATTCCAAAAGCTTCATCAATATCAATTTAAAGCTTTTTGTGTGTGTGTGTGTGGATAAATTAAATTGAAGTTTGATATTACATTTACAAAGGACCACTACCTAACCACAGTGTTCCCCAAAAGTTTATGATGAAAGGGAATAGTCACAGTGAAAGTGAAGTGTGCCATTCAGACAAACTTTACTTTCAATGTTAATGCATTGTTTGTTTCTTTGGATAAAGTCACCAAACCTCATTTGTTTTTCTTTATGAAACTTACAAAATACTCAACTTATGAAAACAAAAAAAAGAAGAGAAAAGAAGAAAATAAAAGGATCTTTTAAACTGAACAGAAAAACATAAAGGGTAAAATAATAGATTATCTATTCCACATATTTAATTATGTCTTATGTTGCAATAATTTATTCATTTTTTCATTTAAATTAAAAAATATTTTTTTTATTATAATTTTAAATAAGTACTTGATAATATACCCCTTTTATTTGTTCATGAAATGCTGGAAGAAATAATTTTATGAAAAGTATGCAGTGAAAAACCCAAATGTGACATTAGAGTGTTGAATAGCACAGTACAATAGAAGCATGAGATGGACCCAAAACAAATGGTAGGCTCATGTGAAACTCATTTGTCACTACTCACTGCCACTGTTAAGGCCATTCACCCATCTATCAACCTTATTGACAGTTGCACCATCAACATCTGTTATCTTCAAATGGCAACTCATTCTACCCCACAACCAGCTGTTATGATTGCTACCCATATATATATATAATATAACAAGCACAATAACTACTCATACTGTACTTTGTTCACTTTATAACAACTGAAACCTTCACTGGTTTTTCTTGGTATAGTGTATCCTATGGTGATGATCCTATAAGAAATGTGTTTTTGCATTTAAAGTATAGGATGTGAGATTGGTCCCTAATGCAAGCCATGATCAATGATGAGTTTGGCAAGTGAAAATTAGAGAAAGAAAATGGTAGCTAAAGATGTTATTGACTTTTCATCACATCACTCTTCCTTTAGTTTTCAATACTAACAGAAAAAAAGAAAAACAACTTTTTTCTTGCAATGTTTTGATTAAGCTTTTCAAGATACTGCATTGAGCTTCCTACTGCATAACAACCAACAGAGATTGTTAAAACCTGAGGCACACAGCACTTTACATTATTGGCACTTCTCCCCAGAAACCCTTTTCTTCCCCATTTGAATCATCAAGCTACTGTGAAAGAAACCACTTTCTTTTATTTTCTTTTCTGTTGCTTCATACCCTGTCTTTAGTATTGCAACCCTTTCAAAAAGAAGCCAAAGGGCCTTTACAGAAAAACTCACCAAATTCCCCACAATAGCATAAAAACATTAAAGGGATTTTCTCATACTTTTTTTTTTGGCTTCTGTCATCAAGATCCAGAGACACAGACACACTCTCTCTAGGGAACTTCACTAGAAATTTGTACTAGCCTCTACTGCTTGATTGTGGGACCCTTCCTGGTGTCCCTTTAGGGTCTTTTGATTTAACAAAAGTTTCTTAAACTTTAGTCACAAGTATTAAATGATTTTCTCTGAAAATAGTATACATTAATAATACACAAAAATGTTAACTTTTACTCTGCATTGTGATTTTTGTGTCATTGTCAGTATAAACTTTTATGTCCATAGTACATAACGATTAATCTCTATTTTCATTTTTGTTTTTTTATCTTGTAAACTATTACTAAGGAATTTAATTTAATTGATTGAAAGGTGAGTTGTTATAAATTTTGATTTCTCATTGTTAGAATTGTAAACTGGGGATGTTTTTGAAGGGAAATAGGAGATAAAAATAAAAGACAACACAGTATTCTAAAATGAATAGAGCTTCTTCAGCATCAGATGTGCATATATATTATGTTCACAATGGGATATGTGACAAAAATTGTAGTGTAGTGTACAAAAGACAAGGTGGATCAACAGAAATTAGTTAATGAACAAGTGAAAATGCATGTCGAATTATTCTTCTAAATTATAGTATAATCATGTTGAACAATTCACAATATGAAAAGTAATCACCACCTGAACTTTATGTGTTACTCACAATGAACAACTTTCCTCTTAAAAAATTGAAAACACTGATCCATGAATTACAAGGACCTCAGTGTAGAGTTGCATGCTACATATTATGAACAGTTATGTTTGATTATATTATTCAATCATTTTATGCCTATATCTGTTCTGCTTCAAGGGATATGGCCAGAGTCTCCAAGTTTCAGAGATGAGGGTATAGGGGAGATCCCTTCAAGATGGAAAGGAGTTTGCATGGAGGGTCATGATTTCAAGAAATCCAATTGCAATAGGTATCATTCATTCTCAGTCAAATGTTCTTAATAAAAAAAAATGCTCATATCTATTTATAAGATAAGATATAAGCCTTCTGAATTGATTGGTGCAACACTTAATAAAACTGCAGAAAATTGATTGGTGCAAGATACTATAATATTGAAGCTACACCAGGTAGCAACCAGACTCAAATAGAAGCAAGCAAAGGTTCCCCAAGAGATTCTGTTGGACATGGCACTCACACTGCATCAATTGCAGCTGGAGCTTATGTCAAGAATGCTAGTTATTATGGTTTAGCACTAGGCACAGCAAGGGGTGGTTCACCTTCTACTAGGATTGCTGCTTATAGAACATGCTCAGATGAAGGATGCTCTGGTGCCACCATTCTGAAGGCTATTGATGATGCTGTAAAGGATGGAGTAGATGTGATCTCAATCTCTATTGGACTCAGCTCACTGTTTCAATCAGACTTTTTGAGTGATCCTATAGCCATTGGAGCATTTCATGCAGAACAAATGGGGGTCATGGTGGTGTGTTCAGCTGGCAACGATGGCCCTGATTCTTTCACAGTTGTGAACACTGCACCATGGATATTTACCATTGCAGCTTCTAATATTGATAGGAACTTCCAATCAACTATTGTCCTTGGAAATGGAAAGTATTTCCAAGTATGTTTCTTGATCTCTTCTTCCAAGCAAAAAAAAGTAGATTTGTTACCCTGAATTCTTCTTTAATGCCCCAAAACCCTCAAATCTTATTCTGGTGATTATGTTATGAAATCTTCTGTAATTATTCTCAAATCTTATTCTGTAATTGATTTCTTGTGATTATATTCAGAATTATTCTGATTCTATCAGTTTGTGTTTTCAGGGTACAGGCATTAACTTTTCAAATCTTACTCATTCAAAGATGCATAACCTTGTCTTTGGAGAGCAAGTAGCTGCCAAATTTGCCCCTGCATCAGAAGCTAGGTACCTAACTGTGATTTATGAAGTTATTTTCAACCTCTTAAACCTAAAATAACTAAAGAGTTGTCATTTCATGTCTTCGATTGAAATTTAACATTGAAGTTACTATTCATATATATTACTAGCACATATATTATATAGTAGAATGAGTAATACTAGTAAAATCCAGATGTTGGGGGTGGAAAGATCCATCTGAGAAGTTATGTTAATTATTCTGTTCAATGCAGGAACTGTTATCCTGGATCATTAGATTACAACAAAATCGCTGGCAACATTGTTGTTTGTGCTAATGATGATCCAACTGTTGCAAGGCGAATCAAGAAGCTAGTTGTACAAGATGGAAGAGCCATAGGGTTGATAATCATTGATGAGGACAACAAAGATGTTCCCTTTGATGCAGGTGAATTTCCTTCACTGAGGTTGGCAATGTTGAAGGGCATCAAATCCTACAATACATAAACTCTACCAAGTAAGCATCATCAGCCTCAACATTTGTTCATTAGTGATTTAAGGTAAATTTTCCCATGTTGTATGTGTTGGAAAGTCTAATATATGTCTATTGCACCCTTTTGTTTGATGCCAGTTGATTTAAGATGAAATCTGACACCATGTACAAACAAGAAGGAATTGAAGAAATGTTAAGCATTTAGTAGAGTGATGATAGAAAATGTAAAATGCATGTAGTGTGGTGGTTTGACTAAACAACTTTCATTGAAGAACAAATAGTAATTTAGCACACACATTTATGTTCATAAATGTAAAAGTTGAAACATAGCATGCTACCTGTATGCTTACTTAGTCTATCATGGCTCCATTACAGGAACCCAACTGCGACAATTCTTCCAACAACAGAAGTTGTTAGATATAAACCTTCACCAATTGTTGCATCTTTCTCATCCAGAGGCCCTTCAAGCCTTACAGAAAACATTCTCAAGGTATTTTTCTTCCCTTTGTTCTTACATGCACTTTTCATGGCTTAATTAGTAATTTAGTCCTATATTATTTAGGCTTTGATTCATATTGGTCCTTATGTTTTTTTTTTTTTAACTCAATTGAGTTCCTATTTTTTTAAAAAGACTCAATGTGGTCTCTTCCGTTAAATTGACATTAACCGTGTTTAGAAGTGTCAAGTGTCAAAATTTGGGTTTGTTACGTGTCAAAATTTGGATCATATTCTATCTTGGAACTCCTCTAATTTTGACACACTTTCCAAGTAAAAGGTGATCTAGATTTTGACATATGACACTTTCAAATGGTATTATCGCCAATTTAACGTAAAAGATCAAATTGAGTCTTTTTAAAAAATAGGGACTCAACTGAAAAAAATATAAGAACCAAAATGAATAAAAGGCCTAAATATAAAGACCAAATTACTAATTAACCCCATTTTTCAATTTCATCCTTGAACTTGAATCACTTAAGAATCTTGAGAACAATGCACTCACTGTTTCTTTCACATTGTTGGCAAATTTCTTGTCCAGCCTGATGTCATGGCACCAGGAATTGGCATTTTGGCTGCTATGATTCCTAAAAGTACTGACCCAGGAAGTGTTCCAGTTGGGAAAAAACCATCCTTGTTTGCCATAAAATCTGGCACATCTATGGCTTGCCCACATGTGACAGGTGCAGCAGCATTCATTAAATCAGTGCACCAAAATTGGAGTCCTTCAATGATCAAATCAGCATTGATGACAACAGGTACTAGACCAAACACCCTCTTCTAGTCTTTTGAGGATGTGTAAGAGAATGTGACACTTGGGCCAAACACAGTTGAATCAAACATGCTCTAATTCTGTTTGTTCCTATTCCATTCTTCAGCTACGAATTACAACAACTTGAGGAAGCCTCTCACTAACAGCTCAAACTACATTGCTGACCCACATGAAATTGGAGTTGGTGAAATTAATCCAGTCAAAGCTCTTTACCCTGGCTTAGTTTTTGAAACAAACATAGAAGACTATCTTAGATTCCTCTGTTATTTTGGCTATTCACAGAAAAAGGTAAGGTCAATGTTTAAGACCAACTTCAATTGCCCCAAGAACTCCTCTGAAGACCTTATCTCCAACATCAATTATCCATCAATATCTATAAGTACACTTAAAAGGGAACAAAAACCAAAAGTGATCACAAGAACAGTTACCAATGTTGGATCTCCTAATGCCACATACACTGCAAAAGTGAGATCACCTGAGGGATTGGTTGTGAAGGTCATCCCCAATAAACTTGTGTTTTCTGAGGGTGTTCAAAGAATCACCTACAAAGTCTCATTCTATGGCAAGGAGGCTAATGGTGGATACAATTTTGGGTCTCTAACATGGCTTGATGGCCACCATTATGTTCATACAGTGTTTGCAGTCAAAGTTCAATAATTTTTCACACATACAGGTATTTGAACAGGTCACAGAAAATGTAACTACATGATTGTGGTATTCTTTTGCCTAACTTTATATTGTATACAGGAATGTGCTCCATATAAAAAGTATAAATTTCTCTCTGAGACATTAATATTATTAACTTGTGATTTTTTTTTCACCCTCTTAATGAGCCTACAGTGGTGGGAACTTTGCTATTTTGTCTGTTGCTTGTGTCAAAATAATAATATTCGTTTTGTATTTCCTTTCTGCTTATGAAACAGTGATAACACACTTGTTTGTATCTGCTTATGAAAGGTTGAATTTCCTTTCTGTATTTGTACTACATAAATCAGAAACTTTGTGCAAAATATGATACCAGAGAATGATATACAGACTCATGTACAAAGAGGTAAACATTGTGCGTTGGATTCTTATAGTGAATGTATTAATATGATTTGAATAATGTTCGTTCATCTTAACGGGACATGCTCACTTTGATATCACTGACTGGGTCTCTAAAGAGGTGGTTCATTGGAGAGACAAATAACATCAATGAGATTCAAACTCAATAACTCAATCTACATAAAAAAATTGACATCACTTTCCAAAACCTTAAAATAATGAGGTTATGGATCTTCATCTTTCTATGGTGCTCAATTTTGTCATATTCACCCAATATGAGACTTAACTCACACTTAAATCCCAATAAATGTTAATATACAATAAGCAACATATGAAATAATCATTGCAAAAAGATGCAGTGATATATTTTTTTAATTAATTGAGCTTTCAAACAATAAACATATGTACTTTCAATACCAATAATAAAACAATTGTTATTATATATACATTTTTGCAATATTTGTATATGTTTATATTGTTCAAAGCATGTTATTCTTTTCATTTTCTACTTATGTTGGTGTGGTTTTCTCTCCACATCTTTCGTTTTCTTTGGGCCAATATTTATAGTCCTTCTCTTTTAAGTAAATTCTCTTTTTAAGTAAAGTTTCTTGATTTCCTATCAATTGAAACTTGAATCGATAAATCCCACCTGCTAATACTTTTTCACAATATTTACATTTCACAATTCTAGCTTTTCCATTTATTGAAACACAATTGGTCTAGGCAGGAAAAGTCTTTGTTCCAATTCCACTTCCTTTTCTAGGAGTGGCACTTGAACTACCTGAAGCCACTTTTTCCTTCAAATTCTAAATAAAACTAAACACTCCAGCAAAAACAGAAGCAAGTAGAACACCAAAGAAGGATAACAAAAATAGAGTGTTGCAATGTTGACATTGGTGAAGCTCTGCGTGAGTGCTCTGATGGTTTTTAGCGATGGCAGTGATGATGTTAAACAACTTAACGGCAGCTATGACCTCAATGTCAAGAGTAATGTGAATAACTTAATTTTCATCCATACAATTGAAGTAAGAGCTATGTGTTGGGTTAATGGCTTCACCTTCATATCCTCTTATATTATCGCGTTCTAACCTCTCTAGATTCAACCAAACTTTTGTGGGAAAATCTCTTATGCAAAACCAAACCTAAAGTTCAATGTTAAACTAAAAATGCGTTACATTAACACCACAATATCTCAACATTATAAGATGCAGTCATTCACAAAGTTCAATATCAATTCATATATTCACAAACAAGAATCTTAATTTATCATGCAAACAAATTAAACACTAAACTCAAACAATCCATTGTAAAATAAATTCAACCACAAGTTAAACCCTGTATATATCCTCCAATTAATATGCTTTCACATGTATAAACCTAATATCATTATAAACGTTAAGTGGTGTCAGTGCACATAGATTGCTTAAGAGCTGATGCAACACATAAGATACACTTAAACGATACAATGTGTTTACCGCACCAACAAATTCACCCAATAACAGAAGCGAAATATATTCTTTCAATTAAGTGACGAGAGAGCACACAACTTCATTAGTTGTTGAAGTGACACTATAAGCGTGTTTTAAATACAATGTTTTCAAAAAGTGTAAACATGTTCTGAGTATTCTAACCATTATTCCTTCATTCCAAATATTTTTCATCTTTCTTGCAGGTATTTGTCTTCGTTTTAAGCTCAAGCATTTTGTTGAGGTATAGTTGTAATATTTTGTTGATAGTCTTTGAAACGGTAACTTGTTGATTAACCTTGCTTTCCAAGTAACCCTTGAAAATTACATTGTTCTCTTCAAACTCTTTAATGGTTCTTTTTGTCACCAGTCATTCTATATAAGGACTAATGTGGTAACATAGTATCTAAGGGACTAATTAGACCAATTGAATCCTTCAAGGAATAATTTAGAGACAATATTTGGAGGACTAATATAATGATTTAAATTTTGTCGGTCAAATTTGGTTTGGTGACCAAAGTTCATTAAGAACTGATGTGGTGACATATGTCACTTTGGAATATCAAATTGAAGGTTTTCTCAAATATAATATTTTAACACCAGAAAAATCAATGGTATTTACAACAAAAGGTAAAATAAGGTCATGAAACCAAACAAGTTGACCAATAAGTTAGTCTTTAGAATTAGCAATCCACAAAATTGTTTTACCATTTTCATGCAACCTGATTTTGTACAGTAAGGTTCGAAGAAACTGGGTGAATGAGTTCCACCTTATAGAATGTGAGGCCTTTGAGAGGAGATCAAATCAAACAAGAACAGATGAACTCGAATAATTTCACTCACTAGAACCATAACTATCAAAGGAATTCTTTGTTTCACTCACTTTAACAATTGTAGAGTGAAAGTTATGTGACCATCCTTAGAAGAGCTAACATCGATATAAATAATTATTACTTGTTTTTAGCTATCAGTAAATCACAGGCTAAACCAGTAAAGTTTGAAAGCAATTCCACAAAAATCACGGTAGACAAAAACATGTGACAAACTCTTTTCCATATCTTGTTCATGGTGATAGCAACTCACTAATTTGAATAACGAACATAATATCCTTAAAGCTCAGGCATTCCCCTTCCTGTTTTAGCATTGTAAGTCTTCTCTAGCACAAGATCCATTGGAGTA
>Ga0099823_1003009_pt1 | contig 15689 bp, 10 predicted proteins | sample CowpearedBW_FD_76831 | JGI IMG/M metagenome (GOLD analysis project Ga0099823, IMG submission 76831) | Root nodule microbial communities of legume samples collected from California, USA - Cow pea red BW | ecosystem: Host-associated > Plants > Roots > Nodule | place: USA: California | collected...
AGAATTTTAATATACTAATATCAGTATATCTATAATGCTCAGCTGAAAATGACAGTATAAAAACTGAGTAAAGAATCCAGACTCAACACTAGAGTTAATTGGTAAATGGTAAGACAAAGGCTACTAGTTAATTGGTAAGTATGATACAACCCAAGGCAAAGGAAAAGCTTCACTCACAGCAACACAACAATTCCTTCTTCCTAGAGCCACAATGGCTAAAACAACACTAACAAACACCCTCCAAAGCCCTCAACCAACACCACATTGCAAATACAATTAATTTTTGCTGTTGATTTACCGCATCAGAAATGTAATATATTTTAATTTAATTACAACAAATAAAATCCTTTGCCAGAGTATTAATTTGAGTGGCTATGTATGCCTGTTTTCACTGGTCAAACTGCTGCTACCTCCACCCATTCGATTTGATTCACCAACCCTTGATGCCAAGGCAAGAACTTCTGGGGACATTTCCCAGCTTCCACTTTTTCTTCCCCAGCTTGATCTCCTGGGATGTATTCCACCACGATCACTCGTTTCATCTACTGTGGTTCTGATTTCTGGGGACAACTCACCGAATTCACCATCTTTAATAGCCAAACGCTCGTTTAATTGTCCTTCAGAAGGATCAAGAGCAGTACCCATGTCGGCCCACACAGTTTTTCTGCCCATCTCTATGTCATCCACGGCTTTTCCCATACTCGGGCTCATAAACCCACCACCAACTGATCGAACAGGTAATACTGGTTCCAGTGGCACCTGTTCAAATTATAGGTATAAAGACAAAACCACACTCAATATTACCTCAATGTAACATGGCAATGATGTTATCGTAAAACCTATAACTTATGTAGCATGGATACCGACATGGACATCCGACACTTCAATATATGTAGTCTCCAAAATTTAAGACACAGGGACATGGATCTATATATTAGATCATTGTATATTTACTTCCTCAAAAATCTATAAGCAGGAAATAGTCAGATAGAATAATCCAAACACATTGTCAGTTACCACAAAAATAGGTTTGGAATTAATTTCCCTTGTATAGAAAATATACATAGAGTACTGTATTTATAATATAGGCCCAAAATACACATAAAGAATAATAACAAAGAAACTAAAGATAGAGATAAGATATCTAACGATATATCTAACAATCTAATATCCAAATTACAAAAAGTAATGATCATATAAGATTTGTTCCTTATTTCTATAATTATAATAGAAACTTGTGCAATAAGTTTATAAGTTGATAGGTTTTTTTAGAAAATTATTATATTTGTGGTTATTAACATTATGTTGGAGCCATGTCAAAATCATGTCAAAGACAGAAATATATCTTTCAAATTAGACACTTCACTGATACGTGTGTCGTACGAGCATCTCGTACGCGTGTTGGTGTCCTATATGTGTCTGACATGGGATACACCATTTATGAGACGTGTTCGTGCTTCATATCGTAATCCTAACTAATTATGTAAGCAAATTATAATAAGAAAATATGGTAATCAATCCTAAATAAAAATAATGAGCAAACACGGAAACTGGCCTAGAACATAATCTAAGATATTCAATGATGAGATAGTTTCAATATTCACCCTTCAAGGGCAAAAGGGAAAGTAAAAAAAAGAAAAAAACTAGAGACTTCGGCGTAGGACATGTCCCAGAACATGGTATCACTATAATTGAAATTATATAACTTTAGATATATAGTGAGGAAGATAGATAGTATTATAAAACTTAAAAATGCTAAACTCTTATTCATAGTAATCATAATGCAAACTAATCAATACAAGGAAGTATAGTAATCAATCCTATAATATAAGGAAACTAAAAGTAGAGGATAATCGAAGATATTCTAAGATATTTTCATATATATTAACAGCACCTTTTCCCTGAAATTGTTCTTTGATTGGGGAATGCTGGTGCAAAATATCTCTAAGAAATTATTGATTACTCCCCTGTTATAGGGGTTGGCCCGTCGATCATATCGGTATCTGAAGTTCTCATATGTGGTCTGTAACAGCAATGGACACATATATAAGGTTGTAAGTTCATTAGAATAGATTTTTAAAGTATATATAATGATTTTAAAAAGGAGTAGTTACCTGATTTGTACTTATAAGATATAAATGAAAGGCAGTCAGGCCACCAACAAACCACATTGATATGAAAGTGTAAATTATTAACACTATGGAGGCTGGAGTTTTGATCATTGCCTTCCAAATTGTTGTCTCCTCTGACTCCATAATTCTTCTAATATAGACCCAACAAAATGCGAAAACATATATACAAAGTAGTGTAGTTGAGAAGACAAACATGAAGAAGAAGCGATAATTACGCTGCATAACAATTGTGCAAAACATTCAGATACATAAAATATTCAAGAATGACAAGTCAAATGATAACTGAAAAAGCCACTGATGAAAAGGAAAATAAAGTACAACGGTATATTAAGACACATCTTTTGTATTAACTCTAAATTCAATGAAATCTAAAATTTGAGGTTTTTTCCATGAAAGTAAAAAGTGTTCCAGCAGTAGCACAGAGCACTTTTTGGGGAAGGGGGTGCGTTCACTAGAAGCTAAGCATAATTGAATAGCATAATCTTTACCATAATTAATAAATGACATCCACACAGCAAGAATTGACCCTAGTTTTCTTATATGAAATTCAGAAAACGCTCCTAAGTATATTATAAAGAATGCTCATATTAAATACAAAAGCACTCAAACCTTAAGTCCAATTCCCCTTATGGACAATAAATACCTATCATCCACCAGGTCTCGATTAATAAGCTGGACTGTTGACTGTTCTACAACTTCACATTATTATTACTATGTATTGCCAAAGATAATAAACAGGAAAGAAATCATATATTAATATAACCATATAACGTACCGTGAGGTTCAAAATTTGACCGACAAGGGTTGAACTAAATTTTGAAAATACAAGTACTGATAATACATTACTAAAAATGCTATATTTTCCAGCACAGCTCATGTACAAAATACAAACTATCTCAACAAATTCCAATCTGACAATAGAGATCATCCATCTCTTTAAATCCACAACTATTAGATTCTATTCATCTCAGATACCAAGCTACACTTTTTTTCTGGCATAGAAAATTCTGCGACAGGATTAACCATTAAAATATCAATTTAGTCAAACAAAAGGTCCACTTACCAGCCCAATGCACTGCCCAACCCATGGACAATGGTGATCAAACCGTTCCACGCAGTTATTACAAATTGAGCAGTGAGAACATCGAGGAGGTCTGTAGAGCATGCAAGTATCACAGTACTTGACCTTAACAGTCATTCCATTGACCTCAACCTCCTTAATGCGAGGCAACCGGAATTGAGGAGTTTGACCAGCACCAACATCTAGACTACCTTCAAAACCTTCTGGCTCTGGAGGATGTGCATTGCGTGGAATTATGCCAGGGTCTCGGCCAGATGTTAACAACAGAAGAACTAACACCTAAAAAGGATTATAACATAAGAATACAGTATGAAAGAATATACTTCAGAGCTCATAATACAGCAAATGCATAATACCCCCTCCCAATAAAATGCATGATTTCAGCATAAGGAATTGAGAGATACACTTACCATAATACACTTGTGTGCTAGAAAGATACACTAAATTTATAAGAAAACAAGTGTTCTTTGGTTTCCCAAAAATTGTCATTGTCGATTTCATTATCCTCTTGAGGAATTATCTGCAATTGCATCTTGGCCGTGATCTAGTGTGGATACCACAGTGTATGATTCATACTGTCAGAATTGTGTTTCAAAGACTTGAGTTTTGGAGGTATGGATGGATGTAACTATGGGTGCTCGATTTCAAATCATGTTCAGTGTTCTATGCTTAGTTTTGGTTTAAGTTGATGTACTAAATAGGTTGTCTGTTTAGGTAAGTTTTAGCTTGCTTGAGGGCAAACAAAACTTCAAATTTGGAGTGTTAGGTAGGTCTCTTGTATGTCATGCATATCTTAGCATTTATCTTGCATTTCATAACCTAGACATGGTTTTGACCACTTTCATGCTAATCTCAAAAGTCACTTGATTTAGATTTAGTGTTCTTAATCTTAGGACTTAGTAATCTTATTAGCATTTGATGTTTGTATGTAGGTAAAGAAGAAGACTTTCTAAAATTAGAGAAGAAATGTTGGAGGAACAAGTCAGCTTCTGTGAAGCACGCAAAGATGGACCAAAAGGGCTGATCTTACCATCATGTGTCATAATGTCCTCACTTGGGTGAAATTGATGTGGCAGTGAGGATGTGAAAAAAGGAATAATGGCCCAAGTGATAGGATTTGAAATTCTTATGTCCTTGGTTTTCACTTCAAATATCTTCATTTCTTAAAAACAATGGTAATTCCATTGTCTAGGAGTAGCAAATGTTTCCTCTGAATTTATACTTGAATTTTTGATGTCACAGGTTAGGTTATAAATAGCCATCTTCATCCTTAGTAAAATCACTTTTGATATATTGAAATTTGAGAGCAAGTTTTTGGCATCTTTGTGTGTGTGAAGTGGATGATAGAGTTTTATCTTATTTCTTACGAGTCAAGCAGTGATTCAACATTAGGAGGTTTTGTTAGAGAAGCATGGGGTAATCTCTACTTCAACAAGTGGCACACCTTTCTCTATTCCTTCCTAAGGCTTCTGACCGTTTATCTTTTATTCTTTCTTCATCCATCCATTTCATATTCCATACTTATTCTTATTGTAGGTCTTGTGCTCATATAAAGTTATTGCGTTGATATAAAGTTGTGATTTGAATCATTGACTCTAAGATGAACATGAAGCCATTTCATGAGATCACCATGGGAAGAAATTCAACTCATTTTTAATTCATGTTCATAAGCATATATGTTTTCCTATTAAAATATGCATATCACTAGCTAAGCTCCTAATTGCTAGGGTTCAATGTAATGAAACTAAAATCCATGCAGTCTCAAGTGAGCTAAAGTATAACAACTAAGAAACCTTGAGCTGATAATATTTGGTTTGTTAGTCATCCTTAAATTCTTCTCTTACGCAAGTTCCATTGCTAAGATAACTAATGAATTAGGGTTTAAAAATGGAAATTAGACTCTTTCATGGATAAATGTTGTTTACAAATATAAACTATTTTGATTAATAGCTTGTTGTACATGAATGGACGTTATTTTTTACAACTCATAATGACTGTGTTGTGTTGTTCAAACTTCTAGTTAAGAAACAACAGCCTATTTACAGTGCAGAGAAGAGCATATGGAGAAGTATATTATGTTTGGTCAGTCATGGAACCTGATGAATACCTAATATTCAGTCCTAGCTCAACATTCAACAGGAACTCCTGTTCCCATTCTTCCCTCTGCACCACACCTTACTTACAGAGATCTCACAGAACCTCATTGCTTGGGAGCAATTTATCTTCAATTAGATTAAAAGGTTTTTGACAAAAGCAAGGGCGATACTGTTCTCTAGCAGAATCCTATTTATGCTGACATTTGGCATCTGTAGTTAGAACTTAGACCAAAACTTGGATACCTAATGGGAAATCACCATAATTGATATGGAAACAAATGTATTTGCCATGGCCAGTTTTCAGAAAGGCTCTCTTACAGCTACGACGTAATGTGCTTTCCATCATTATGCAATCAGTTAAAGGAGGAGAATATCTGCTCAAACTTCTCTTCATCATATCTGTTTCCCTTTCAAATAAAATATTATCTCTAATTTAAACAAAACGACATAATGCAGAATACTTGGCTTGGTCAAGGATTCCATTTCTTTGCCAGGAGCAAAATTCTGCTAGCAGTACTAGTTGATCATATTAGATTCATTATGGTCCTGGCTAGTTAAACAAATGAGTAAAGGGACATCAGCCAAGTTGTATTCCATTCAGAAATTAGAAGTTAACTGATAGAACTGATATTAGAACAGAACAGAAAGATATTCTTTTATTGCTATCTGTACTCTAATCCCGTACCAACATAGTAGGGAATAGAAACAAGGAACAAGATGAGTTTTAGTACAACAATACAACTGAGGTTATTTGAGAGAATCCCACTCTCCACAATCCATCTCACTAAACCCAAAAAACTGTTCACTCTCCTCATTAATAAGACTATTTATAATAGTCTGTTACCGCTGTTTAATTACAACTGTACTAACTACCTTGTCTTTTCCTTCTTTTGTAAACTATACCAAACCTATCATTAACTAATCCCGACTAGTAGCTTACTCCAAACAAGCATGTGTGAGCGGCAACATAGAGAAATGTTTCTCAAGATTATAAATGAAGTGCCAAATCAATATAGCTGAACAATGTAGGGTCAAAGAACAAAATTGTATGCTTGGTGTATGTTTGTATGCATATAAAAAGCAAGAAGAGAGAGTCTCACATAAATAGTGAATATAATAGCAATGGCCATTATGGTCATCCCCAAGTGATCAGAAAAATCATTTATTAGTTTTCTGGCAACATAGGCACAGAAAACTGCAACAGGAGCAGCAATAAGAAAAATTGTCAGGGCCAACGATCTTGCATCCGGTCCAAATATGAACCTGCCCTGAAGTAAAAATTTCTGCAGGAAATGGATGAAAACAATGAATATGCATTTTCACAGAACCACAACAACTAGAGCAACAGCACATTTTAAATAAAATTACAGCATTGACCACTAACATAGTACTATTCATCATGGGTTCTGTGGAAAAGACAATTTACGATACTAACACTTCTATCACAATACTAGCACTTCTATCACAATAAAGAATTAGTCATATAAACTACTAGCAAGTACTGTCAAAACTCGGTGACAATGGTTCAACAAAGGTTCAATATATCATCTTAAAAATTAAACAGCAACTACTTTCTACTTATCCTTGTCACAACCTTGCTTATTATGCTTTCTCAAAATGTTTTAGGTCTGTTTGGATATATTTATTATAAATACTTAAAAGAGGAAAGTAAAAAGGTAAAAAATGAATTGAGCTTTCTAGAAAGCTAAGTCAACTTGTGCATTTAAATCATATAAAAACGCTTTACAAACTTCTCCAAAGCAAAAGCTATGGTATATAGGGACTATTTGGATAAATTTATCCACACAAACAGTCATGGAAAAAGACAACAAAAGAGGAAAATGACATAAATTTCTTCAAATCAAATGCAGAAGTCAGAATACATCTTTAAGAGAATCCAACATGAATGAGTTTCTACAAATTAACTTAGTCAAAATCCATTTCATCTTTTATTTTCTTTTCTGAAATGCGTTTTTATGAAGAAACTGATGTAAAAACAGGCTCACAAGTTATTTTTCCTTATGAAAAAGTTTACCCCATGTATAAAAAAGTTCATCCAAACAAGGTCTATCATTCAAACACCAAAGTACAGGCTTGGTTCAAATTCATCTTCCAAGCCAATACTCCCCCCTCAACAGAAAACCCATTTCTACCAAAAGAAAACACTAAATAATCACAGTAAAAAAATCACAGCTTTAAGAAAGGACAGTGATCAAAATAGGCAACACAACAGAACGCTGCGGTGACAAACTTCATACCAATTCAAATCAAAACAATAAACTTTAAATAAATAAAAAAAACACCCAACAGAGAACTCACATTGCTCCCCTTCCAGGCTTGGTAGACCCGCAAATCTCCGGATCCCGCACCCGGATCCGAACTCGGGGACGGAGGATCCACGTACATATCTTACCCACAACAAACAACCCAAAGCAAGACAAATAAAATCACACACTTTGTGAAAGAATAGAAGAAAAAAACGGTGAGAGAGGTAGAAGTGAATCTATGTATGGGAGACGGAAATCATGGCGGAGAAAAGGGAAGAAACACCAGGGGCGAGCTGAGCAATGTGGAAGGAATGCAATGAATGCAAGGGAAGTAAAGTAAAAGTGAGGGTTTCTATTTGTTTTGTGTTTGTGATGTTTTGATGGGTTGAGGAAGCAAGAAGGGGATTCGCTTTACATTTGACTATTGGTGTGACAGTATAAATGTCTGTGCTTTACAGAGTGTAGAGCCTGACGTGGCTTGTGTGAAAGGGAAAAGGGGTGCGTTTTGGAACATGAATCGGGCCTTGTTCTTTACTGTTCTCAGAGTATATGCTTAATCCTTCAGGTAAACTTAGACAAAATTTTGTGTGATTTTATGATATTTTTTAAGTGACGTGGTGGATTGGTTCCACTATTGGAAAGTGTTCCCCATGTTTAGGTTGTTACAAGATTTCTTCGGCTTGTTTGGTTGAAGAAAATGTTTTTGTTTTTCAAGAAGTAGGTTTTGTTTATAGATTTTCAAATCTAAAGTATATTTGTCTTTGCCTTTTCATTTTCGTTTTAGATTTTGGTGAGTAAGCAAAGAATGATTTTCTCTCAACATAATTGATTTCATATTTAAAGCAATATCATTAAGATATTTTAATTTTCTAATGATATAAGATATTATGAGTGACCTATCATTAAATATTTTTTTAAAACAATATCTTATTCCATTAATGTAGAATGGATATTCCTATTAACTTATGTAATCAAATCAAATTTGTTGTTTCACTACAGTATATAGGTATGCCTAGTAAATTTAAAATATTAATAGTTTTATTTATTTTTATTATAAAACATCCAAATTAATTCTCATAATTTTATTTCATTGTATATTATTAGTTTTAGAAAATAGTATGTGCAATATCTGATTTACACTTTTAGCTATTAGAATTAATGCATATACTATTTCCTTAAATTTATTTATATATAATAATATATAATGAAATAAAATTATGAGAATTATTTTGAATGTTGCATAACAAAAATAAATAAGAATATGCATATTTGTGTTAATTAATTTATCTTGAAAAACTCATAAAATAAGTATATAAGTGTAAATTACTAATTTAAATTGTATATATAATTGTAAAATTTTCTTACTTAGAAATCATATATTTAATAACAAAAAAGAAAATTAGGTGCACAAATTATGGACCTTATTTAGTAGTATAGTCAATGGGCATAGATGCACAACCACTCTCCCACTTTGTAGACAAAGTAGCTTCTAAAGTACACCACATTGAAAAAGTGGCCATTCTTTCTTCTTTCGTCCCTATAATGTAAAAAAATATGACTAATATATCTCTCTTATTTTCAATTTAAAATTATAATTTGAATTACTCCATCTAGTATAATTTTATATTATATATATATATATATATAATGTAATCTTTAAAATAATTTTACGAAATCTAAAATTATGAAATCATACTCTAACTTCATTTATTTAAAGGGAAGTAAAAACTAATAACATTGCAAATCATATTATAAAAGTTTTAATATTACCAACAACAATAATTTAATAGTTATATATAACAAATTATAATAGCAAAAGAAATATCACAAAAATAAAAATATAACAAAGTAAAAAATAATACATAAACAATAGTATTGCATGTAATCTTATAAAGTAAAAACTATGATATAAAAATTTTACAAAATATGTTTCTATAATTTTACAAATATATTCAAAATTATTATTAAGTAAAATATATAAACTATTGTTTGAAATGCAAGATAGAAACATAGATTTCCATTTGCCTGGTTGGCTTTTAAAAGTTTGTAGTGTGAATAGGAACTGAGGGGTGCAAATAATAAAATATAAACTATTTTACATGTAAGTTTTTGGGCCACGGTATGATTAGCGGAATGGGCCAACGGTATCCTGATTTCTCTTCGTCACCTTCTGTCTTCCTTCTTCTCATTTGGGTGGTGCTATAGCATAAGCAAAAATCAAAGTATTCAATGTTCAGTGTTAGATTTGGCGATTCTGCAAACCATGGATGCTACCCAGTTGCCCAACATAAAAAAATGGATTGTGATGTATCCTGTTTACATCAATTCCAAAAAAACAATGGCAGAAGGAAGACGCATCGCGATCGCCAAAGCTTGCGAAAACCCTACTTGTGCCGAAATCGGTGATTGTTGTAGCTATCTCAAGCTTCCTTTTGCAATTGAGGTTTGTTAATTTTGGAATTTTTACTCATCTCTGTTAAACCTCTGCAAAATTTATTAATATATGGAAAATTGCAGATAGACAAGGCGTATCCTCGCGATTTCATGCAAAGAGGGCGCGTGAGGGTGTTGCTGAAGAAGGAGGATGGGACACTCATTAATCCCTCCATCTCGTCCCGTAAGATTTGATTTTTCAACCCATATGAATTTCTGTCAGTATGTTGCTTTGAATCAGATCTGGCTATGTTGGTATCCGTGTACTGTAGTTACTCTTGGAATTAATATTTCCAAAACTCATACTTTGGTCACTCGTGGGCATTGAAGAATTGTTTATGACAAACTTCCAAGTCATATTGATAATTTGCATTACATCTATTTCCTGCTAAGGTTAAAATATGTTTCAACTAAATATGTTGAGAATTGAAAAAATCACATTTAGGATGTTAAGGTTAATTACTGTTAGCTTCTGTAAATCATATCATATCTAATACAGGAAAAATCACATTGTAAATGTAAGACCGTATATGCTAGCAGGTTCTGAACAAATTGTTTCTGAATTTCAAATTGTCTATTAATTTTCCAATAACCTTGTATGTGTGTGTGTGGAATTCAACTTCTAGATATGCATATTCTTTTAAATGATCGTCTCTTGGTTCTACTTTCTCTTGCCATGAGTGTTATTGTAAGTGAAATTTCTATCATCGCCACTGGAAATTGGCAGCCAATGTGAAACTCTCTTTGTTCCACCACTACTCCAAGATCAGCTTTTTTTCTTTATCCACCATCGGCTAGGCACCACTCTTAAGCAAATCCTAATCCATCTTCATAGGTTGGCTTAAAACATTGGTATAGTGTGGGACAGAAAATTTCATCTTTCTTTCTCACCCTCCACCTCCTTTCCTATTCTTGATCACTTCACTCTGTTTTGATGTTTGATCATATTCATCTTAACTGTTGTTGACTCTAGCAAAATGTTTTGCACTAGCAATGACACGGAAACTCTACTTCCTCTACTTGCTAGAGACAAGTGGATGGCTAAGAAAGTACACCTACAATTGAGGTTTCTCGTCCTCCATTTTCACAATCAGAAAGTCTTGCTCTTGTTGCAAATAATCTTATAACCCTAACTTTACCAGATGGAGCCTAAACTAGAACATGCTAGAATTTCTAGTTTCCAAGCTGACAAAAGAGATCACCCATCTCTTTCAAATTCGCAACTATTAGATTATACTCACCCTGGACACCAAGCGAAATTTTCTGCCTAACACAGGAAATTCTGCAGACAGGATTAACAATTAAAAAACATTTTGTAAAAAAAAAATCTAACTTACCAGCCAATGCAATGCCCAACCTGCAGGTAATGGTGATCAAACCATTTCACACAGTTATTACAAATTGAGCTCTTAGAATATTGAAGAGGTTTGTAGACCATCCATGTACCACAATGCCTGACTGTAACAGTAATTCCATCGACCTCAACCTCCTTAATGCAAGGCAGCCACAATTTAGGTGTTTGACCAGCCCAACACTACAGTACTTTCAAAACCATATGCTCTGGAGGGTGTACATTGCATGGAGTTATGCCAGGGTTTGGTCGGATGTTAGCAAGAGAAGAACTAACACCCAAAATAGATTATAGCATCAGCACACTGTATGAAAAGAATATACTTCTGTACTCACAGTGCATAGGCCTGTTAATTTAACTATAAACTGTGAACTAAACCACAACTGAACTGCCTTAAACCATTAATAGTTGATTTATCTACAAATAAAGCTACTCTTAATTTTTTTTTTGTCAAAACAGTCTACTAACTGAACTTATGTAATAATCTAATGTAGTGAATTTAATTAAATGAATGAACTAATTTATCACTAACGCAAATGTTGGGTAGGGACGAGATCATTACTTGGACTTCATTATTATGATTCTTTCCTCATGCTATCTCCACCAACACTATTTTTTTTCTTTAATGTTTGCATAATTAACATCTATTGGAATCAATATAATAAATATAAAAAAGTATATATCATATAATCATAAACTCTATTCATTCATCTTGATATGTATTCCATGTCTTCATCCTTAAAATTTATGACTAGCATTATGAACTGTTAGCTCTTGCTTATATTACAACTACATAAATATATTCACACGCGTTAAAATTTGATCGATGTAGTAATCAAGTTTTCTTCACTTTATTTTATATGTTGTAGAGGTCAGTGATAAAAACATGTGTTAAATAAGTTATATACAGATCAATTTTCAAAGTATCAAACACTTATTTAACCCTAAGATATTATTGGTGGTCGCAAAATCATTGTTTACTGTTTTGTTTCAATTTTAAAGCTTTTGTATAAACAGTTCATGAAAAAGCAAAGTTCTTGAGTTGTAACAATTCAGTTCATTTTTTTTAATTAGAATTAGTTCTCTAAAATTATTAAAAGTTTAGTTCAATTTAGGATTTAAATAAATGGTTTAATATAGTTTTTTAAAACTAGCTTTTAGTTCATTTTAGTTTTTCCTCTTGAACTACACTATGACCAGTCCTAGTAATTAAGCAAATGCATAATGCTATCCAAAATAAATTGATGTCAGTGCCTCCACCTTCTCACAAAATATTCCAAATGATAATTAACTGGCTCATAAAAGTCGATGATGGTGAATAATCCTGCCATGCTAGCAACTAGATACACACGCCCCGATAAAGGGAATTTAAATTAAACAGAAAATTTCACCTTTCAAACAATTTTGTAAAAAGTCCATTTACTTTACTCTGCAGGAATATTCACCAAGTCCTCACTCAATTGTCTGCATTTGTTTTGTGAATTAGAAGGCAAACTCACAAGTGATTGATCATTTTGTTACATCCGTTGAGAACTGTTTGTGCTTGATATATGGTTCCTGACTCGAGATATCTAGTTCTTGGCTTGGGGGTGTGTTAGAAATCCCATATTCACTAGAGATATGACTAAATAATAATATATAGGTGAGTGCAAATTTATCTTTATAAGGCGATTTTGTATGATTGAATTAGACTTAAATTTTACTTTTTTAAGAACCATGTTGTACTATAGTCCTGAATTTAAAGTTATTATAAAGTGAAGCGTGGAATATATGATTGTTTAGATAGGTTGGTGAGAGACATTCATAAGATCTCTAAAGATTGATGCTAAAGTTGAGAATTTCAAGAGCAAATCTAGATTCTTTGGTAGTTTAATAGCCCAATGCGCACTCCAAACCATAACTTACGCTCGATGGGGGGATTCAAATGTTGACGATCATCGAGAATTACCAAGGTTTTCTATTAAAGTATTGAGTTTGACTTGTTTATCCAATTTAGTAATTTGAATTTACGAAATTGATTTTATAATCAGTTACCTATACCACCTAGTAGGGTTGCATGATATTTTAATTAATTTTATAATTATTTAGGTCTACAATGAGAAAATAGATTGTTTATTGTAAAAGACCGTGAAAAATGTGGTATTTGTGATGGCTAATTCAGAATTGAACAAGAATGATGTTAGGGAAGAAATGTCTATAACATTGATGATCTTGCTTTGTTCATGAATGGAGTGTGGAGGAGAATGGAGCAAATTCAGATTTGGATGCTTCAAATGAAGACATCTTTAGCTAAGGTTGGAGAAGATGTTAGTGGTGCTATACCTATGGGTGATTTGGATTATAATGGTGTAGGCGGCAGGGATGACATTAATGAATATGAAGATCCTGAGGATGAGAATGACTATTTTTTATTTTAATATGAATGATTTCCTTGGATAGTTTGTTTGCCTTAAATAACTATGAATTTGTTAGTTATTACGAGTAATTTTATTTATCACATGTGATTCTACTTATAGTTGTGCTATGTATGGAACCTTAATAATATTTATAATTTATTTTCATATGCTCAACTTTTACTGGTCGAGTTGCAATCTTTTGTCCACCATCGGATACTGCTAATATCCTTGAATTTGACAATATTGAGTGGGTGAGCTGGAACAAGTGAAATAGAATCACAGAATAAGTATGTGGGGACGTAATGAGTGATAGAAATGCAGGAAAAGAGTTTGCTACGTAGTTTGCAGAGAATTCTTCTCTAAGTTGAGGAGTCCTACGCTTTGGTTTACGTCTATTTCACATTCTCTAAATTTGCTTCGTTTCCGGTTTTGCTGTTTTTGGATGATGTTAATGAATAACGATGCTATTTTCTTTTAGTGCATGTTTGCAAACGGCTACTTTTTTGAGCCTTAATGTCTCTGACATTACAAATGCAATTTCGTTGTTTATTTTCTTGGTTGTAAACATCACGAGTCAAAAATCTGATGTTTTCATTTTTGGCGTGCTTGTTTTGCAGGAAAGCAACTAATGTTACGGGTTGCAGAGATGGTGCCTAGACATCATGGAAGGACCAAGAAGCAAGAGACTGCATCAACATCAACTACTGGACCTTCCCACAAATCTGGAAAGGGTGGGAAAAAGAGGAGATAATTTGTGTTTCAAACGTTGTTGTACATGTTTGAGTGTTTTGTCAGATGTACTTTCTATGATACGACTAACTACCCCGACCAAGTTAAAAAATTTCGAACCGTAACATCTGTATGTTAACTAGCACAATTTAGGCATTCTTACACTTGGGCTTCTATTTTGCTTATTGGACAATTTTTTCTTAGCCTTCATTTGGGAGGGGTGGGAGACATTTTTGAAGTTGCTAAGGGCTTACTTCTACAATCAAAGTTTTGATGTGATTTATTTGAACACTTATTCGATTTGATATTAAAAGGGACAAGATTGGAATGGTTAAATGTAAGTCCAATCTTTCAGGGAAGGCGACCTCCAAATAAGATGGAAGAAAGAACAGAAATATTCTTCTCTTGTTTTATTGGATGGAATATATGCATTAAAATAGCAAGGATTTTGCCTTGCCGTTCAAAAACACGTCACAACTATTCAGATAATTACATTTAGCATTTATCCTAATAGTCCAGAGGGAAATATTTGGGTGTGGTTTTAGGATAATGATATAATGACTTGAATTTTTGATTCTTTTCTTATCTGCCTAATATATCCTTTTATTTTATATTTTGTTAAATTTTAAAGTTGTTTGACACGAGAGGTGAAGAGCCGTTAGGATATTATACGCTTGTGTGAGAAAACAGAGAAAGAAAGAGTGCGGTTGCGGGAAAACATATGATAACAGGTTTTGAAATTTTTTATTTTTGTATTTTCTTTTTTTCTGATTGAAAGCCCATTTTTGTCTCTTTTTCTTTTTCAAATGAAAGGCTATTTTCGTATCTTCTTCCCTAAATGAAAGGGTGTCGTTGCTCTCTCAATCTGAAATGCTTTTGTGGTCTGTTAATCAGAAATCTATTCCAAAAGGTAAGTAATTTTAGTTGTGAAATCTGCCCTCCAAAAACACGTATGTTGTTGTTAGAGATGGCAAATAAACTCGCTCCTGTGAGTATTGTCTGAATCCGTCCCCGTTTTGACGAGGAATCCCCGCATGATTGGGTATGGGTATGAAGAATTTCCGACTTTTTCGATTGGGTATGGGGATGTACATATTCTCGCCATAATACTCGTTCCTGCCATATTTCCATTCCCGTTTAAATTATTAAAATCTTGACAAGTAATTAAGTAACCTTATATATATATATATATATATATATATAT
>Ga0099823_1003013_pt1 | contig 15686 bp, 7 predicted proteins | sample CowpearedBW_FD_76831 | JGI IMG/M metagenome (GOLD analysis project Ga0099823, IMG submission 76831) | Root nodule microbial communities of legume samples collected from California, USA - Cow pea red BW | ecosystem: Host-associated > Plants > Roots > Nodule | place: USA: California | collected...
CTGTTCCTACGACTTCTCGTATTCAGAGTTGCAACCTCGTCATGAGGGTGTGAGGAATAATAATAAGGATGCAGAATCTTCAAGCTGGTCTCATTTTTTCTTGCCCCATTTTGTACCCACATTAATGTGTATTTACCGTGTTGCATCAAACTTCACTGTTTCAGCCTCTGATTTTGTAACTTCTCTTGTTCTTTTCCTTCGTGACAAGACAGGATCAGAGTTTTAATAGAACAAAGCTTTAAAGCATTTTTGGAGAATTTTACTTTCAGGCTCTCATCAAAATTTAATCAGATTGTTTACACAATCTACACTAAGATTAGTAATATAAAAGACATATAAAATTTTGTAATTTTTGTTTGGGTATTTTAATATAATTTTACTTCATTTCGAATATTTTTTGCAATATTTGATTAAAATATACCTATGATTTAGATATGAAGCAATTTAATTTTGAAAGAATTTGCTTACTTTTCTTTTAATTAAAGATGATTGTACTTGTATATCTACTTTGATAACTTCCCTAGTTGTTTTACTTCGTTTAGAGGTAGGAAGAATATAACCAATGGAATTTAATTTTCAAAGCTATTAATGTAAAGTTTTATATATTTTTAATTCAACTAATTAAAATTTATGTTTGACAGATTTTTACTATTTTTATTATGAAAATTTAATTTTTCATTTAATAAATTGTAGTTGCGTGACAATAAAAATATATATTTTTTATTATCAATCTATGTTAAACTAATTCAAACTCGTTTATTTATTGGTAAAAATTCAGTATGAAAGTCAACACAAATTTTATAATCACATGCGGAATTTTGTGACTGTATAATAGAATAGATACTCTTACATTATCAGTCTATTTATATTAAATTCAAATAATTTTTTGTCAAATATTTGCTTATATTAATTTGAACATTTGTTAGCACCAATTTTAAGATTATTTATTATATTAAAATCATCGAATGTATAATAAAATACTTTTAATAAAGTTTATTTTTAATTGCTTAAAAGTCTACGATTAAAATTGATATAAATTTGCGATCCATTATACCTTAAAATCACTTTATTTCTACACCTGCTTTAATTTGTTAATACAGTTTTTTTTTTAAAAAAAACAATATTTCATATTTGTAATTCATGGACATGAGAGTTTCACCTTACCATGTGGATCAAACATTTCATACTTTCACAATAAAAGAAAAAGAAAAATAGTATTTCGTTTGTATGGTTTTGTTCAAATATCATGCATGTAAAAAACACATATAATAAATAATATAAGGTTAAATATAATATGGTTTGGTGTAAATTGAAATTAGTTTATTTTTTAAAATTTTGATTGAATTTAGTCGATTAATTTGATAAATGTATTAATTTAGTCATTTTATTCAAATCTTACTAGATTTAATTTTTTAACAAAATTAAAGTAAACAAATTTGATTTAAAAAATAAATTCATGTACTTTTAGAGTGGATAAGTTAAATTAAGAAGACTAATTCTAATTTTTATATGATAAAAACATATTTAACCACTAATATATTATTGTGATTTCATATTTTTTCTTATCTTCTTGTCATTTTCTCTTTTATTTTACTTTATTTGTAAAAATTACAAAAATGCACAAAACTTTTACTTAGATTGTATAGACAGGGGAGGCAAAAAAAAAGTATGCTTAACCTTCATTTCATTAATTAATTTTCTCTTAAAGAATAAAGTTTGGCAAACATATTGACAAACTATACATCTATATATCAACATAGGGCTCTCCTAACTCAAAATGGACAATTTTCGACAGTGACAAGTTGACAATTGCGTGTGACTTAGGTAATATATATATAACGCAATTTTTCATATGGTTTTTTTATTTTTTTTTCTTCTGTATTATTTTAGTTATTGGGTTAAAATTATATTTCGGTTTTAATTTTTGTAATTATTTGTTTTTGTTAAATGATAAGTTATTCTTAACCGACACATAAAAATTCAAATAAGACGTGTGTATATATATATATATATTTCTGATAAATGTTTATATTTTTCTTTTGATTTATTTTAAAATATTCGATAAAGTTTTTCTTATGTTGTTCATTAAGGTAACAAGATGTCTTGTAAGTTATAAATTAGTGATAAGTAAGACTAATACAAAATATAAAACTATGAAGTAAATATTGTCATTTTTTTTCCATTTAAATTTTTCATATAATAATTCTTTATCAACTTAATGTTCAATAATGAAACCTAAAAAGATATAGATAAATACATATTAGATTTTCTAAAAAAATTCAATTTTTGTTTTAGTTTTATCGTCAAATGAAAAACGTCAAATGAAAAATATGAAAATAAAAGAAAGAAACATCGCTTCACATTAAATTATTTTTCATTCAAATAAAGCACTCACACTTAGACATTTAGGTTATACTCAAGATTGTCAAAGTAAATAACTTACATATATTAAAACATACATAAATAACATAACAATTAAATATTATATGATATATCGTATGATGCCATAAATACATTTTTTTTATAATTGTTATTGTAATATTACAATTGTTATAATCAATCATATAATATATTACTTTTTAAATATTTTATATTTCCTTAATATTATTACCTTTTTATTAGTTATAGTATATATTATGCTCTGGTTAAAAAAAAGTTAAATATATTTTTTATTTTTACACTTAAACGTTGAAATTCATTTCTTTAAATATTAATATATTTTAGTCATAAAATTTTAAAAATTAATAAATACGGTGTTAATCTTTTTAGGTATTAAATGAAATTTAAAGTTAATATTCGCATTAGAATATATGAAACACGTTAAATAATTCTGATGTTACCTGAAATATTGTTTGATAAGTCTAACCAAATTTACATCAAAATTATATTCGATTATTTTTAAAGTTTGGATAATTAAATTTTATTAAAATTTAAAAAAAAATGATAAAATTTAGAGACTTAAAAAAAAATTGATGGACTTAAATTGAGGCCCAAGAAAAAGATAAGTAAAACATTAAAACCCTAATATAATCCATCCTAATTTGTATGAAAGGGACAAATGAAAGAAAATGGAAGAGTAGTGAAAACTTGAACACACAACGAGAACGTAGTGAAACTTGAAGTGATGAAAACTGACTGGGAAATGTTTGCGACCCGAACCGATCGGACTTTACCCGAAGAGTTTCAGTAACCCGGGCCAGTAAATATTCGTTTTCTCAGAAATCCAGAGCAAAACGACGACGCTCTACGTGTGAGAGACAAACATAGAAGGAAGTCCTTGCTCTAGCCACCACTGTAAGGCGACGTCGTAGGGGTGTGTTGTCGCTGCGCCACCATCTTCTTCAAACAATAAACACTCACCTTCCCTTTCTTGGAACCCTTAAATTTGGAGACCTAAAACTTCTGTTTTTTCAGGTAAGGTAAGCCCTCCATTGTTTTTTCATATTCTGCATACCTCATTTATTGTCATATTTTAGATTTCACAAACAAACAAACTATATCCCTGTTTAAGTGGCGAGTAATGTTAATTCTCGTGTTTAAATTGAACGGTGTGAATAATTTGTAAGAATTTTTTCGTTTTTTAAAATTTGTAGTGTTTGCGATCAGCAAAACCCCCAGGAGGATAGAAGTTTAGGAACATGATAATTCCGTGCTGTTAAAGAAGAAATCAAGCAAATTTAAAAATAACAGAATCATAGTGAGTTTTAAATTGGGTCCGATAACTGGAGATTTCTTTTAAGGGTACAAGCCAAGTTAAACAGATTACAGATGTAGTGTTGAAGGAAAAACTTTCATATTTCAAAACGTAATTTTTATTTTTATTTTTGTTTGGACTTGTCATTTATAGCATGCATTTGTGAAACTACATTTGTTTTTGTTCCACTACTTTTTGTTTGTGGTGTTTCTAATTGCTTAATGCTATGATTTGTATGGTTTGTATGATATTAATAACAATTCAGTCCTGTCTGGTAGAGCGATTGGTTAGTTTGTTACTTGATTGGTAGTTTACAAGTAGTCAAAATGATGCAGAGGTTGTTGCCTTTTTGGGATGATGATGTTTGATCTTATGTGATCAAGAATTGTTATGAACCCATTTTATGAATTTTGTATGAGTTATTTCAATTGATATGATTACATTTCATGATGCACCTATGAATTTAATTTTTTATCTACTAGTAAAAAACTCTTACGAGTTGAGTTATGAGTTTTCATTCCCTTTTGATCCCTTACAATTCTCGAGACATTGGGTTTCCCTTTGGTTCACAAATGGCCTATTTTGGTCGGGTCAGAAATTTTCATGTTAGTGTTATGGTTGCGCTATAATGGTTATTCAATGTTTGTGTTGGGATTGCCACTCTAAGAGGAAGAAATGGAAAGTGCAAGGGGATGCAAGTGTAACTCTAACATGTTTTTCCCGACAGTGAGGGTTTTGATATTTTGAAAAGTTTGTGCCTGTTAACTGGAGATTATATCCAAGATTAATGTATCATGTCCAACTTTACTAGAACATTTTCCTTCAGCTCATGATGTTTGATGACAGTATGATTTGCCAATGGTCTTATACTTACATTAGAAGAACCTCATGCATGATTTTAATTTTTTAAATCTGTGCAGTAACGCCATTTGATTTACTTTTAAGAGAAATGCTATATTATTTATTTTGGATTGAAGTTTTTATATAAATTTTTTGTTTATAGGAAAATACACATGGATTCATCACAAAACACAGCTCTGGGGGGAAATGGTGGGAGCGGTGGAAATGGGACATTGATTTCTCAAACTAATGATATGACAGCTTCTGCAGCAGGAGCTGATGATTCTATGCAGAAGCTGAACCAGGTCAGCAACTCAATTCAGAAAACCTTGGGCCTTATTCATCAGCTTTACCTTACAGTTTCTACCTTCAATGCTGCCTTTCAAATGCCTCTACTCCAGCGCATGTATTCTATTCTGATCCTTTTCCTGTAATGCTTTCTTTTTTCTTTGTTTTGTTTTTGTTTCATGTTCAAAATTAATCATATTTTACTTTAAACATCCCAGTAATGGTCTTGTGGTAGAGCTTGACAACATGGTTAAATTGGCAGAGAAATGCAACATTCAGGTTCCCATGGAGGTTGTTAAGTGAGTGATTTGCATTTGAATGTGCTCATATAGTTTTCTTTTGACCTAATATAGTTTATCTTTTTTAATTTTTCTCATCCGAGTTTAATCTTTTGCTATAGTCTAATTGATGATGGAAAGAATCCAGATGAATTTACCAAAGATGTTATAAACAGCTGTATTGCAAAGAATCAGATCACCAAAGGAAAAACTGATGCCTTAAAGGTCTATTCTTATTCTTTATTTTCATTACATATGAATTTGTTTCTGTTTGCAGCTTTATGTATTTAATAAGCAGTTTTAGTCTAACCTAGCATTTCTTTTTGGGCAGAGTTTGCGCAAACATCTTTTAGAAGAATTGGAGCAGAACTTTCCTGATGAGGTTGAAACTTTTAGAGAAAGTCGTGCTGCTGCAGCTGCTGTAAGTATTCCTTATTTGGTATTTTATTTCATTGAGGAACAGAGATTTAAAATGACCTTGCTATGCCATTCGTGTGCTCTAAGTTCACTGTAGGATCCTAGGATATCTTGATTTCTGTATTTTAACTTTACTGCTCTTCTTTTTGAAACTGATAATGGAAATAAATTAGGTCATGACATGACTAGTTTTATCTTTTCCTTAGCTTTACTAATCTTCTTTCCTTGAATTGCTTTTTGCATTTTAACTTTTATTCTTTTTGTATGGCCGTTGTTCTACATGCTGAACAAGTTTACATTTGATGCTCACCTTCTTCAACTCAAGTATTGCAAAATAATGAATAATAAAATGAGAGATTTATTAGTTTAGGAAGAAAGTAATACACATTATTTCGGAATGCTTTCTATTCCAAGAAACCAACTATTATGTTCTTTGACTGTTCTCATCTATTCTTTTTCTGTTCAATTATGATTCTTAAAATTAAGCAATCCCACTCAATTTAAAGAACCTTGGAGTTGACTTTTCTGCACATTTTGCACTGTATATTTTACATGGTTCATTTAATAGGACTATAGTAAATAGAAGCATGAAGAGACTATTTATATTGCTAAATTTTCTGAAAGTGCTGAGCAGGTTTAGTGAATTCAAGGAATTAATTAAGTATTTTTGTTTGTTACATAAATATTGGCCTTATTACATCGTGCAGGAGCTGAAACGTCAGGCACAAGCTCAAAGTGCACTGTCAAATGGAGATGTGAGGGTCAAATCAGAGCATTGAGTGATATGAATGTGCCTTTGCTTGTCTATAAATAGAATTCAATATTTCTGTTGTCTATAAATAGAATCAGAGCATGGAGATGTTGTCCTCTTTGTCTGTGTCTTGGTTAAATGTTGTAAATTTGATGACTCATTTTTGCTTACTGTTAGTTAATTGAATATCATTGTTGTCTTTTGATTTGTAGAATCATTGAACTAAACCAAAGAAATAGAGATTGAGAAACCAAAATCTCCTTAACACCAAACTCGAAGTTATACATTACTCGATGAAAAAATTTCTCTGTCACAAAAATATAAATTTGACTATATAGTAATTAAATAATTGTAGTTAATATAAAATTTCTCCGATATATAGAGATATCATTAAATGCACTTTTTTTATATTGTAATTTGAATGAGATGAATTGAAGTTAAATTGAGTGATTCACAATTCAACTCCATTGTTTATAGTTGGTGTATGTCTACGAAACATGTTGATTTGAACAAGCTCTATATATTGAGAAAGGAAATTGAAAAAAAGAAAGACAAATAAGAAATAAAAAGAAAATTCGTTTCACCTGGGAGAAGAAACTCATAAAGAGACACTGTCCAGAATAAGTTGTGGAAAATAAATACAATAATTGAAGAATATTTTTACTTTAGCATTGTTTCATTATAATATTTTAGAATGTACATTACACCACCAAATGCTTTAATGAACTTTAGGATATGATATAGTATTATTTTTGTTAACATTTGCATACACTAAATCAGTGACACAATTTTGATAGTTTGCATTAATGAATATGTTTTTTCTTGAATAGCCGACAACTCTTTTATTAATTTGATTTAGAATATAACTTTTATTGTATATTTTTTTATTTTTGTATAAAAAAGTTAGTTGTTTTTAAGGACTTTATTTATTTAATCTTTAATAATACAAATTCAGCTTTATTTCAATTTGTTAGTGGGACAATATGTCAAATAAAGAAAAGAAAAAAAAATGAAAACAAACATTACATTGAACCATAGTGAGAATGTTTTTCTTGGATGATTTTTATTCAAGTGTAAATATTGTTCACAAACTTATTGAAGTGACATTGTAGGATAAAGAATCACCTTGCTAGAATAAAAGATAATATCATTGTGTTTGTACATCTATTTCACATTATCTTAAAGTCATTTTTTAAGTTGTTAGAAGATAAGAAAAAAAATAAATAAAAGAAGCATTGCCGAAGTTGTTTTGAAGTGATAGAGTAATAAAAATGGAATATTGGAGTCATATGCTAAGAAAGGGGAAAAAGAAATTATAAAGCAAAAACCATGAATGATATATTAAAATAGAGAATTAGTGACTATAGACATTTGTAAATGCATACATAATCATGTTTTACAATTTAATTTGGCAAGAGGCTTCTTATTTGTCCAAGTGTTAAAATCCTTGTTGAATATAGAAAGGATTGAAAATCTTTTACTTCTCTCTTGTTAGCAAGGTTATCAATAGCAAAAAGGTCAAAATTATTTCTTAAAGTCACCTTATTTCTACACCTACTTTGATTTGTTAATGCATATTTTTTTAAACGAAAAAGACATTATTTCATATTTGTAATTCATGGACAGAATAACCCTACCATTTGGATCAATCATTTCATAATTTAATATTAAAATAAAATAGTATTTTATTTGTTTGGCTTTGGTCAAATATCATAATGCGATGCATGTAAAACACACAACTATAATATAACATAATATAAAATATTATTCCATATTTTATTTTCTTTTTTTAATCATTTTCTCTTTTATTTTGCTTTATTTGCAAAAATTACAGAAATACACAATGTTTAATTCCCTGTTATTTTGTATTAGACAGGAACGGCATAAAAGATTAAACGCAAAAAGGTATGTTTATGCACATAGTTTCATTAATTAATTTTGTGTTAAATTGTGTTCAGTAATACTAATAAATGTGTGTTGTGCTTGTGTGCGTGTTTTGTACACGTATAAAGGTGACCTATCACCTTTTTTAATATAAATTTGCAATTTTTCATATGATTTTTGATTATTTTTGCTTTTATTTTAATTCTTGGTAAAAATTATATTTCGGTTTTAATTTTTGTAATGTATTTGTTAAATGATAAGTTATTTGTTAACTGAGACATACAAATTAGAATAAGAAGCATAGATTTTATTTATTTATTTTATTTTCTGATAAATGTCTATATTTTTCTTTTGGTCTATTTTTTTCTTCTTATTTTTAATATTCAATTTTTTTTTTATGTTTTTGATTTAGGTAAGAAGACGTCTTTCAATTTATCAAGTTAGTGATTGAGTAAAACTAATACAAAAAATCAAACACTATAAAGTAAATATTGTCATTTTCCTCCATTTAAAATTTTCATCTAATAATTCTTTAAAAACTTCATGTTCAATAATGAAACCTAAGAAAGAAACACCCCTTCACATTAATTCCTTTTTTTTCATTCAAATAAAATACACTTCTGAACTTTTACTCCTATATTTACGTTACGTGTCAAAAGTCAATAATTTACATATATTAAAACATACATAAATAACATAATTAAATATTATATGTCGCTATAAATATTTTTTTATAATTTTATTATAGTATTATTATTAATTAATCATATAACATTTTATATTTTATATTTCACTAATATTATTACCTTTTTATTAATTGTATTTTATATTATGCTCTATTTGAAATATAAAAAAAAATTGTTGGACTTAAATTGAGGCCCAACAGTCCAAATTTGTATGAAACGGACAAGAGAAAGAAAATAGAAGAGTACTGAAAACTTGAAACGCAAAAAGTAGCGAAACTTGAAGTTATTTATGAAAACGGGCTAGGCAATGTTTGAAACATTATGACCCGAACCTATCGGCTTGACCCGACCAATTTTAGTGACTCGGACCAGTAACATTTGTTTTTTCAGAAGATCAAAGCAAAACGACGACGCTCTACCTGCTGTGATCGACAGAGAGACACAGAAGGAAGCCCTTGCTCTTGCCACCACTATAAGGCGACGTCGTCGGGGTGTCTTGCCACCGCGCCACCATCTTCTTCAAACAATAAACACTCACTTTCCGTAACTTGGAACCCTTAAATTTGGAGACCCAAAACTCTCTCATTTTTTTCTGGTAAGGTAAGTCCTTCATTACTTTTTCAGCATACCTCATTTCTTGTCATATTTTGGATTTCACGAACAAACAAACTATATCACTGTTTAAGTGGCGACTAATTTTGAAGTGTGAGAGGTGTTATCTTAAATGTATTCATATGTATGTTGTCTATGTGTACTATGAAGGTATAACTGAAAACTATTGTTTTTTTTTTTTGAGATTTTGTGATATAATTTCCTCAGATAAGGAAATATTTGAGACATCTCTTATGGTTTAGTTAGAAATTTAGATTTCAGGTTAACAGAAGGGAGATAATTTCTCTCTTTGATTTGTGTGGTACAGGAAGAAAATGAAGATTGTTTCAGTTGCAGTTAGGTCATTGAGTATCAATTTGTCCCGTCCGCTTTATCAGACTCATATGTTCAGAAGCCTTTCCACTTGGGGATTTACAGGTACTTGGTCTGTGTTTGTCTCCTTTGTAAGCAATGGTCAGCCTTGTTACTGATATTTTGGTAATTGATTTTGATGATTTGGTTGTATATGTGTTTGGTTTCCATGAAGTTTAAGTTTGTGAACGTTTTATGCTTTACTCCTCTATGATTGAAAGTTTGAATGTGAACCAAAAGTTCTAGGCTTGCCAGCCCGCCTCTTACCATTGTTAAAAATTGAAGTTTTATTTCTCATTGTATTTAGAATTCTGTCACAACAAAGATTATACAGCTACAAATAGCTTGCTCTACAAGAAACAGAAACAGTTGCGGACAGTTACAGCCTGTTGTCACATGCAAGCTGACTGGGCTAAACTAACTCATTATAATATGACACATGATAGAACTAACTTGTGATGGTCCCTAACATCTGAATAAACATTTCTGAGTTGAAATTTAGACTTATTATTGTGATTATTTAGCTGACATGATTCACATTTCAAAAGACTACAAATGGGAGAGATTGAGAACCCTTCTTTAGTAATTATTTAGGGTCAGATAAAGTGGAGATTTGTATTCAGTGTCAGTACTAACAACAGAAGGAGATTAGTTGCCATGTATGATTAAAAACATGCACCAATAATCTTTCCATACTCTGGTCCAGTACGTTGAAGGAATTAGAGAAAAAGGTTAGTGAACAGTTAAGGAAATGGGTCGGTGGTTTCACTGAAGCTAGATTTAGTGGACAATCATGAAAGAGAAGATCTAAATCCAAAGGTATGAATGGAAGAGGGTTCTTGACCAATGCCTGTAACTTTAGTCTCTAGGCTGTTTGCAAGGGTGTTAAGTAATTTTTGTGAGATATGAATTTGGGATGATAAAATAAGTTACCAACTTACCAACAATATGATCAAAAGCATGAAATTCCAACCCCAGGATTGAATAACCAAATATTGAGAAAAGCAAAATAGGAAATTACCAGTCTGAGTCACCAAGGCTGTGGTAAATATAGAATGAACTGCCTATAGTTGAAGATTCTCCATATATGATGTGAGAAAAATGTATTCTTTGGATAGTATTCATTGTTTTTCCAAAATCCTACACTTGGGATCAAGATTTGTTTGTAATTGTGAAGGAAAATGCAAGTACCTGGTAGGGGAGGGGAATAGGTGGGCTCCTAGAGTGTAAGAGAAATGTTTACAAGGAGTATCAGGTCTGACTTGAGTTGGTTTTTAATCTCGTTGACTGTGCAACATTTTTTTTCAGTTTTTTAAAGTTGATGAGTCACCATCATCTGTCATCTTCTGTTTGTTTCCGTGTTAAGTAGGGTTCTGGTTAATTGTTTCTCTTCATGTTCTTAGGTATTTGTATATTTTTTTTCCAGTACTGAGAAGAGTTAACTACACTTCTGAATTTTTATTTTTCAAAGTACGTAGTAGGCCAGAAAGGAAGTAAATATTGCTGTTGAATATTCAAACAGGAAAGATTAGCATAATCTTTGTTATAAGAAGGGAAGAAAAACGTTATATAGTAAACCTCTATGAATTTAAGCTTTATTCAGATGAGAATTTCAGGTGTTCTGTGTCACAGGCCTAACGGATTTCTGCACATTACATGTAACGTATCATTGGGACTTTTTTAGCATTTATTGCTATACCCAACTCATGTAAATATAATTTCAACAGTATGGTGGTCTGTGCTAGAATCACAATTTCCCAAATTGTATAAGGATGTTTAAAAAATTCTTTGTATATGTCTCTCATTACTGTACTATGGAATTAAAATTATTCCTTATGATCTTCCTTCCCAATGTTTGAGCAGATAATCAAACCGGTGATCAGCAGGCTAACAAGTCAGAACCTCCTGAGGAGTTTGGGAAGTTTGGAGAAAATCGTGGTAGATATCCCCAGTTTGATTCCATTCTTCAAAAGATTGGCCAACAGGGAATGGCTCGACGAAGATCTGGTTTTGGATATGGTGCTGGTTCTGATATGATGGATCATCTAGAAGAAAATGATGACACATTATCTGATGGAATGGATGAAGACCTGAAGAATGCTGCCACATACTTTGAAATGGATGAGGAGGAAGTTGAGAAAGAAGATTATTCTTTTCGATATGATGCCACTTTTCCAACTGGTTCAACATATGATATAAAAGTAAGTTGAATAACAATGTCTATTTTCCTTGGCTATCATTGTTTTGTATTTATCTTTAATTTTAGATGTTTGTTTGTGCTTGTTCTGTCATATGCATGAGGGCATTACATGTTTTATGTCCAAATTGATAATTGATGTAGTGATAAATTATACACATTTTTGGTGGGAGGTATAGAATGAAATATAGTGAAGAGTGTCTCGCAGGGTATTTTTTCAATACTCATAGCAGGACAAAGTGACAGACTCCAATAATGCTATATAATGGAATAGCAGGATGCGCATTAAGTTGAGATTATAGATCTTTAATGAAAATAATCATAATGTATATTATATACGTTTAAAAAAACAACATTAAAGAGATATTCACAAGTTATTCTAAAAGAAAAAGAACTGTTGAACTCTAGGAAAAGGGAGGTATTAAGCTGAAACTGTATTTTTCTGAGACAGTATGGATACTTTTCTGTATTGAGAAAAATGAACCTATAAAATAAATTGAGGAGATTTGATATCCTCAAATAATAAAGGCATAGTACAAGAATAAACAAAAACGTTCCTAATAATAGATGTATGATCTTGATTACGTAGGATATGCTCCTTATTACTATAACTATAATAAGAACAATGGGTGTCGGTTGGTTGAGTAGCAGAATAGAGGGTGTAAAAAAAGAACATTTGCAAACTATGACTGGGTGGGAAAAGAGTTGTAATGGTCTAGGTGGTGTGTGATCAGTAATCAGTGTGGGTGTCAGAAAATGTGGGGAATGGTTGGGAGCACATTAGCTGAGCTCATTCGGGTGGGTGGGATAAAGGCATGTGAATATGGTTGGATAGTAATGAAAGAGGTTTTGAATTTCTCGATATGTTGTTTGTTGCAGGTATCTTTATTGATTGTATCAATTAAAAGTGGATGGAATACATATTTTTTGCAAGAATATGCATTTGGGAAATTTTGAATGGGTGTTCTCATCTTCCTGTGATCAACAAATATTATAACCCTCAAATCCAACCCTTTTTATTGATGCTCCTCATGAAAGAAAATGTATTGCAGTGGCTACTCAAATCCATCTCTTGTTTATCCTTTTTAATTTGACACATAATTTCAGTCTATTGCATAAAAGGGTTTTAAATTAGATGAACTAACTCGTACACATCTTATTATTCATATTCAATGGTATGTATGATTAACCAATAATGTTAAATGCTTTTGATCCTATCACTAATCGTATTTTGTCTGCTTTAAACAACCATGGCTACAATATCCCGTTCACTGCATGATATCTCAACCTTTACTCTGTTAATGTTTATTTTGTATTATGTGTACATATTAGTTTTCTAATTTGTGCAGTATCTTTTTTCATATAGGATCTGGATCTTACCAAACCTGGTGTAATCAGGGCTCCCGTAAGGAATGAATTCAGTGTAACCACCAAAGAAGTTCTTAGTCAAGCAGATTTCAGGGTTAGCATTTGTGTCAGAGTAGTTCCTTTATAGTAATGCATCAACCATGAACTTCTGATTGCTATGCTGCAGTGAAAATTGTCACTTGCATGAATATTCTGTTTTTGTATATTGGTGTTGTGATAAAGTAAAACTAACATCACGACTTGCATGTTCTCATAGTAAGAGACACTTTCACATCTCATTAAATGTTTTGCTAATCCTTGAGTTAAATGCTTTTTTTGAAATGGCTTAGTAGTATTTATGTTTTGATGCAGAATGTAAGATTCCTGGCAAATTTCATAACAGAGGCAGGAATTCTTATCAAGCGAAGCAAGGTAAGTTCTGAAACTATATTGGCAGTAACGTTGTAAGAATGATGAAGGATTATTATGAAAGAAAAATAGATTATGGATATGTCAGAATTAGTACCTCAGTGATTCCTCTAGTACTGTTTTCCCTACCCAAAGCATATTAAATAATTTTTTCCAAAAGTTAGAAAAGTTAATGTGTAAGTCAATTTATATGTTATTTCATGTTAGTTTTTCCAAAACCTAATTTTTTAACTTATAAGTTGATTTGAGTTTTCGGAAAAAAACAAAATTCTCATTTTTTCTTCTGTGAGTATTTATGAAGAATTCATAAAAATATATACTATGAGATCTTAACACTGTTTCTTCTTGATCATTGAATAGACCGGCATTAGTGCCAAGGCTCAAAGAAAAGTTGCTAGGGAGATAAAAACTGCTCGAGCATTTGGCTTGATGCCCTTTACAACCATGGGAACAAAGTCATTTGTTTATGGAAGAACTATGGAGAGTCATGAAGAAGACTTTGCATACGAAACTAAGACACAGAACATGGATGAAACTAAGATGCAGAACATGGATGAGGAACCTGATTTGGATGGAGATCGAGCTTAAGAAAATTGGTATAGATAATTATGCTTGCGGAGTTGAAGTAACTTGCATCGTCCCATCTACTTTTTGTTTCATTTCTCTCTTTGGCCAAGAGACTTGAAATTTATTGGAATTCTAGTTTTGCATCTGACTTTCTTTTTTATTGCTAAGGAGCTTGTAGTTTATACTTAACAGATGAAGTTCAGATTAAGAATTTTATAAATAAAGTAGAAGTTATAGGTAATTTTTTTAAAACCAAGTTCTTTTTATGAATATGCTAAATTGGTTATTTTATGGAGAGGGACCAGGTTTGCCATACCCCTCAGTTGCTATAAGATCTAAGTTATTTATGTTCAATGTTTTTAGATTTTGTTTTTCTAAGTATGCTGGACTTCACTTCTCCTAAGGGAACAAAAGTTGAATGACATTATTGACTTATATTTATTGTTTAAAAATTAGAATAGGAATGAATGGGGGTAAAGACACTGTTGCATGATTGTTCATTTTAGGGAGAGTATGGCATAAGAAATTTAGTTTTACGAGAATTTGAAGTTGAACGGGTAATTTCATTTTTAATTTAATTTTTCAAAAATAACAATCAAGAAATAATGTTCCTTGAGATTGATTTTATCAAATTTCACATAAAATCATTGACGGGAGAATTACGAAGCTTATTTTCGTGAGTTAATAAAATTTTGCAGAAAAAAAGGGTATGTTATTTTTATTAAATAATATATTACCTTTTAATTTAATATCCGAATTGATTTTAAAAAACTAGTGCATTGATAAATAGGTTTTTAATTAAATTTTCATGTAAATTAATCTTTGAAATATATCTTTTATAATTATTTGATTAAGAGACTTTTCTTTACATTTAATATGAAAGAACTTGTATGTAAGCATAAGGATTAATTTGTATGAAAATTTGTTGAGAGACTTAAGAGCCATCACACTCATTTTGTTAATACAACTAAATCACAGTTACTTTTTTTATTAACTTTTCATTCAATATTTTAATTAAATAAATTAATTCAATATTTTATTATTATTATTTAAAGATTTTTAAAGACTGTAATAAAAAAGGGGGTGTCAAATTAGTTTTTCCTTCTTGAAAATACAAAACCCCTCCTTATGCTATTTCAACATGTTTGAGGTATTTCTTCATGCACCTCCATAGTTTCAATTTCAACTTATATCTATATTTTTTTTATTCTAAAATATATAATTTTTTTATATTCCAAAATATATAATTTAGAATACAATTTATTACTTATTTTAGGTTATATATTTTTAAATATAAAATACATAATACATTCCAAATTATATTATATATATATATATATATATA
>Ga0099823_1003017_pt1 | contig 15677 bp, 15 predicted proteins | sample CowpearedBW_FD_76831 | JGI IMG/M metagenome (GOLD analysis project Ga0099823, IMG submission 76831) | Root nodule microbial communities of legume samples collected from California, USA - Cow pea red BW | ecosystem: Host-associated > Plants > Roots > Nodule | place: USA: California | collected...
ATAACCCGAGAATCCATCCATGAAAGAGAACAATGAAAATCTAGCAGTGTTATCCACCAAGATGTCAATATGTGGGAATGGGAAATTATCCTTAGAGCTAGCTCAATTCAAATCCCTATAATCAACACACGTTCGAACTTTACTATCTTTTTTGGGCACAGGGACAATGTTAGCCACCCATTGAGGATATTTTGCTACAACCAAAAACCCTGCATCAAATTACTTCTTCACTTCTTCTTTAATCTTTAGTGACATTTCAGGTTTCATCCGTCTTATTTTTTGTTTAACCGGGGAACATTCTTCTTTAAGTGGAAGTTTATGTTACATTATATCAGTATCCAACCCAGGCATATCTTGGTATGACGAAGCAAACACATCTCTGAAATCTTTCACCAAATCACATAATTTTCCCTGTACCTCCTTACTCATGTTGTTACCAATTTTAGCCTCCTTTTTCTCATCTTCATCCCCTAGATTAAGTATTTCAATGATTTCTTGATAAGCTTCTATTTCTTTGTCTTCTTGTTCCACTAATCTTAACAACTCAAAAGAAGGTTCCCAATCGTCTTCATGATCATCGTCCATATTATCAATAAAGTGCTCAAAATTAGGAATATTGACATCATTATTTTCAAAATATTCATAGTCATATCTGCATTATTTGGATTTATAAAAGAAAATAAATAAACAAACAAAGTACGTAATGAAAACAAACATAACTAAACATCACATTGAATGAAGAAAGAAAGATAGAACCAGTCCATAAAGACATCCTAGAGTGTGTTTTGAAGAAAAAACAAAAAGAACAACTAGACAAAAAAAGATAAACAAGCATTACATTTGATTAAACTTAAACAACACAGGTAAATTCACGATTTTTCAATTATCGATCTGCATGTCTAAAGGATAGGGTTGTACCAAACTGGAACTTCCTTCCCTAGATTACTTTTTAATGGTTGCCAGTTGACTAGTATTGATCCATTCAGCAGTACGAAAGCTCCTCTTTAAGTCACAAATAGAGATCTTTCCTACCCTCAGCTCCCGACCTTGCAAGCGAGCTAAGCTTCGTTCTTTCTTTTCCTCCATTAGTCTTCTTATGTCCTCCTTAGTAGGCTTGTACCCTAGGCTGTATCTATTCTTGTTCTCAACAATTTTCAGGGTAAATATTAGTCCCTGTCTGACTTTGCCTAGGCCTTTTCCATATTCATAACCTTCTCTCAACATAACCTTTGCCATCATCAGAGAGGCACATGATAAATATGGCTTTATTTGAAATGGTTCATCATATGCATCCCCCACAATTTCCATATCTTGAAAAGCTATCTCAAAAGCTTCCTCTATTGTTTCAACATATCGAGCAGATGAAGGACCACTCACAAAAAAATTTTCTTCCCCCGAAATTGTTACCATATTATCCCTCATTACATACTTCAACTTTTGATGCAAAGTGGAAGGCACCACCCCTGCAGAATGAATCCAAGGTCTACCAAGTAAACAACCGTATGTCAATAGGATGTCCATTACTTGAAAAGTTATTTGAAATACAAATGGACCAACTTGAACTGACAATTTTATTTCTCCCATCACTTCTCTTTTGCTACCATCAAAAGCTCTCATAATCATAGTACTTTGCTTAATAGGGAATTTATCACATGATAACTTCTCTAACATCACCTTAGGCATCACATTTAGGGAAGAACCATTATCAATCAACACACGAGCTATAACATGGTCCAAACATTTAACAAATACATGAAGAGTCTTATTGTGTCCCCTTCCTTCACTGGGTATCTCATCATCCGAAAAAGTAAGGAAATCATTAATGGTAATATTGTTAACAATCCCTTCAAATTTATCTAGTGAAATATTTTGCTCAACATGAGCCCTACTAAGTATTTTCATTAGCAATTTTCGGTGAGCTGTCGAATGCATGAGCAATTCCATAAGCGAAATTTGAGTCGGTATACAATTCAACTACTCCACCACCTTGTATTCACTTTGTTGGATGAATTTCAAGAGTTCACAGGGCTCTTCATGCAATAATTCCTTTTGTTTATCCTTTCAGCATTCTTTTTGAACTTGTATCATCTTTCCTCCTAATATCTCTTTTGCTTTTTCAACTTCATCATTTCCTTTGCTTCGCTGGCATCCTTCCTTCCTTAGATATGGTGGTGTAAAGAAATGACCACTCCTTGTTATCCCACCAAGACCTGATATATTTTCAACAATTGGTCCTTCATGCACAAAAGTGTTCTCAACTTTTTTTCCCTCACCAAGTTCATGTACTCCATACTTCCATGGAACAACTCTGTCACTTTTATAAGGAAAAGATGAGAGTGTTTTTATCACCATGGGTTGCCTTTCTTATTCCATGAAAGAAGATGTAGGTCTAATGAAATGAATCACCAAAGGTTCTGGCATGGTTAAATTAGACTCTTCATCAGTTTGTGTCAATACCTCTTCATCCTTCTTTTCTTGAAAAACTTGTAGGAAGTGCTTATCAACTAGATTTTGCAGCTTTAGCTTGAACCACACAATCATCAATAGAATGTTCAGCACCCGGATGGAATGCACAGGCATTACTTGGATCATATTCACCGTTTACTAACCCCTTTTCCAATAGTGCTTCCAGGATGAATTTCATAGAACTCCAAATTTCACCCACTTTTCTTACCAACTTATGATCCCTTACCTCATGCCCCGACAAAGGGTTGTCTTCAATGCTAGGTTTATCTTCTTTGAATGTAAACAACCCTGAATCAAATAAAGAATGTACCTTGTATTTGAGAGGTATACATATTTCTGTCAAATGCCCCTTTGCTCCCCCACGGTAGTCACATGTAGCATTTGGATCATAATTCTTGGAAAAAGGAGGTTGTTGTGGCTTCATTGAGCAAATTGCAAAAAAAGATTTATGAAGAAGCATTAGTAACAACTCTGTGTATGTCATAGGAATGAGAGTAAAATGAACAAACTTCCTTTCCCTTCTTGTATTGGTACTTTGACCAGTGTTCTGACTATCACTAGCAGCCGCTTTTTGAGGTTGCAACTGATTGTTTGAAACATGCTGCATTTGGTAATTAAAAGGAGTGCAGTTATCCCATGCAGATGTGGCATGAACTTCTACTTCTTTTTTCTTACTTTGATTGAAATATGGTTTTTTGGTATTTGCAGCCGCGGGCGGGCCATATGTAATTTTACCATTTTTTATCCTGGTCTTTATCCTTTCACTAATAATAATGATGTCCACAAAATTAGAAGATATATTCCAATTCCCAATCATATGCTCATAGAATGGAGGTTGTACCGCATTTACAAACATTGCAACCATCTCCTTATCATATAGTGGTGGCTCGACCTGGGCAACTATCTCTCTCCAACCCTGGGCATACTCTTTGAAAGTTTCATTTTTCTTCATTGTCATATTTTGTAATTGTATGTTGTCTGGTGTTGTATCCATATTAAATTTATATTGCTTTATGAAAGCATCTGCTAGATCCACCCAAGAATGAATATAAGTCAACTCAAGGTGCATGTACCAATTCAGCGCTGCCCCAACTAGGCTATCTTGGAAAAAATGGATAAACAATTTCTCATTATGAGTATGGCCAGCCATCTTTCGACGGTACATTTTTAAATGGCTCCTTGGGCACGTAGTCCTTCTATATTTCTCAAACTCAGGCACTTTAAATTTAGGAGGTATCACCACATCAAGGACCAAAGATAAGCCTACAACTTCACCAAATTCATAACTTTTATTCCCTTCAATAGCCCGTAGTCTCTCCTCCAATATCTCTAACTTTCCCTTGTTATTCTTAGTCAATGAAATCACCTGATCCAATGTCTTTTCTTGTGAACCCACACCTATAGTCGAAACATGTGGTGGAATCGATACATTAGGATATGTATAGGTTGTTATTCCAACTGCATTTTCTCCTGGGTGTACTTGGTTCCTAAAATCAATCGTCCCAGTTGACACCTGGAACTACTCATTATGTAATGAAACATGTATGATTGTATTACCACCAGAAAACAGATTCTTAACTTGCTCTACATACTCTAGCATTGGAGGTGTGTAACCCGGGGGTAAGCCATAAGGTGGAAAAGCTTGAAATGATGTCCCTTGACTCACTTGATGATGTGGTGGGTAAACTGTATGTCCACTTGATACATGAGGATGAAAGCCTGGAGGGTAGGATGTACCATCGTCAACTGCTGAAATCTTCATATCCCTCAATGCCTCCAAGATTTGACCCATTTGATGCTTCATTTGGCTAATTTTACCCTTCATCTGGCTAATTTCTTCCTTCACTTCCTTGTGCGCATTTTCCTTCACTTCCTATAAGGGTGTCTCGGAAGTTTTGTCGTATTCACTTACTATCACTCTTTTGTTTAATTCGAATGAAATGAGAAGTGCAAAAAGGAAAAGAAAAGACAAATGCAAATATTCTAGCTAGAAACTGTAAAGTTGTGCGAATAACGTTTGCGAGTAATAATGGAAATTAACAAGAAATGAAGTAGTCGATACATCAGAAAATGCACAATGTTCAGAAGTACAAAATAATAAGAAACAGAAAGAAATCATAAATATCAATTTCAAGCTCTAGCCATTATGTTCTTCATTTCCCCTACTAGCTTCCTGCAGTAACCGAGGAAATCTTCAATTTCTTTTGATGGATTGAATATAGGCATTGCAATCTCAACATTAGTTAACATCTTGGGTACATCTTCAATTGCTTCGTTAGCCATAACTGCTAACTTTGAAAAACATCCTCTCCAATGCTCTGTAGCTCTCTTTAACTCAACACATTCAGTTCTCAATCTCTAATTTTGCTCCTCCGACTCTGCCTAGTACCAACTCTCTTCAGCTACTTTTGCTTCATAGGCCGATATCCTATTCTTCATCTGTCTCTCGAACTCTTTGTTCCTATACTGTATGTCATTTTCTAACTCCGCTCTATACCAACTCTCTTCTTTTAGCTTTGCCTCATAAGTTGCTGTCATTTTTTCTTTCTGTTGTTCCATCTCCTTAATCCTAACTTGTGTATTATGCAACTTGTTTAATGTCAATTCTTCACATAATGCAATTTTCTCACGTTCAGACAATGTCATCGCTTTCTTCTTTTTGCCTCTCAAAGTTAGCTTTTTATTAGCTGCTTTGAAGTCCTGTTGTACTCTGAAGTGATGGTTTCTTTCCTCTCTCTACTTCTTTATCAATGCATCACAAGTTCTGGTCCTGGCTTCATTGTCATGTTTGAAATCTACATATTCATGATGACCTTTTTGAAGATCATTAACAAGCTTAACATTTTTCTGCTTCATCCTTTCTATTTCTTCCTTAAGGGTTTTTACTTCCTCACTCTTCACATCTTGTTGTTCTGGCATGAAGGCAATTGGTTTGAACGGTAGCTTCACCACTTTAACCCTATCCATTACCCTTTGCTGATAAGATGTCTTCTCATTTACTACCCACGAACTTAAGTCTTTTTCTGCACGCACCATGCTGCCCCAAGCACTTCTAATTCGTCAGAGTAAATCATTAGATGTCCTTTCTTCATAGCAATTCCACACTGCAACTAAAAATTCTGGATTTGGTGCACCTCGTACAGGATACCCAAATTGTCTTTGTGCTAATATTGGATTATAATTAGCACAATATTTGGATCATATAAGATGTACATTTGGGTACTCCCCGCAATGTATGATATGTGATCTCTGCTGCCAGGACACCTCTCGTTTGATCATTTCATTTTGTAATTTAGCAAAAAACATGCCCATTCATGTGCTCCTTTAGTAGTTGGCTTGTAATTTGGACTGACATGAGAAATAAACCATTTATATAATACTGGTAAGCAACATGACAACTTCTTCTTCTTATATTCATAACACATATTCAAATTCCCATAAGCATAAGCTAAGATTGTTATGACTGGATTTTCTGCATTGATTTTATATGCTATGAAAACGTTAATGGCTTAGAAATCGACAAAATTATCAATGCTTGGGAAAATCATAACGCCATAAAGAGTGAGCGCTAGTACATCCATGAAGGTTTCCCCAATGTCTTTGTCAGCCAATTGGCACAAATGCCTTTCTAAAAACCCTTGAGGAATGCCTTTGACGGTTCCCTTTGTAATCATTTTGCCTTCTAACTCTGCAGGGTGTACTTTCAAGATTTCTGCTAGTGTCGAAACATATGTATTTTTCGTTGTATGCTTGTAAGGAACTTTGCCTTCTAATGGTAGGTCTAGCATATCCCCAAATTCTTCTATTGTCGACACTAATTGAAAATCCTTGAAGGTGAAACACTAGAGTGGTGGATCATAGTATTGGACCAAAGCAGTAACAACTAGAACCTGAGTATCAATCTCTAGAAAATTCAGTAAATTCTCATATTTCTTTCAAAAATTGTTCCTCTGGATAGTCTTCATCTTCCCCACCAACTATCGGAGATAAGTCAAGTTGCCTTCTTTTGCTCTAATTGACTGCTTCTTTTTTAATGACTCTGAACCAGAATGTTCTCCAACTCCAAATTCCCTATTAATTTCCATTCTTCTCCAAGGAAATGACACAACTTTATAATTTTCTACCTAGAACGAGTACAATGAAAATATACAAGAAAAAGAAAAATTACAAACTACATGATGTTATGAATAATTTACATAACTTATTACAACCCAAAAAGAAAAACACAAAGAATGAAATGCAAATAAAAATAATAAAAACAAAAACAAAATAGGAATTATAGGAATACACATCTCCCTTTGTGCCTTATAAGGTTTAAGCGCGTCATAGGATTAAGGTAGGTATATGCGCTCACCAGGATAGTCTCCTATTTGCTAAGAAGAAAAGGTCATTAGAGCTATAACCCACTTCATGACATTTTTCACAATAGTTGTTAAACAACACGATGTGAGAGTATCAAATGAAGCAAACAGACTCTAGTTGGGGTTCTCACAATGACCACTTGGGAAGTACATCAATGTTGCATTGTGTCACAATCCCCTTCTAATTCCAAACTACTCAGACCCGGGTATAGGGTCGCACTCATGTCATGTACAAAATATAAGGTGAGTGTGTGAAGGGAGAAAAATGCAAACCTAAAGCCCCACCTGCAAAACAAAAAAATCCATACAAAATAAAAACATGTTTTCTACCCTAAGGTTCAATATCCAAAAATATGTCATACACCAACAGGAATATATAATATACATAAACCGAGAAGGAAAAAACAAAACATCTAAATTAAACACATCGCTTTTGCATATTCAATTTAAATATTGACTCTCTAGTGGTCCCCAGTGAAGTCGTCATCTGTCGCAACCTAAATCGCGACAGGACAACCTGATGATGAGCGATGTTGGTTTCCCTTTTTTACCATGATGTGTCCAATATGTGAAAATTTGAAGTCATGAGTAGGAGTTCAAGTAGAAGTTGAGATAGGAAAAAAATAACCGTTCCCTCCAATCTAGCAAACCAATTTTATTTTCAATTTTTAATTTTTAATTTCTGAATTTTATTAATTAAAAAAACAAAAAATACTAAATAATATTTATTTTTTTATTTTTTATTTTATTTTAAAACACAAAAATATGATTTTACTGAAATCTTAAAAACATAAATTAAAGAAACTTTTATTAATTAATTTTTTTTATTCTTTTAAACAATTTATTTTTAACTTTTTTTTATTTAACACTTATTTTTTAAGACAATTTACATTCACCTGGACGAAATTAGGTGTTGACAATCCCCAAACCCCCAACTAGGTCACGATTCATCCCAATTGCATATAAAACGTAAGTCCAAGCCCTTAATCATATCCAATTCAAACATTAAATCATCCCACACATTGAATAGAAACAGTATCATGGCTGCAAATGATCAAGACACCAACCAAACCATATAAAACTCAATTACAGATTCGCGTCACTTGACGACAACACACAACTGCCAGACGGTTCATAGAGAAACCCAGAAATTGGGTTCTAGAGCATGCGTTGCCTGGTGGGTTGCATGTGATCGCCAGGCGGTTTCAGGAAATTCCAGTAAACACGAATAGATTGCGCAAAATTGATAAAATCCAAGTACCACAGGCATACTTACATCACCGAATCATTTATCAAAAATAGAAACAAGAGATGCAGCTCCCCTAACCTAGAGTCTAGAGCTCCTATTTGATCACCAATGACTTGCAAGGCTCTCTCCCATTTCAGCTCCTCTGCTTCACTAATACTCATCGATTGTCTCTGAAATTTCACTCCTCACAATGTTCAACCAGGACAGACACTAAACCCTCTCTCCTTCTCTTAATTGGACACAAAGAATTTGAAGAATTTTGGAAAAAAGAAAACTTAGTTTATGTCTACACAGGTTCGAACACACAACCAAGCAATTATAAAGTCAATGCACAACCATTCAACCAATTTATGTTTCGTGATAATTCTTATAATTCTAGGATTATATTATCACTCATCGTGATCTAGCACGTTATTATTAAAATAACAAACAACTAAATAACACACAAATGGCATACATAGGACTCGAACCCAAGTCTTCTCAATGCAACTAAGTACTCTCAACCACTTGAATTAGTACTTTTCCACATCATACCAATTAACATTTAATGACATAAAGGCTTCCACTACGCATATTTATTAATTATTTATTTATGTAATTAATTAAATTTCGCGGGTCTTACATTCTTTCCACCTTATAAAATTTTCGTCTTCAAAAATTGGATGTAACCCGGAAATAGATGCGGATAGGACTACCTCATGAGGTCTTCCATCTCCCAAGTCCTCTCCTGGGTTGTCTCGTCCCAGGGGACTTTCACAGTTTGGATCTCCTTCCCTCTAAGTGGCTTGACTTGAGAATCCAAGATTCTCACTGGTCCAACTCCCACTGTCAGCTCCTCGCACACCTGGGTGTCGTCCTTCTCCAACACATGCGTAGGACTTGCAATGTACTTCCTTAATTATGATACATGGAAGACATTATACACGTTTGCCAAGTGTGATGTTAAAGCGATGTCATAGGCTTCTGGACCTATCCTTCATGTGATCTGATATGGTCCGATGAATTTCTAAGTCTACTTCCTAAGTTTGATCACTCTTTATTGTTGGTAGTTAGAGAAATCCTGAGAATCACATGCTCTCCAACCTAAAACTCCCATGACCTTCTCCTCATACCTGCATACAACCTATGTTTGTTCTATGTCACTAACCTCTAGTCTTGGATGAAACTAACCTTCTTCATTGTTTGATATTAACACCTCGACCCATTAGTAACCGACTCCCCTTCTTGATACTTGCACAACAACGTTCTGCCCATTTGACGATCTGACACCCCATACGTCGTCGTTCCGATCTTAGTCCATACTTCACTTAAAGGGTTTAACTCACCAACTTCTTCTTAAAGATCCCTCAAAACTTGCGATCCTGAGTTGTGGCCTAGTGATATTTGAAAAACTGGTGTGAGTATGTGAGTTATGGCTCATGTGGGTTGGCTCCACTTGATTAAGCAATCACGGATAGTAGCCAGTGATGTTGTTAATCTTGTGTGGAGAATATAAATTGTGGTTCGTATTAGGAACTCCACCTGATGTTACGAATGATGGTTAGTAACAAGATAGTCCCGCATGTGAATCTATGAGTTGTGGCTTGTAAAGGTGGAACCACGAGTTGTGGCTTGTGGCAGTAAGAATTATCTTAAGGTCATCATTTGAGAATGTAGAACCTAAATGAACATGGTGGTAGCCATGTTTTCTAGAATCGGAGAATAGTGGTTCTCCGACAATCGGGTGTTCACATTATGACTGTTTATAAATTATTTATTCTGTTAGCTCTCCCTATCTGCTTGTGTTTGGCTATGATCGTGTAACTCGTTACACAAGAGCAGGTGATGTTTCAGGTGGAGCTAATGACGCTTAGTGCTGGAGAGGGGCAGCATGGGAAAATCTTTTTGGATTATATTTACTATTTTTGTAAACAATATTTTAAACTCAATTTTTGGAGATGTAAACATTGATTTTAACTTTGTTTTTGAATTCTATCGTTTTTTATAAAGTTTGAAATTTTCCCGTACTTTGGGAGAAGACATACTAATTGATGAGTATTTATTATTATTGCTTTTATTTTATTTAAATTAGTAATATCAGGCCAGGATGTTACAATATCAATGTTGATAATAGGTTCTAATTAGTGGTTGCACGTTACGACCTTGTGTATGTTTCTTGTTTCATGAGTGTCACTTAGAAACTTGCACATGTCTCACAATGGCAACCCCATCATCATACTCACTAGGTAAATCCTCAAAGAGTGGTTTTTGACTAACACCATTTACAAAAATTATCATTGGGTTTATTAAGAGGCATTATACAAAAAAGGCATATTAATACAAAAACCTCAATCTTATTATTGTGACAATTTATAGTACACCTCACCATAGGAATGGGACATAACATTTAATCATCTTCAGTCAATAGTAACTTTCATTATTACCATTGAACTCCAATCACTACAAGAACACTAGTTATAACTAATAGATATTTGTTGACAGATTTATATATGTCGGTAATGATGAGATTTTTTGACGGATATATTTGTCGTAATTACGGACGAACCTTTTATCCGTTAGTAAAATTTACATATAGACTAAGTATCAATGGATTTCCGCCCATCAAAAATCTGTTACAAATTTGCTATTAACTACAGATATTCGCAGTTACCGATGGAAAATAACCGTTGGTAATACACGATTTTTTTATGGTTATTCCATTGGAACACCATTCATGTGGAGATGAGTGTCCATTATTGCAACTAATTTATGAGCTTTAGTCTCATTTCCCTCAACAACTCAAGTACTTGTTGACACATCATGATACGATCCTTACCAGAAAGATGACAATATTTTCTGACTTTGGAATCTTGTGTAAAGAAACAATTAAAATAATAATAAAGAACATGAAATAAAACATAGATGAAATGCGTCACAATCTAACAGATTGATAAGCAAAGAAAAATTCTCCACAAAGAAATCCTTCTTTGATAAGAACCCAAACAAAAAGGATAGACACCACAATCAAAAATAGATAACTCTAGACGCCATAATCCAATTCAGGATTAATCAGTCAAGATGCCACGATTGAGATTGATAAGTCTACGGAAGGTTCACCACAAAGACCATTGTCTTTAATAAGAACCAAACAATATTGATACCACAAAGATCCTAAATGTAAATATTTGGATTTCTCCGCAAATTTGGACTGCGTTATTGCATGGGCTAAATTGGAAAACTAGCGCAAAAATTAGTTGGTGATAATTTATCAGATATCTTTAAGTAATTAATTTATTTAATTATATAAAAAATTATCAACCAACTATATTTGTTAAATAGTTTTAAAAAATGGAAGCAAAGGTTGTACCCCTCAACCCCACAAAATTCAGCACTCGTTTTTCCTACGAATCCTTACAGCCACAAAATAACTTTGTGGTAGTACCCACCAACATCACCTTGAAACTACCACATTTTAAGCCCATAAGAAAAGAAAAGGAAAAATTGCAGAAAGATATATGAAGGCACCACAAACGAAAGAACCTTTATATGCATATTATGGGTTTCTACCAAGAAATGAAAATTGTGATATTAAATAGTATAAAATGAAGAAAAGGAATTGTACCCCACAACATTCCAAACACTACAACCTGTCTAAACGAAGCCCAATACGTGACCCCACAAAAAGTTGGGTAACACCATCTAACAAAGTTTCACATCAATTGGGAACCTAAGCCCCAAGCACATCTCACAGCAACAAGATTTATAGAAAAAGATAGTTTGGAAATCACAGAGCTACTCACACCTACTCCTCTTGCAATCTCTACTTTCCCTCAAAACCCTACTTACAACCCTCTATTCACACATCAAACACATACTCCAACCACTAAGCCACATTCTATCTCATGATATAATGCGCATTATAAATTTATAAACACATGAATTCCACAATAAATATAATAATAATAATAATTATTATTATTAAAATAAATAAAACCACAACTTAAATCACTCAATTAAATATTTCACGTGTCTTGAAATATTGGACCACGTGACCACTACACCAACAAGAGTCCTCATTAAAACATAAGTCACTTTATAACTTCACCTGAATACTCCAAGTTTTTCCCAAGTCTTACACTCAAAGTTGATGACAACTTCGCTTTAGGAAGGAGAGTATGATAGAGGACTACTCATGAATATATACAATAAGAGCTTGAGGATATGACATAGGACTATCTCATGAATATATACAATTAAGTATGTAAATGATCCAACTTTTTCTCTGTGGGCTTGTTAGTGAGGCATTCAGATTGGTCGTTGTGTCGCGAATGGTTCAGACGGTGGAGCCTGTGGTGGCTTACGAACTGATGCGTCGTTCGCAATCTCAATGTGGCTAGATTTGAAGCATCAACGACATTGATGCGGTGACAAAAGGTGGTCACGTTGGCTTAAGAGTTTACGAAGATCTGTATTTGTTGGTGTAGATGTTGCTAGTGATGCAAAGGGAGGTGTTGCACATGGTTGAGAGGCTAGGTTGAAGATGATGCGTGGCACTTTTTCATTAGACAAATTTGTGAGTGGTGGATAGGTACCACGTGGCAACAGTTGGTTGGTTAGTTTAGTAAGGGGAGGATGGTTCACACGTGACAGTTTGTTATTGAGGTTGATTTTGAGAGTGATAGGAGGGGTGGAAATGGTAGATAAAGGGTCATGAGTAGATTTTGTAATGAAGGGAGTGTATAAGTAAAAGCTAGAGGTGCATTCAACTCCTTGTATATTTTTTTTTAGAATTTATTAATTTTGGTCTTATTTTGTACTTTGGAATAATTTAATTTCACACCTTAAATGAATCAAAATTTAACTTTAACTGCGTCAACAAACATTAAAATATATAAAAATAATTTATGTAACTAAAAAATTGTTTATGATCTTTTTATCTCACAAACTCGTTAAGTCTACTTATTAAAAAAATCCTAATTAGATTAATCTTTGAAGCACAAAAATTCAATTAATAATTTATAATTAAAGTAGGGGTGTCAAAACGGGCCAACCTGACCCGTTTTGACCCGGCCCGATTTTGGCCCGCTTTATATGGGCCGGACCGGGCTGGCCCGAAATGGTGAAACGGGTTGTATTTCTGGACCCAACCCGCGGGCTGGCGAGTTAACAGGCTGGCCCGTCAGCTTTTTTTGATATGTATGATTTGTGGCCCAAAATCAGATTTCAATGTATAAGCAATGGTGCATAAGCAAATTTTGAAGACAAAGGAAATATGGTAAACGAATAATGGTATAGCATATTAATCTCTTTGTTTGAAAATTGAAAGATCAGAAGGTGTAATTCAAACATATGACAGCTGAAATCGAAAGCGTGACACATCCTAATATTTATCATTAACTTAAACTTTTCTTAATCTTGTTGATTTATTAATTATACGCAAGCAGAGTTGTTTGCCACATACGCTTCTCATACATCACTTTCTTAATTACAGATTGCTTTTTGAGTGGTTGATGGCGTGCATAAACCTTCTCATCCATCAATAGCCAAAATCCAAAAGGTAAACGTAATAACCTTCACTTACGTTGGAATCACAAATCACAGAAATTATAAAATGCTTATTCTATCCATTTAAGTTAATGCCAAATGAGAAATTAACGGTAGCAGCTACGAAATTGAAAACGGTAGCAGCTACGAAATTGAAATTGGGGGAAAATTTAAGGATGAACAGCGATTAACAGATGAACGGGATGAAAAGCGCAATTGGGGGAAAATTCACATAATGGGTCGTGGTGGTCGGAAATCACAAAATCATAATTTTAGGGTTACAAAAATCAGGAATTTAGGTTACAAATCGGGAGAAAGGTTACCAGAACACAAATTACGAACAAACTTGTCTTCGCGGTGACCGTGGCGGTCGGAATCGTCCGCCAATCACAGTCCGATGGTGGCTTTGCGTTCTCCCTGCACTGCGCTATTTTCTCGCTGCTACCAGTGACGTGGTGGATGTCACGGTGGAGGAGAAGCGGGTATGGCCAGCAGCGACGTGGTGGCTAGCATGTTTCGTGGTGGCCAGCGGCGACGTGGGTGGAGGAGAAGTGAGTATGTGTATGGCGCGAGAAGTGGGTCGAGAAGAAGAGTCACAGTCTTAGTCGCAGAGTGTGTGAGGTGTTTGGGCGCAGAGTGTGTGAGGGAGGGATATTAAAAAAATTGTGCACGTGCTGTTTGTTTTAGTAAATGATACGCGACCTGGCCCGTTTTGATCCGCGAGTTGGCCCAACGGGCCAACGGGCTTGACGGGCCGGACTGTCTCGGGTTGGCGGGCTGAATTTCTTGACCCGACCCATGTTTTTTCTGTCAGGTTGGCGGGTCGGCCCGTCAGGTCCGACCCATTTTGTCATCCCTAAATTAAAGATTAAGTAAGGACATAAATATGCACTTATCACGGAACAAACATTAAACTCATTTTCTTAAAATTAGGTTTGTATGTTTAAGCGTGATGATAACGTTAAATAATGTTAGGATGTCATTATAATGTCTTATGTTAATGGTAAGAGTAATTTTTTTAGAATTAAAAATTATATTTATAATATTTTTTTAAATGAATAAAATATACTTTGCAACCAGATATATCCTTATTTCAAAGTTATATTTTGAACATTAGTTACTTCTGTTTATAAGTATATTCTTTTTAAAGGTTATATATTTGATATTCCTTTGAAGTAAAGATTGAAATCTTTTAGAAAGTTGGTTTTAGTCGAAACTAAATATTTATTAAATTTTATAAGGTTTCAATAGTTCAAGAGGTTAAGAAAATTAAGGAACTTACATAATAATTAGTTATTGAATGTTATAAACTTTGTTGTATCAATAGCCATAAACATTAGACAAATGAATTAAAGTTTGTGCATTCCAAAAGCATCCAAAGCAAGAAAAAATATTGCAACCATCGTAAATAAGACAATTTAGTTGACTATTTCATTATTTTATTAATTCTCATTTCATCATTTTCTTCATGTTTGCCCCAACCTCTACTCTACTTCATTTTTGTAGTAGAATGGAAATAACAATATTGTCATATGTTCATATGGTGAAAAATTAAATAACAACAGTGAGCACCGCTAATCGTGCAATTAGAAGACATGACATCCAAATTTGGGCATGGTCGCGTTCAAATTCTATAAAGGTGAAGGTGGCTACATAATTGAAAGGGAGCAAGGGTCGTTGTTCAGAGCGTAGGACCTTAGGTTGACAATCAGGGTGATGACAACTTATGTTAGCACGTTCAGGATGTTATGCTCTTGAATGCACGTGTTGATACTAGTGCGGTACGATATGCTTCATTCTTGACATTAACATTTTTCTACTGAATTGATTAAATACCTAAAAACATATGTAAAAAAGGTATAAAATCCAAGTGTATTTGATCCGAAATAAAGATAACAGATGATGAAATTATTTATTTTTATAATTATAATTTTATTATTTTTTTCAAGTTGAAGTAACCATTTATTAATTTTATCATTATCTTTTTTTTAATTTAATTATTTTTAATTTAATTTTTCTGAAATTAAAAAAACTGCTTATAATAAAATATAAAATATTATTTATAAAATTATAAAATA
>Ga0099823_1003019_pt1 | contig 15673 bp, 2 predicted proteins | sample CowpearedBW_FD_76831 | JGI IMG/M metagenome (GOLD analysis project Ga0099823, IMG submission 76831) | Root nodule microbial communities of legume samples collected from California, USA - Cow pea red BW | ecosystem: Host-associated > Plants > Roots > Nodule | place: USA: California | collected...
ATATATATAATAATTGATGGGGCTTGTCCTTTTCAACATTTCCATTAGTAAACGAGTTAAAATTTTCATATTTTCCCGTTAGTCTACAATTTCATATTCCATATTCTCTGCACTAATTATGCCACGAAAGCTGAAATTGAAAGAGACATTCTCTTCATATAATGCGATAATATAAGCTTCGAATTTACCACTTGGTACTTCAAAAAAGTTATGATCTGATAACAAACTCATTGTATTATGTATGAGCAATTTATAGGAAAATGTATTAATTCATTGACTTTACCAAACAATTTATCGTAATAGTCTCAAGTTTTATTTTCTTGACCAAAACTTAAAAATTTGTTATAAGTGATCTTTATATGAAACATGCACCATAAGTGGTGATTAGTCATTTTTCTTTAATATGAGATTTTTTGTTTTCTTACATACAATATTAGATTCTCAAGAATAAAATTCTAGACAAAAAAAATGTGAGATCCTATAGAATGGTTAAGAGTAGAAAAAATATTTTTTAAAAATGAACACTCAAATATTTTATTATTAAATAAAGTTACGTATAAATAAAATTTTATGATAATCAAGTTTTTGCCTTTATAACCCTTTTATTTTTAACTTTTTTTATCCTTTCTATAATTCTAATTCTATCTTTCATCTCTTTCAAGATCTAAACATACCTTAGTGATTTTGGCGTCAAGGACAACACATCTAATCGATTCATTTTTCAAATAGAGTAAGTTTAATTTTTGTCCTATTCTTAAGTCAGTACATAGAGGGAGAGGTAGAGAGAAAAATCTGTTCACATTTTTCATAGAGCTGTCACCGTAAATCAGCACTGCGGATTCGTTGACCGTTGGATCGGGCTGAAAATTTTACAACAGGTTTGGAACACATTGTTCTTCATTCTGACCGGTCAGATCGTTGATAAGAGGTCTGAGTTGGGAGATATTAATTTCGCACTGCAGTAGTGATTTTATAGGTTTTCTTATCTTGTTCTTCTCTATTTCAAAGCTTTGTTGCTTTGCTATTTGGTTGGGTGTTGGCACTAATTTGTGCTATTGATTGAGACTCTTTTGTACTCTTGTTGATCATAGTGCAGCTATTTATTTGGTTTAGATGACTCGTGGTTTTTACCCTTAATTTGAGGGATTTTCCACGTTAAAAATCTTGGTACTTTTATTTGTAATTGTGGTGATTTATTATTGCTGTTCTTTGATTGTTGCTCCTCATAGATTCTTGCAAGTTAGGGAAATTATATCCGCTGCATTCTCTGGTATATTGTTTGTGTTGTTGTTTTCCCTATCAGATCTTAATAAGAATTTTTTTTAAGAGTCCTTGTTATGTTATAATTCTAAGGATATTGCTTGGATCATTAATCTAAACCCTCTTTGTGTTTTTAGAGCATATTGTGAGACAAAAAGAACTCTATAAGAGGTAATGGAAGTTAGTAGTAATTTTATACTTACTCATATATGTTTTAACTTGTGTATTGGTTTCAAATCGAGACTATGTGAGTGTTTGGTTGTGATTTTGTTGATTTGAAACTAATTCGAGATGAGTAAATGTGAAATGTTTCTAAATTATATGATATTTTTTTATTTGTTAAAAGCGAATTGTGAATCGAATGGAGGATGAGTATGTAAATTTGAGTAATTAATTAGTTGTTAATGATACCTGTTGGAACTTATTTGGTATAAATAAAGTGTATATTAAGGAATAGAAGTCCTATTACAAGTAATTACACAATCTGAGATACCTATTTTTCATTGGTTATTGATATGGTGTTGGCTAGTGGGGATAGGGCGTTGCTTCGAAAAATCAAAGTCAGAGTGCTCCAAGGGCTAGGGCGTTGAGCATTACCTTTGCACCGATGGATGCTCACTTTACAGTGACCTTTAGGGGTTTAAGGCATTGAGGCACTACCTTGGCACCATTAGGTGATCATCTACCAGTGAGCTCCAAGGGTCCATGGCGTTGGGCGTGAACTAGTACCTTTGGGCACTACCTTGTTTTATGTGGTATGTTGTTCTTTATCTATTTTTTTGTGATTGTGTTTAACAATTTGGTATGTTTCTATGAATTAAGATGTATATGAATAAAATGAGGGGGTAGTTATTCCTAAGGTGGGAATATATTATGCGAGTTGGTTTTTTATGGGGTGTATTGACGACAAGTACTGAAATGAGATTTGAGGGAGGTTCATATCTAGAGTGAGTCGACCAAAGTCGAGCTCATGAGATGGAAAATTTACTTTGTCATGCTCAATGGATCCAATAGAGACCCAAACATGTTATAGTTATAATTCTTGTGAGGCAAGAGTGAATGAGCAATGATAGGTGCATGGTCTCAAGATTTGAGTCAATACACTAGTCCTCCAAAGGTCGAGTCTATTGGTTCTTGGTATATGAATGGGCCATAAGAGCCATTGTGTTTGAGTACAAATTTTATGCTTGATGCGATGTTATGTAGTGATTTTAGTACTTTTTAAATAAGTTTTCTTTTCTTTAGAACTTATAAGTTTTAATTTGTACTACCTTACTTTGTTGTCTGTTGTGTTGTGGTTTGTTCACTTGCAATGATTGTAGGATAAGACAATGCAAATGGGATAGTTGTGAAGTAATAGGACTACAAATGGTCTTTCTAGAGAGAGTAGTTCTTATTTAGGTTTATACTTTTTGTATTGTATAGATCCTCCTAGTTGATGAAGTATTATTTATCTTTCAAAAGTTTTATTTATTTTTTCTTGTGGAGGATTTTTAGATACATTTTATATAAGTTATTTCATGCTCGCTTTCTTGTGGGTCTTTTTGTCCTGGCTTGCATGTGACTAGGGATGACAACAAGTCGAGTCGAGCACTTGTCTACCTATAACCTGACTCTCAACAAAAAAATTCACCTGTTATCCGCCCGTTTATCCTCTAGGTATCCGTTTAAAAAAAATATTTGTGGGCATTTTATATACTTATATGTTGATTTATGTTTTTTTTGTCAATTATGTAATAATTTAAATTAGTAAGGTGAATGTTGGGGTGTTACAAACAATATTGTAAAATGCATTTAATTATTATTTAACTTTCTTAAAATTGGTTTTCAACAAGGTTTTATTCCAAAACAAAAGTTTAATATTTTTATTTAATGTTAATGAAAGTAAAGGTCTTTTTAAGTTGATTGTTTAATTACTATCGTTGTGAGGTTCCATTGCTCTTGGTTGTTTGACCAATGTATTGTATAAAGTATTTTTCATTGATAAATTAAGTTTCATACTGAATTATAATATAACCTTCACATATTATATTTTAGGAAAGATATTTTATATTATTTTTAAAAAATCAAAGACAAAATATGTATATAGTTTAGTTTAAAGACAGAATATAATTTTTAAAAATAATTTAGAGATGAAAAATGTAAAATCCTAGAAAATAATGTTTTCAAATTGATAGTTTTAAAAATAGTGATAGTCGATTATTTTAATATTAAAAGGTTTTAGTATAAATAAAATTGTTATAAACGAGTTTTATTGTTTTAAAATATATCATCTCTATAAATCACTTTTCTAGAGTTCTTTGACTTCTCTCTTAAGAGTTCTCGTTTTTTGGTCATCTGATTGAAGATTTGAGACCGTAGGAGTGATCCTTGCGGCAAGCTCTTCAATTTGGATCGATTAGTTTCTTCAACCGTGTAAGTTATTTCCTGCTCGCTTTCTTGTGGGTCTTTTTGTCCTGGCTTGCATGTGACTAGGGATGGCAACAAGTCGAGTCGGGCACTTGCCTACCTACAACCTGACTCGCAACAAAAAAATTCACCTGTTATCCACCTGTTTATCCTCTAGGTATCCGTTTTAAAAAACTATTTATGGGTATTTTAAAACCTACGGGTACTTGCAAATATATAAAAAAAAAGGTATTTTATATTTTTTAAAATAAAATTTAAATAAAATTACAATAAAATATAAAATATAAATTAAATTAAATATAAATATAAAATTTAATTTAATCTAATTAAATATAAATTATATTTTAATTTTAATTAAATTTAACTTAATAAAACATAAATTAAATTCTAATTTTAATTTATTGTGGTTAACAAGGGTACAAGCGGGTACGAATAATATAATATCCACTACCTGCGGGTAACAAATAGCAGAGGGTATCAATTATCCATCGTAGATTTTATTCGCAGATACCTGCAAACACGAGTATTTTTGCCATCCCTACATGTGACCCTTCTTTTGGTTACATGTGAGCTTTTAATCATCAATTTAAGTCTTTTCTGATCAGTGATCATAATAGTAGGTCATGGTCGTTCTTGTGATGTTTCTATATGTAGATAGAACATCCTGTGTGGTTGGAGGTAGTTTGGAGTTCTTAGAGTGTTGGGGTCTTGTGAGCTACTTGGTCAGGTAAGGGAAGTTAGGTTTTCATTTAAATTTTTGTGTGAACTGATTATCTTGTTTTGTGATGTTGCATGTTGAATTGAATGAGTTGTTTGATTGAGTTGCTTGTTTGAATTGGGCTTGGTCTTGATTTGGGAAAAAAGTTTAATTTTTTTTTAGTAATTGGATATCAGTTTTGAACTTTCTTAAACCATTTGGAATCAAAAACACTGAAGCAAAATTGCTCAATTAGTCAATTGCACATGTTCAATTTTCTCCAAATTGTTGTTCTTTGGATGTACCATGAGCAATGCATTTTACGAGAGCTTTGAAGTTGAGCGTTACCATTGAGCGGCAAGTGAGACTCTACAAGTCTGGAACTTCAGCTCTAGGATGCTAAGCGCCAGCTACCCATCATTGAGTGTTGCATTTTACGAGAGTCTTGGCGTTGAGTGCTACCATTGGGCGCCAATCCCTTTGTTTTTTGTTTTTGATAATTTCATTTATATCTATGCTTGTGCATGATTGATGTTGTTATATTGAGACTTGACTTGATATGTTTTTGTACAATATGTGATTGTTTTTTAGATAACATGTGGAAGATAAGAGAATTTTATGGATAAATTCCTTTGGTTGTAATATATTGTATGTACTGATTTATTGATTCAAGTAAAGTTACATCTTAACATTCTAATGATCATTCAGACTCATATAGAGTAGAATGGTTCATGTGGTAAGAGTAGCAAGGAGTTCTAGTCTAATAATGAACTTAGATGATTATGGATTAACCTTGTGTGTGATAGGGTGAAATCCATTGGCAATGACACTACATAGCAGTAGAGGCCACTACAAGTGCAAGTTTCTAGTGAATCCAATTTAGTACATGCATATGGATAATTGAGTTAGAGTGTCTAATATGCTTAGGTGTTTCATGCTGCTAGTCTTAAAATGATTTGATTGTTGTTTGACTCTTTTAATTTCACTAGCTTACCCTTGTGTGCTTTGTGCTTTCTTGTGTTGTTTGTATCTTTCTTTTGCAATGATCGCCTATTTGTTGGAAGGTGATGAAGTTGTAGGTGTAGAGACACTTCTAGAGAATGAGGAGTCACCGGTTAAAGTAGTGAAATGTCTCAGGAAGCTTTAGTAAGTAATTAGTCTTGTATAAGGTAGTCTTGGTTTAGTTTTAGCATATAAACATTATATTTTATAGTCATATATTTTGTAAAATTGTATTAATATACTTTATACACTAAATTACATGTTTTTGAATATTATGATGAAGTGTTATATTTTATTATTTTTAAACTACTAAAATGATTTTTACAAAAAATATATTTAACCCTAAAAATTATAAAAAAAAAACTATAAAATAAAGAGAAAATAAAAAAAATATAAACCGATAATAATTAGTGATTTTCTTTATGTTATATCGTCTCCAACTTTCTTTATATAACTAATATGTTAGCTGTTAAAAAATTGAATGAAATATTTTGAATGAAAAATTCTATTGGCAAGTTTTTTTATTTTATAATAATTGATACAATCGTAAACAACTTATGAGAAATAATTGTTTATGGTTTGATTGGATAAACACAGCCTCAAATATCTTCTCTATCTTCCATATTTTATGCCTTCTTTCATTTATAAGATAATTCTCTATGGGTTTGTTTGGACAAACACTCTGAAAATTCTTGTCCGTTCCATATTTTTTATTTATTTCTTTTATAATTGCCGAATGCTTCGCAAGTTGTAAGAGAAATTTATGGGTTTGTTCATACAAATTTCTTAAAAAATAGGGTGGATGTTCAGAAAATATTTTGGAGTATTATGATATATGTATAAAAATTTTGAGGATATCAAATATATAAATATATTAAAATTAAAAAAAGTTATTTACATATCAATTTTCATATACAGAAATTAAGACTCATAGACTTTCTAAGATCCGTTCCTGTTAAAAAAAATACTATTAGTGATCAAAATAATAAAAGTAAAATGTAACTAATTTTTTTTTTATAAATTAAAATTAGCATATATAAAATAATTTTGAAAAATTCATTTTTATTAAGCTTTCTAAAATCTATTTTATTTTTAATTTATATATAAACCATTTTGAGATTATAAGAAATTAAGTTTATTTTCTTTAACTTTATCTTCTACTTTATGGAGAATTTACTTCCAAACAAACTCTTAAGAACAATTATTTATGAAGGAAATTACAATGACATCTCCTGAAATTTGTTTAAATTGCATTCATACTTTTTTTCTTTTTACATTTTTACATTTATAACGTCTCCCTTATTTAAGAGAGCAAATGTGATATTTTAAATTTTATAAAACACATGTATAACGTAACAAAGATAATGATCTAATATTTGTAAAATAACATACATTACATGAACAAACTTTTGATATATGCAATTCATATAATAAAACTGAACGAATTCACATGTAGAAATTTTTATAGCTATCCAAATTAACAACTTAAAATAAGCTTGAATTTTTTTTTTTTTTTTTGAAAGACTGTGAGAGAAAGTGTGTATGTGTTAATAACAAAAGCAAGTATGAACAAATAAAGGTAATGAGATGAGTGAAAAAGTGTATAACAAAAGTAGAAGAATGATTGTCGAAAATAATCATATTCTAAAAACTTTTGAACAGAAAGGATGACCCCTTTTAATAAATTACTTATTATATCATGAAACTTATAATAATAATAATAATAATAAAACATAACTGAAATAAAAAACTTAATTTAAAATTTAAAATTGTAAGTGGGGTACCAACCGAAACAGTGTCTGTCCCGAGGTAGGCACCGTCCCGTTATTGTTTATTCACTTTGAAAATGGGTTGATTTGATACTCATAGATTTGCTCCTTAAGATGTAGTTTACATTGTTTCTAAATTCTTATTTGGTATACATTTCTTACTCATAGATTTTTTTAGTTTATCGTTATTGTTATGTATTTTTTTATGAGTTTGATTTCATTTTTCATGTTTTTTATTTTTATTTTTTTAATAATATTTTTTTATGTAATGATAAATAATTGATGTATTTTGAGATATCAATTCATGTTTTAATATATACTAATATTTACCATGATTTTTTTTTTAAAATAAATTCTCAATTTTATGTAAGTAAATAAAAATAAAATGTAAATGAAGAAAGGAAAAAGATATTCATTTCTTCATAAATAAAGTATTTAAAACAAATGATATAAAATTATTTATAGAAATATCCGTTTTCTTTATAGTAGTTGTTATTATAATTTCTTCTTTTCTTCTTACCAAAATGGTTTGCAATCAATTTTCAATGAGATTTTATCTAAAATTACTAATGTTCTATAAATGAAAATTCGAATGATAGTAGCATTTGCATGTTTGAAATATATGAGAGTTCTTTAATTATTATACAACTTTTAAACAAAATTATAAATCAATTAAATATCATTATAAGAAAAATTACAAATAGTGTATTAGCAATTTGGGTCATATATATATATATATATATATATATATATATATATATATATAATAATAATAATTAAATATGTTAGGATTATTATATTATTAGTTAAAGTATTAAAGTGATTTAATTAATTAGATCTATGACTAAGAATATATACATGTCATGATATATAAAATGTAAATGTATAAATACCAGTAATATTTTAATTTTACAAAGATAACAAAATAAAAAAAAATTAAAATTAAGTAAATAATTGAAAGAAGTTATGTATAGAATTAATTCTTTGAAATATTGAGAACTATTTAATTATGTGTAGGTTTATTGCATTTATTTTTTATAAACCAACATATTGTTCCAAAAGATTCAATCCAAAAATGAAAAGTTATCCTTACGATTGTCCTCCATCATTAGAAGTTATGAAGTTTTGGGTCGGTTAAAGAAATCAATGCTAGAAGTGTAAACTTGACCCACTCTAATATAAAAATCATTAATTTATTTATTACTAATTGTATTGATTAGATTCATGCTTAAAATATATATATATATATATATATATATATATATATATTTAGGTGATGCTCATTATAATTTTTTAAAAATAATAATGTTATAGCTTAACTTTGTTCTCAATTACTTTCACGAAACCCAACTTCATGCATTCCTTATTATTAAAAATTTTCATATTATATGAAAATTTTCTTATTAAAAAAATTTGTAAGAAGAGATTTTTTTCTGCTATTTTTTTAAGAATCTTAATTGACAAGTAATTCCTTTGTGGGTATTTATTTCTACAAAATTATAAAATTTGTAAATATTTTCTACAAAATTTGTTACAAAAAGTGTTTTATACAAAATATTTTGCAAAAAAAATGGCACCAATTTCCTGCAAACTTTTTTTAGAACAAAATTTGTAAGTATTTTCTACAAAAAAAAATTCAAAACAAAATTCGCAGGAAATATGAGTTTTTTTAGTAGTGCCTTCTCATTTTTCCTCTATTCACACCCACATTGATTGTGTCAAAAACACACAAAAAATCATTGAGGCACTTAAGCTTCTGGCTCCAACGAAAGCGAGAAGAGCTCAAGAAGTTGTGGTTAATGCAAGATCCTTCTCACAAACCCCATTAAAGTCCTCTACAACATCGACAAACAGCTCCAAACCGAAGATGTAGACATTCCTCTAACAAAGCCGAGGTTAGTGTAGAAGGTTGCACTTGTTGTGTGTACCAACTATCGTGATCATAAAGAAAGTTGAGTTTAGAGGAGTTGAGAGAACTTGGTTTGGAATATATTTGTCGTAAGTGTTGGTAAAAAGAGTAACTTTTATTTCATTCGAATGCCTTATATACCACTTGACATGTTTCTAGAAGGTGGTACAAAATCTAAATAATTAGATCAAAATTAATCTATGGTTTATACATGTTCCCACCAGCGCACACATATTTATAATATATAATATAGTGTTGACTAGTAAATAATAACTTAAATAAATATAAATATTAAAAACAAATAATGTTAGTGTTCATTAAGGTGACACTAACCTTATTTACTTTTAATATTCTTTATTTCCTCTATTTGGTGTGGGTTAGACCGATGCTTATATTCATAAGAAATTATTTTTTGTTTGTTTAGAGTGGGTTTGAACCACTATTTTATTAATACTTTTATTTTTTATTTATTTTCTCTATTTATTATTGATTAAATCGACACTTATATTAATAAAAAATTATTTTATTTCATGTTTGATTTTATTATCTTTTACTTATTGGTTAATTTGTTCCCGTTTAGAGTGTGATTGGTCACTTTATTTTATGTTGTGTTAGTGTTAGATTGACCAATTCTAGTAATGTCTTTTTTTACTAATGTTATTTAATGACAACTAATACTGAATATTCTTGTATTGCATATAAACTAATATTTATTATACATTTACAATAAACATTCAAATATAATCCATTAAAGAAACAAACAAAAGAAATATTTTTTTAGCTTGAGAAAAAATGGTTCACTTAAGCAAAAAAATTCTTATTTGAGTGAATTTTGGATAGATCCAAGTGTTGAGTTTAAGTAATATTTTCGTTAGACAAAAAATTTCTTCAATTGAGCGAAAACAAAGTTGAAAGTAAGGTTGATCTCTAACTCTATCTTTACTTGAGTAAAAATCCTTTCCTTTTGAAAATATAAATAAACTCAGCCTTAATAGCAAAATCAAATAGTTTTTAAAAACATCCACCAGTGTAGTAAGGGCTTTTGGCCTCGGTTGTTTTTGCTATTCTGCCTCAGTTTTAGAACCGAGGCATATAGGGGCGAGGTAAAAAGGGGATATTATTGGTTTCGGGTGTGTTAACCGAAGCCATAAAGAGCTTTTCTACCTCGGGTAACACCTGAACCGAAGCCATACAACAACCACTAGAAACGCGAGCCTCCTTCGTTGCAGAACACTAGTACCTATTTGAACCATCATCCACCATTGAAGAAACGCAAGCTCCATTCTCGCATCAAATCTCGTCCACCACACTTCGTTAACCTGCATCCACAAACCAGATCTGAAATTGCACATGCGACTTCTTCACCATCCACGCCCACCTCGCCAGAAGCACCACCATTCTCGAACCTGTAGGGACTTTCAATCACCATGGGAGTTCCACTTCCATCACGTTTCCACCATTGTAGCACACACCATAGCAGATCTGAATCATTAGCGTTCAACCGTGAACCACCACGAATCTGCCGGAAACGCGTTGAAGCGCAACTCGGGGAAGATCAACGTCGTCGGTAGTGGCCTTGGGTGCTCGCGCAGAGGTTGTTTGGGTCGCGACTGAGAAGAAGGGGAGCGAAGGTCGAGCGCCCCTGGTGTCGACGACGGTGGCAGAGAGAAATGGAGAGCGCGGGGAAGAAAAAAAAGAAAAAAGGGGTTCGTGTTTTGAACCCTAAATAAGCTATATGGCCTCGGTTCAATTAATAACCGAGACATATGATTGATTTTGACACCAGTCGTCTGTCACCCGAGGCCAAATATGCACGTTTCTTGCTTCGGGTCTCTACAATCAAGGCATATGCTAGCTTTTGGCACAGGATTTTTATTAACCGAAACCTATAACTGTGTTTTGTTTCAAATTTTTTCTAAACCAAGGTATAAAAGTTGTCTGAAATTGCAAATATGTCACCACGCCATTATATGCTTCGGTTCTTAGATAACCGAAATATATAAGGCGAGTTAAAATATGAAATTTGCATCAATGATCTTAATAAATTACAAAAAGAAAATATGTTAACAAATGAAAAGAAGAGAGAGAAGAAGTTTGTATCTTTATTTTACTTTCTTTAACAAACCACTACATGAAAATCCTCCCTTAACAACCAACTGAATGCTATATTGAATGTAGTTTAATTCATTTATTATTGAAAGTAATTTAAATATAGACTAATCAATTATAAGGTGATAAAAGCAATTTTGATTATTTTAATAAAATAAGACATTATTTTGACAGCATATTAATAATACATGAATGTATATGATATAACACATGTCTAATCATGTAACTAGTTTCCATTGTGTCAAACCAAATTCATTTAGATCTATATAAGCAATAAATAATATCTCTATATATACAATGTGATTTTTCTTACACAATATATATAGAATGGGAATTATGTTGTAGGTTATGGTGGGTTCCATATATCATGTTGAACATACTTTTCCTTACTCTTTCATGTACATGTGTTTGTAGGACCTCTTCACATCATTTATTCCCGACATGTCAAACTCATAAGATAGCTCCAACTAATTAAATGCTCCATTTTCTGTCTTTCTGAGCCATCATGCACTTTAGTTTCTATTATTAAACTATATTATTCTTTGCTTATATTCCAAGTTAAATCATTAATTTTAGGGAACTTAATTTCTAAAATGGCACCTTCTCAACATACAGACAAATAGAGAAGGTTTGTACAAAATAATTAAGGTCTGCACTTTCTCAAAGAGAAGGTTCCCTTTAAGGTAAAAAATGATATTGTTTTATTTCACTATGAGTGTTATTAGATTCAATATTTTTAAATAAAGTGTGGAGATCAAGTTATATATATGGAAGAAAAAGAGATTTTCACTAGAAATATAACTTTTTTTTTTCAAAATTCACCAATAAAATTAATTAATGAATATTCTACATTTAATACTATAATTTAAAAAAAACAAAAAAAAAATTTAATGGGTCCGTTAAAGTCTTATCAACATAGGCAATTAGTGGTTTACACACGTTTTGGTGGGTAAAGGGCACTCCTAAAGCTAAAGTCATGTGAAAACATTATGGTATACATTATATATATACTTTGACAATGATCATTGCTGTTATTTTAAATACAACTAGACTTGAATTCTTAAATTTAAATTATATAAAAAGTATAGTTCAAAAAATAGATTTTATTAATCATTGAAAAAAATAGACATTATGTATAATAATGTAGTGATACAAAAATTAGAATATGCTAGCTATGTAGAAAACTAGAAACTAGAAGAAAGGTAATTTGGATAAAATAAATAAATAAATAAATAAATAAATAAATAAATAAATCGATGCATAGTGAAAATATATTAGAATAAAAAAGTTAAACTTCATTAGTAAAAAATATTACTTTTATAAATTCCTATTACCGTTAAGATCTAACTATATAATAAGTCATGTGGTAGTATTACACTAGTTAAATCTAAAGTGATTTATTGTGATATGTGGTGAAAATTTAATCAACGTAATAAATATTTTCTATAATTATTATATTTTCATGCATTGTAATATAATAGTATTTATTTGAAATTTGATGCTTTTATATTACAAATCCATTGCAAGACAGATGAAAAGATAACAAAAATAGAATAACGATAATGATAGAGATGAAGAATTTTAGACATCTATAAGAAAAAAATACATAAAAAATATATACCTCTTTGTAGCAAGAAGATTCAATAGAAGAAAATGTGAAAAACTAAAAAACAATGAATAATTGAATAATGCAAACCCAAACAAATATATTAAGAAAGATGAAATTACTTAAATGTTACTTTTTTTGAGTTACAAATCTAATGTAAGAACAAGAGATGGTGGAAAGGTTGAAGACGTAAACTCCTATTATTATAATTTATGTAGTTAATTATTAATTAATATAAATATTATAAATATTTTTATTTCATTATATTTTTGTAAAATAGTTGCTATTAATTCCTACTGTTTGTGAAATATATATATTTTAAAGATTAGCTTACATATTACCATAATACTTAATGCCACTACTTAATATAATAAGCAATATATCATATAAGAAGAAAAAAAAAACTGAACAAAGAGTGTCATAAAGTAAAAGTTTCAATCAACTAAAATAACATTTGACCAAGTCTTATTTCCTATTTATAGATTGATCAATACATAATATTGCATACTATAAAATATATTACTGTAACTATGAAAAGGAATTGCAAGTCTCCAATTACTGACATTAACATAAGAGTGGAAAAAAAATAATAAATGAATGAGTGTTTGTGAGTGTGAGTTATGTGGCAAGTCTTTTTCTTACACAACTGTGAGACATGCATGTTGCTGAACTTTCTGCGGCTCTTTGGGTAAGATGTACACAATTAAATGACAAAGACATTGATTTCGTAACATAACTAAACTGCCACTACAACACTCATCAATGCACGCTGATGTGGCTTCTATGGTTTATATTTCTCTCCATTTTCATGATACCAACCCATGGTAAATAATTATAGCATTTTCTAAAAATTTTTAAAGTTTGGATTAAGTTTTTATCACTAGGCAAACGAAGCTGTAAATCTTTCAAGTTCAGATTCTCTTTGATATTCTAGTATTGTTTATCTGCTGAATTTTCAAAATGCACCGATGTTGATATATTAGAAAAATTTAGATTAAATCATGTCATTCATTCTCATTTTTGTATAAAAATATTAAATTGGACCTCTTTTATTTGATACGTCTCAATTTAATTCATATTTTGTAAAATTCGATATAATCAAGTTATTTTTGTCAATATTATACTAATAATATTAAAGAGGAGTTACATCTCACTTCGTGATTTTCTTTTAAAGACATTTAATAGTAAGTTAGTTAAAATATATGTACAGTATATATATGTGATCTTGTGCTTAAGTTAAGTGAAAGGGTGAAAATAGAAAATCAGTTAGGGCACCGTAGACTAAAATAATTTTTAGTTCTAAAAACAAAGAGATGGAGGATTGAATTTAGCACACACAGGGGTGCCAATAGAAGCTTTCATTTTCTCCTTTATTTCAAAATCAAAATAACCACTTCATCACATTTTTTTCTCCCCTTAATATTTTCCTCAAACGTTCGTTTCTTAGGGTACAAGAAAACCAACGTAAGGAAACGAGTTATCTTTTAAATGTACTTTTAGGCACTAAGAATAGATTTAGTTTGTGAATTGTTATTGACGAAGTTTTGCATGTGTTGTAATTGAGATCAAGTTGTCACAATTTGTTTTTTATTGATTTGGTATAATGTATAATTACATGAATGATGGGCGATTGATGGGAAAACGATGGTTGGACATTTTTAAAGTAAAGTTTGATGATGAAATTTATTGATGTATTGATTTAAATGTTGTTTGATAATGATTTTTAAGTTAAAATACTCGCAATGATAACTTTTAGAAATATTGATGGATAGGTTGAAATCATTGAGTACGAAAATATTTGTCTTTGAAGGAAATTATCGTTTTACTAAATAAATACTATTAGAAAATTCAATGTATGTGAATACTAGTTTTGGTTTATATAATATGCTTCAAAATTCGGAAAGTTAGTCGGTTGATTTAAAAGTTGTTATTAGCTTAAAATTTTTGAATTATATAAAGTATTAGATAAAAATTCATTACTAAATGTTAAAAAACTAATTTGAATAAGTAAACACGGATCAATTTGATCATTCTAAATCATCACATAATGTTTTGCTGCAAGATGATATTTAGGACATAAGAGACAATAATGAAAAAAACATACTTTTACTAAAAAAAAAAAAAATACTCGGTGAGGAGATATAGCGATATTCCTGCACATAACTTATTAGTTTAAGTTAGTCTTTAAAGGTTTAAATGTTGTGTGATCATCATAAAATGTTGGATCATATAATTAATTTAAATGTTTGTTTCACTTAAATTATTTATTTTGGTTATTAAATTATTTTGATATTAGATGAATAAAATGTTTAGTTGAAATGTAATGAGAATATTTTATATGAATTATGATTTATAATGTATGTTGTGAAGTGTTAATGAATAAGTGAGTGACTTTGGATGTGAGATGAACATCGAATGGAGACGGTTGTGTTACAGGTAATTTAACATAGTTCGACTATGGATGTTTTACTAATTTTGCAAATCAAATAGAAAAATAAATAAATAATGGTTATGAGTTACTGATTTAATAAATGTGCAAATGTGCAAGAAATTACCATTTCATATGTTAGTTACCGTATAATGAGCTAAATTGTAGATTTTTATACGGATAATTTGATTGTTAAGTGATAATTGTCTAGTTTTAGTAAAATTGTATATTATTTAGACCGGACGATAAAAATGAATTGAATGTCACTTAAGAAAACTCTCGTGAAGAAAAAAATGTTGAATATAACTTTTATTGTTCAAATTCAAAATGTACAATTTAAACCCTAAAAAAATATGATTTGAAAAGATGTAGAATAAAACCTCTATAACTCTTACATCTTACATCAAAGTTGGAGCTGAATAACACACTATTTTTCTATAAAAAAATAGAGCATGTCTTTGTTATATATATATATATATATATA
>Ga0099823_1003021_pt1 | contig 15673 bp, 3 predicted proteins | sample CowpearedBW_FD_76831 | JGI IMG/M metagenome (GOLD analysis project Ga0099823, IMG submission 76831) | Root nodule microbial communities of legume samples collected from California, USA - Cow pea red BW | ecosystem: Host-associated > Plants > Roots > Nodule | place: USA: California | collected...
ATATATATATATATATATATATATATATATATATATATATATATATATTACCTTTGAGAATTATTTTCAGATTATGTTTTTATTTGAATTTAAGTGTAATAAAAAAAAATTGTGTACATACAACATAAATATATTTTAAATAATTTACTGATGCTTGTATTTCATTTTAAGATATCATCACATTTATTTCAGAATGTTTATATATCCGTGTCAATTAATTTGAACGTTGAAGGTGGGGCTGAAATCTTTTTTTTTTACTACATACTTCTTTATATTTGATCCTCGTATATTCGAATTCTATCTATTACTGAAATATTCTAAATTAATTTATTTTCTTTTTAAATTGATGAAAGAAAAATATTAGATTTTGATCATTTTAACCGTTACAATGTCAGTAATTATGCGCAAACAAATATTATAGTTGTGGAGATTGCGTTTGATCAAAACATCCATATTTAATTTATATAACCTTTAAATCTAGATCTCTACCGTTATATCTATGTACATTTTCTTTTCTCTAGATTCACTCAATGTTAATTTTAAATTCTTTAAAAGGTCAAAACTGTTTTATAAGTTCATGTTTTAATCATATTAAATATTTGTCTTGTTATACTGAATAAATACTACACCAAGTATTTTCTATTTATAAAATGTTATTTTTACTTTATTTTTTACACAGTAAGGTGAGTAAGTTTGGATATGTGGTTCGAAAAGAATATTTTATGCTCAGTTGACAACTATTTTTAATAAAAAAAATATTATCTTAAAGTAAATAAAAAATGGTTCTTCTTCTCCCCTTCATTTCATACGCTGCCTCATCGAATATATGTGATTATTAAATTTATCATTTAACAAAACTCGAAATTAGTACTTAATTAAATCTCGTAATCTCAACTGAACCCGTCTATTTAACTTTGTTGAATTAGGTATAGTTCTCATGACTGCGTTTAGATACTGGAAGGAGAAATATTAAGATTGTACTGAAGTTGAAAAGGTTACAAAAGCTAAGTTCAGAACTTTAAGACACTAACTAAAAAAGTTCTTAAACTAATTTATTTAAGTCATAACTTTAGATTACTTCATAATACAACTAGACATCATTCCTGACTTAGCCATATGAAGTCAGTGAAAAAAGTAGTTATTACAATTAAATATATTTTTAGTTTTTAAAATTTGATGTAAAATGTATAAAATTTTGATACTCCTTTGATTTTAAAATCAATTAAATATAGTTATTTTAATTAAACAGTGTAATTTTTTTTTTCGTGTTAAAAATTAATTTTATATTGATATTTGAGATATTTAGATTATTTGACGCATTTTAATTCTAATACCAAAAAGAAATTTGGCACCGTCATTTCGTATTTAAATTTAAAGATAAAATAGATACTTAGCATGTAATTATTATTTTTGATGGATGAAATTCATATCCAACAATAAAACGTTAACTTAACAACCGAAAAGTTTTTGTTAACACTCAAGTGTTCATAATGAGCAATTATGCATGCAATCACTGTTACAAAATGAGGTGGCCATATGAAGCGATTTCCTCACCAAATCACCACCAACCCAATGTACTCATTTTTGCTTTATCATCATAAATAGAGCAACCTGCTATATATGACATAAAAAAGTATATAATTTAAATTTTAAATAATAATATTAAATATTAAACATTATTATTTTATTAATTTATTATTTAATATATTCACCAATTTTTTACTAACATCTTTTATTATTGTATTTTATTGAAGGATGTAAAAAAGAGAAAATTATAATTAAAAATTGAAAACTACGACAAAACCAAATCAAACCAAATCCTAACAATTGGTTTGGGTTAAAGTTTTTTTCTTTTTCCTTTCAAACTGAATGTTATTTTTTTGTATATTTTACCTTGATATTTTTAACAAAAAAAATTGAACCAACCCACATTATGAACACTTCTAAAAATGAGTAAGTGTTTTAATTTAGAGATGAAAACTCGCGTACATTTCTTCCCGTTCTCATCCTTAATAAAATCGATAATCGATTGAAGTTGTAAGGTTATTCAATAAGCTGCTGAGAATTCAAATAATAAATATCTAAAAAGAATATACCATCTAATTTGAAGAATAAAAAAAAATGCTTGGAATAATTGAATGATAACATATGCAATTTTTTTATTAGATGACTAAAAGAAATAGTATCCATAATATAGAAGACTACAATTTATTAAATCTTTCAACAAGATCTTAAAAAAATATGCGACTTATTTGAATGCACGAGACAAATGTTTACTAAATTACTTTCTCACATCACCAATTTCACTAATTTGTTTAGTCTCCAAGACTTGAAAATAATATTTTACAAAATTAAATAAATAAAAAGTATATTTTTAAATTTTGAGGAAAAAATATTGATGTCTTCCATTAAAAACATATTTAAATCATTATTTTCATGACTTTCTAATAAATTAATTTTCGTAATCTGACGTTGCTTGTTGATAAAAAAAAATGTCTCATAAAACTATTTTTAATAGACAAATTTCAAAAATACATTTTATGTGAAAATATAAAATTTTAATTTTTAATAAAGGAAAAAAAAATATCATCTACCACTTCAATTCATAAATTTTACGCTATCAAATAGTCAAGGTGAACCCAATGTCTCTTGTTCTCAGCTGAGGCATTATAAGAGAAAGGTAATAATAGAAAAACACCCAATTTTTTGTTCAACCCTATTCCACACCTACAAAATAATATTTTTCTTTAAAATATAAAATAATTTAAAATAAATCACTTAGAAGAATAAAATAAATATTTTTTGAATAGATGTTAAACAGAGGTAAAAAACTCGAAATGTGTTCATCAAACTTTTTCCATAAGGAACTAGAAACCGATTATAGAATCATAAATCAATAGTCACAAACATGTAATATTTTTGCATGCAATGTAAAATTAGAACAAACATGTTTAAATGAACAAATTGAGCAATAAGAATAAAGCTTAAGGTAAAACAACCTACATGGTTGTTTGTTTGTTTCCAACCTAACAGTCTAGATGTTAACAACTACCGAGTACCAACTCTATTTATTTTTTACTTAATAGTTATTTTTTTAAATAAACTTTTGGTGTTTTTAAAATTGACTTGTTTGATAACTACAAAAATTAACGTTGTCATTAATTTTTTTTAATAAACATGTTAATTTAATATTAAATCAACGACACTAACATATAATTATCATGGTAAAATATTTTCATGTATTATTTTTAAATTATCGCATTACTATTATTAATTCAAACATATAATAAGAGTTATTACTAAATTTTGTATATTTATTAAATGCTTAACATAAGTGTCTCAGTATGGACCTAACAGGTTACGTAACTTGTAATTAGGAATATAGTATAGGTACGATGAATTTAACTTCATAAAATTTGACTTAATTTTCCAATTTAAAGTTTGAAATTGATTCATTTGCCTAATATACGACTTGTAAAGGTTTGACTTGAAAGATTATTTAAGGAACTTTTTTATGATAGGTTCTTTTAGAAACAAGTAACAAAATGCATTTTAATAAACTGTAAAGTTGTTAGGTTTCGAATTTTCTAAGATAGTTAAATTTAAAGTAATTTTGATGGTTAATGATAAAAAATTAAGATTGATTTAAGTCGTTTATTTTGAAGGAGAGATGCCACGGATTTAAACCTTCTATTAGAACAATTTATAAAGTCTGAAAAACATTTCTTTAGATTTATATTTTAATATTAACTTATATTAATATGTCTGGTGGTGTTATGTTATTCAAATAAGTTATCTTTCAAATCTAGAAACTTAAGAATAGTTGGAGTTTGACCTTTCAAATCTAACGAAATGGTCTTTTGAAAATTTAGCCTAACTTTACCAACAAATGTATAAGATGTAACTTTAACTACATAATCCTAACTGAATGTAAGTTAGACAATCCATTTTAAGAGACTGATTTTAACATATATTTATTCCTAATAAAGAACATTTATGTGCAACGTATTTAACTTTGTAAAGAAAATATTGAAACGTGGAGTTAGAGTTGTCAAAACGGATAATTCCGCTCGGTTCAGCTCAATTTATCACGAGTTAATCATTTAGTGAATCCAACTCACTTGTTAGTAACTCAAAAAAATCCGAACCTGATCCGACCCACCACGGGTTAGTGAATTAAATAGGTTGGCTCACAAACTCACTTAATTAAAACATTATAAATTTTTTTAATTTTTTTCAGTCAAAACTAAATTATAATTATAATTAAAATCTAAATAAACTTCAATACAGTTCAAATACAAACTAAAATAAAAAAAATACCGAATTATTGGCTAAAAAAACAACCCAACCTGACCAAAATGCAAAACTTAACTTAATAAAAATCATTTGCGTGACCCTTTATTTGCGGGTTAGTGAGTCAATCCAGCTCACAACGAATTCAATCCGGGCGAGCCAGATCAAAAATCAATCCGTATTGAAATTTATAAAAAGAAATTTCAACTCAACCCATAATGGACTGAATTGACTCGCATATTTCAACCCAATTTAACATCTCTTTATGGAGGAGCGTCTCTAATCTTGTTATAATTAACTGAATATTAAATGTTTTAATTATTATGTTTATTTCAATGTGAGTTTCTATTCGAAGTCGTCGTGTATCTCATAGGTATCTTCCCTAAATATTTCTTATTTTCTTTTATAGTTTAGCAAATTTAAGTAACGCGTAATAAATAATATAACAAAATTTTTCTAATGTCAAACAAACCAAAATCCAAAATTATATGTGGTAACTCTTCACGTAAGTATATCATACTACAGTATAATTAATCAACTTTTTTCAATATAGTTTTAACAGTGTGCTAGTTAATTAAACATATACAGCGTCAATTTAGATGAAAGGATGAGATTTTCGTAAAATAATAAATGATAGTTAAATCTAGATGTGGGTGTATTTACTTACCTCGGTTTAAAGCTAAATCAGAGAGATATTGATTGAGAAAACATCCAAAAATAAAATATGAACAAATACAACTTTAATGTGCTCATCATCCTTTATAATCTTTAAAGGGGAAGAACTCTATCTTTATTTTCTTAAGTAATTTTTTTCCTCGGGAAACTACTTTCTAAATATGTTAAACTTTTAGTATAATTTATAATGTTAAAAAAATAAATGTATTGTGAAAAAGTATTTTCAGAACATAATTTCAAGAAAAATAACAAGAATAGTTGTCTAATAAAAACAAATTACATAATTCAAAACCAGTGGAAATTATATTCGTGTGTTTTTGTTGTTGTTGTTGTAAATAGTTAATTAAAAGTAATTAAAAAATAGTGGTGATTTAAAGAATAGAAATGAAGATATAGTTATTTCAGTTTAAAATAAAAAAAAAGCATATAGAAAAGAAACAAATTATTTTTTATATATAAATATAGATAAAATACAAATTTGTAAAATCTGGACCGTAAATAACAACCGTCAGTCGGATGAATAATTTCCTCCTAAACATTTACCGCAAAAAAAAAGACACAAATTAAATTAATTTTTCTTAATAAATTTTTGTGTAATAATAAGTGATTAATAAACTTTGAGTTCTTAGGTGATCTTAAAATTTAGGTTAAGATATTAATTTAATTTATTTTTTGTTCGATTTTATCAACTTATTTATAATATATATTTTTTGATAATATATTAATTTTCGTTAATTTATTTAATTTAATTATTTTTACTGTTTAAATAATTAATTGATAGTAAACTTTGTATGTAATATATCACTATATCAATTTGTGTTTTTTATAAACTTTTTAACATTTAAATAATTAACAGATAGAAAACTTTGTATGCAATATATCACTACATCAATTTGTATATTTTATAAATTTTTTTAATTAAAAAGAATGTCTACGTGTTAAGTTTATATCTATCAAATCATATTAACTTATATCAGGTCATAATAGATATTTTGTATTATATTTAATCTAATTCTTATATTCATTATTTTTATTAAATTTAATTAATATAAACACAGATTTTATTATATATGTATGTTTTTTTAAAATATTTATAATATCATATTAATAGATAATGATATTGTAATATTATTAAGTTAATAGATAAAATAAAATTATATTTATTAAAAATAAAATGAAATAAATTATAAAAGATAATAAAATAATCGTTGATAAATAAAGAAAAAAATAAAGATAAACAATTTTATAAAAATTTTGTAAAAATAACGGTCAATTTAAAAAAAAATTATATTTTAAAGAATAAAATTAGTATTTTGAAAAGTAACCACACAAAAGATGAAATTTTCTTTTTATACATTGTTATAAATTTTAATTTTTTAAATAAAAAATTGAAATTAAATTAAATATTATATAAATGTTATACTATTTTTAAATTAAACTTAAGTATTAAATAGTTTAATTGATTTTTAATATAATACTAAATAGTTTATATTGGTGCAGGAAGAAATGGGCATCGCCTAAAAGCACATCATACCCGCCACGTGTACAAAAGCCCGAGTAATGGCCCAAAACACGGTTCAGAAGAAAAAGAAAAAGAAAAGCAGCAAGAAGCAACCGCGGTGTTACCATTCTCCGGGTTTAACTCTGGTCTCCCTGGACAGTGTGCGAGCAACTCCACATTGAGGTGTGGCAGTGGTGTAGAAGAAAGATTCCGCGTCCAAGAAAACGCAATGCAAGCTGCATCAACAGGCATTGGTTACGGTCTCAAATATCAGGTTCTACCCACAAAACCCTCTCAAGTTATCCCTATCGATCTAATTGTTCCATTTCTCATACTCTGTTTGTAATGATAGGCCAGATGCATATCAGATGTAAAAGCAGACACAGATCACACTAGTTTTCTTGCAGGAACTCTCAGCCTCAAAGAAGAAAACGAGGTATATCTTCACATCTTTCGTTTCTGGCACTTCAATTTCCCTCGTTAGCGTTTGATTCATGTGGACAATTATAGAATGGTTCATTTGTAGGTACATCTGATTCGGCTCTCGTCCAGTGGAACCGAACTCTTCTGCGAGGGATTGTTTTCTCATCCCAACGAGATCTGGGACCTCGTCTCTTGTCCGTTTGATCAACGGATCTTTTCAACCGTTTACTCTAATGGTAATCAATTTAACTTTCTATTTCTGCATGTTTGTCCTATTTGAGATTTAGTTTTTTCACTTTGTAAATATTTTGCTACCTCTACAGGTAGCTTTTGCTTATGGTGCATCAGTTTAATACTCTTGGTTTGGAAGATTTATGATTGCCTGTGTTCTTATAGGTGAAACGTGTGGGGCAGCGATATGGCAGATACCTGAGTTATACGGCGAATTAAATTCCCCGCAGCTTGAGAAAATTACATCCCTTGACACTGATTCTGGGAAGATTAAATGGTGAGTTTGAATTCCTGTATGTAGGCCCGTTAACTCTAGACTCTGGAATGATGTTTCAGTGTGATCTTTCGCGCTTTGATAGTTTGGGTTCTATGATGTGCTTTGTGCGGTGAAACTGTTTGTGTGGGAAAGTGGTTAGATGCTGATATTAAGCAAGGTGTGATTTCTTTAGTTTACAGTACTGACTGCACTTTTGGCTATATCCTACAAAATTTGCTCTTATTATTTAGGCTTAATTGTAAGTTGGTTCCTCTATAATGACCAATGTGTGTGATTGGCTGATTGATTCTGATGATTTTCGAAGCAATCAATTTCTCTATTTGCTTAATTATAGAAATCAGATCCCAGTATTATCATGTTGTTCGATTAATAATAGAAGTTAGTGACTGATAATTTACATGTGGCAAAACACTTTATTGTGTTGACTTATTAATGATCTCACTGTTAACTTTGACTTAATTAAATCCCCAATATAAATAAAATATACAATGATACATTTAACTGTAATGAAATGATATATTTAAATAGGTTAATAATACTGCCAGTGGGTTTATTAAGTTGCTTTACTCTGTAAAACGTCATGTATAATGTGTGTAAATTGTTGGCCATGTCACCAACTTCTCTATAAGTAATTCGGCCCTAGATTGACAGGGAAGCTGAACCTTCAATAAGGAAATTTGGGGAATTTGATTTCTGCAAAAATTTGGAGCCCCAATATTGGGATAGAAAATGTAATTAAGCCTATTCGTAATCTTTAATAACCTTTATGTTTACTACATGTTTATTGAAACCTTTGAATTTGATACATTGATTTGTATTCCTTACTAAATATTCACACCAAACAGTATTCTTTGGTGGCCATCTGGACGTCATGATAAACTGATCAGCATCAATGAGGAAAATATGTACTTGTGGAATTTAGATGTTTCAAAGAAAACTGCACAGGTATGAAGTTCATGCTATTGTATATTTTTTGTGACACAAGCACATTAAAAAAAAAATCATTTATACATACAGGTAACACATTGGTGCAAAATAACATGCTTTCACTGTTCAAGGTACCATAATTTGTTTTAATGAACGGATAAATGAGCTTCTAAATGGTTGGTGGAAGAATTCATGATGATTGGGGCAAATTAAACAATGAAAGATCATTTTCTCTTGTGTAAAAATTAAGTGGATAGTTTCTCTTGTAGCTCTCTTTTTTCTGGGCATCTGAACTTAGAAAGTAATTCGAAAAATGTTTAACTATTTATATTCCTTCATTTGTCATGCATCAACGGTTAATCAGTTCATTTCTGTTACTGAATCTTATAATGTTATTTGAATGAGAGGCATTATAGAAAATGAATGGTTGAAGATTAGTGAGGATATAGGTCAACAGACTTCCTGAAACCAATCTGTGAGGCCTAAATTTGGTAGAAAGTGTTTCAAAAGGGGATCATATTGCCCATAATGGATTTAATTTTGTTCCCTTATTACAGTTGATTAATTGAGATGGAAAAACTGACATTTATATTTACTTCAATTCTCATTACAAGTCAACCCAAAAATATTTCTAGGAAGTTGGTGTTAAATTGATATTGTATGTATGTGGTTCGTAAATTTAGCACTCAAGATCTAGTTCAGAGTTAAATAGCCAGTCATGTGTGATTATGATCACTACTATTTGTAAAATGCCTAGATTTTTTTCGGCGATTTTGAACTAGTTCCTCCACGGCCTTCCAATACATTCAAACATAACACCAGGTACAATCACAAGATTCAGCTGGTATGCTGCACAAATTATCTGGAGGGGCGTGGGATCCTCATGATGTGAGTTCTGTTGCTGCAACTTGTGAATCATATCTCCAATTATGGGATGTCAGAACAATGAAGTATGTAATGTTTATATAATATAATTCAGTTTATATGGTTTAATTTTTAGCTATAACATGATAACATTCCATCCCATTGAGTTGAAATGTGATTTTGTAGTTGCATTTCTTTTGTGGTTTAGTTTCACTTGGACCTTGAATTATACAGTAATATGATTTTGGTGTCCAGAAAATTGTGTAATATTGTTTAATTTTGGAAGTTAATATATATTTGCAACTCTAACTTTTCCTTTTGGTTAAGTAAAGTGCTTGTTTCATTTGAAGTTCATGATTTGGGGTGCTAGGAGAGGAATTTACATTACCCTAAAACCAATTTGCTTTTTGTCTGAATGGGTACCCCTCCTAGGAGTTTCATGTATACTGATGTGATTATGTTTTGATCACAGGAAGACTATTTCAGTGGAATGTTCTCATGCATGCAGTGTTGATTACCATCCTCAGAAGCAGCACATACTTGTAAGAGTTGAATTTTGTGTTCCTCCTATAATGATACATATTTATACCTTCACTCATTATAATGTGTTCATTAACATTTTTTGAAATTTTCGTGTGGTTTATTTATAGACTGTCAGTGTTTCTTTTTGACATTCTATTACAAATACAAATAAACTCATCCTGGATAGCTATTTTTACTTTTGTTTTCCAAGTATACTTTGACTTGCATACATGCTTTTTTTCACGTGTATTACACATTGAGTTTACAAAAGCAACTGCCTTATGAAATAGTGTAGGAATGCATGATTGATCTTGTTAGCAAAATTGAATTCTATGTTTTGTACAGGTTACTGCTGAGCATGAGTCTGGGATACATATTTGGGATCTAAGAAAACCCAAACTTCCCATCCAAGAGCTTCCAGGACATACTCATTGGTACTTGTCATGTATAGTCGCATAACTGATTTATGTTGTAGCTATATTCCCAGTCTAAGAACCCTACAAGGTTCCAATTTTTTATCATCCTCGTGGTGAAAATATTAAAGAAAAAAGAAAAAAAAAAGCAGAGAGGAAAACAACTGCTTTACTTTTAAAACACACACAAAAAAAAATCATTGAAAACTTGCATCTAAAATTAAAATATATTATTTGATATTATTTTTTCAGACATCTGATTGGCCCCTGTGTGTTACTTGTGTTGCCAGGACGTGGACTGTCAAGTGTAATCCAGAGTATGATGGAATGATCTTGGTTCTCTCTCTTTCTCTCTCTCTCTCTCTCTCTCAAACACACACACACACACAGAGGATGCTGCTCCTCTGAAGTGAGTTTGTTTCTAAAGTGAAGGATGTATCAACCCTTGATTTATTTTAAAGTGGATGGTGAGCTTAACCAACTAACATTTTAGGGTGGATACTCCTTTAATTTCTTACTTTAGAAGTGAACTTGGATTTGAGAAGCTTTTTCCCACACTCACATGTTGAAACACATACAAAAATGCATTTTTTAATGACTTCTAAATCTCTTGCTGGTGTCCATTTATTTGTGAAAGGTGGTCTGCATACTAAATTATCATGAGGGAACATTTAGTTATTTGTCATGGATTGTGGTTGTTACAGAGTAGTGGTACGGATTCAACTGTCAATTTGTGGCTTACCTCAACTAATCATGACGAGCTAACAACTGAAAGGTCATTGTTATCTTGTGATATTACTATATTACATTTTATTTTATTGATACTTGTTTTTTCATTCATCTGTGCTTATGTTTTAGCAGACTAGTAGATTCATCTGCCCGATGGGTTGATCCGTTGCTTAATTCATACAGTGATTATGAAGATAGCATTTATGGTAAGAGATTCAAGATTTTTAATCCATGATCTTTGTAGTTGTCTGGAATTACGTTATGTCAAATTTGATCCACATTCGATAAACATATATAATTGTAGTTTCTGTTTCTTTTGTGAATTTTGACATTCAGCTCTTGCATACATACAAAATACCATTCCAAACACATGCAGACAGACTTTGCTTTACAATTTTTTTATTCATGTTACAGGGCTCACATGGAGCTCCCGTGAACCATGGATCTTTGCATCATTATCCTATGATGGCAGGGTAAGACTACAAGTAAATCTATAGGCTATTCCCAACGACGATGATAAATTCTCTAAATGAAAAAAAAAATGCAGAAAACATGAAATTATACTTTGGGTGTTGAATTTCTTTGTTTCTTATTTCTTACTGTTACATACATGATTGGGTAATGACTTTTTCTGCTAGTAGGGCCACTAATAGGATGCATATGGTCCATCATACTAAGATAAACGAGTGACTTTCTTGAAGCATTGACAACACTTTGATTGACTTGTCTACATTTATAAAAAATTATCATATTAATTTGATATTTCGTTTCGAAAACAGGTTGTTGTAGAATCAGTTAAGCCTTACATACCCAAAAAATGAAGTTCAGCACCAATTACCATGATGCCATCATTTGTTATCTTGTGTATGTCAGTGATGCCCTGTTTCTCGGGATTTAGATAAACAGATGGATCAAATGTCTTTAGACATAAGCAGATGCCTGAAATGCTCGAATGTTTTGTGATCATGCTCGGTCGGTAGGTTTGACGAGACTGAAGAGGTTTAATGCTACATGTGCATTTCATCTTATGGCAAGAAAACGTTGATAGAATGTAATCAACATTTTTTTGTTTAATTTTTTTATATTTGGACATTGAATTGTTTTAGGCTGGACTGTGTTTCTAGCTAATTCTTTTATTACACATCCATGTCATGTAATTCGTGGAGTCATTGTATAATCTATGGAATTACAAGTTTGTACAAGTTCATACCATTCTTTCTTTGAAGAAAGGTAATAACCTCTTCCCTTATTATATAAATGGACTGTAATTGATAAACACAAAAAATGCTAGATGAAAGAAGTTTCAATTTTGCATAATTATCATGAAATGTTACTATTAATTTTTTTATACGGCCGATCAATAATAAATAAAGGTTATCATGACTTAAAATTAGTTGCTGTAAAAACTGATAAACTTATTTATAAGTAATAGTGATTGAATGATAATAATATTATAAACATTTTTATTTGTTGTACTTACATCTTGTAATGTTTCTAAACTAAGGAAGACAGTATTTTATTGTTCTATTTATAATTGGCTGGTCAATAATGGTTAGGCTGAAGCACTGATTCGTGGAAGAAGTGATGATGTAGGTGTATCTTAATCAATAGCAGTGTAATTAGTTTGATCAATCTCAGCCGAGGAAATATTCTTGTGGAAAATCATTTGTATTCTATGTGGTGGTGAATCTAAGATTTCAGCATGTGGATTTTACTCTTCTTAGTCTTGGCAACAAGGCATTGTATCAGGTAATGGAAAGTGGATTTTACTTCAATAGAGGATTCAACCATATCCATTAATTGATGAGAGACATCCTAATCATATAAAGTGGGTGACTAAATTGTGATCTTCGAGAAGAAACAAGAATGTATCAGGAAGGTTGAGTTGCATTGCCTTGCCTTGTTATCCACTTGAGGCAACACTCTTTTTGTTCTCATTCTGAAATGAATGTAATCAACCACAAATAACATTGTTTGGTCTCCTCGTCAAAGTGCAATCAGAGTGATTTCACTTCTTAAACAGTTTATGCGTGCCACGTTAAAAGGTTACTGACCATGAGTTTTATGTCATGTGTCTGGTACCACGTCAGTGTGCACTTGGATTGAGTCAGCTTCTTATCCACCATTTCTGTCAAAACATACACTTTGACGTGTGCTTGTGGAAATGAAAGACACGTGCCGAGACAATGTTTAACTGAAGGGTGGAAGTGAAGGTGCAAGCAATTTTCAGTGACTAGACATAAGACTTGAGGCTGAGGTGTGGATAAGGTGAGAAGACTTTTGCTTTCCAACGGGGATTAATACTTTATTTACTTTTGTGCCTCCTATTTCCACGTTATCCATTCTGCCATCATCCTATTCGTGGATTCTATCCCGTGTTTGCAAATCTTTCCCAATCAGAGGATGTCACACCACTCAATACTTAATGACACTTATTTAGTAATAGTTTTAATTTTATTTTGATGGCCACTATTATTAATTTTATACTTTTTTAATGAAAAATCCATGGATTAGAAAAGACACCTCAGATATTAGTCGATGACAAATTTGATGGACGTATCACAAGCATAGCATGAATATTCAACAATTTTTTAAATTATTCATAATTTTTATTTTTTATATATTTGATTCTCCTATTTTAAAAAATTATAATTTGTCTATTTTTATTCAGCTAAATTGGATCAAAGTAAAGAAAATAAAATATATGCAAAATGATAAGTTGACCAACTTAAAAATTAAACAAAATAGAGGAATCTAAACTTATATTTAAGTCTATTTTTTATTATATAAATTGTTAATAAAAAAATATATCAACATATAATTTCATGTTATATATATACTTTTTTACAAGAAGATTCTTATCCTCCATTCTCAACCAATTAAATACATATTGCTTTTCAAGATAATTTTTTTAATCTAATAAATATTATGTTTTTTTCAGATTAATAAAAAAATTATAATTTCCATATAAAAAATTGAATTTTATTAGTTTTGTTTGAAATTTCTTAATAAGTAATATACTTGAATATATATTTTATTTTTAGTAATTATTAAGTGTATTCATTAAACAAAGTTAACATTAATATTAATTTAAAAGAAATTAGCAAATATTAATTATATATTAATGTTAATTTTATTGATCAATGTAAAATAATTATTAAAAATCAAATATATATTCAATTATATTAATCATTAATTGAATTTTAAAAAATTAATAAAATTAAAATTTTATTACAAATATAATAGTTGTACTAAACTGGTTACTATAGCTTGTTTTATCTATATATAGTTGACTTTTTCATTTACTTATTCTTTTTAATCTAGTTTTTAATATACTTGGATAATTAAAATTTGAGACTCATTTAACACTTTTTGATACATAATATTACCACCACAGTTTTTCACTTCACTCACACCAATATTTGTTATTATATGGAAGAAACTAAGAGGGTGTTTTCTTTCATGTATTTATTATTATATGGAAAAAATTATGGGTGATAACATGGTATGAGTAGATAAATTTGAGAGTGTAAGAACCAATTTAGATTAATTTAAATAAATAAATTTGTGTTTTTATTTTAAGTGATTTAAAAGAAAACGTGGGTGGATTTAAAAGTTAAGTTTAAAAAATATTTTAATAAATTAAAATATAAGATTAATATTTTTTCTTATAATTAAAATTAATATATTATTATTTATTTATATTGGCTTTTATTATTATTATTATTATTATTATTATTATTATATATTGGATATATAAAATAGACAATTTTAACTGCTTAATTTCATTTAATTGTATAAAGTATATAAAGTATAAAAATTCATAAAGTATAAAATTTCATTTCTTCAGTTGATTTTTATTGTTTTATAATTTATCACTCTTTCTCTCGAAGTAGATCAAAGTTAAACAGGTAGATCAAAGTTAAAAAGTAAATTTGAATAAAAATTTATAAGTCATAATTTATTTATAATTAAATTCATATTAATTATCATTAAATTTTAATATCTCAATCGGTGGTAACAGATCTTTAATAAATATTTTTAGAGGTGTCAAAGTTTTTATATAAATTATAAAAATTGTTGAGAATGTCAAATATATTAATTTTTTTTAAAATAATTTAAATTATATATAAATTTATTTAAGTATAAAAGAAGAATTGAGAGTCCAAAACCTCCTATGTCAACACTCATATCCGTCTCTTCTGTCAGCTATGTGGATACTTTAAAATCCAATAATAGTTATTACAATAAAAATTATAAAAGAAATGAAAATTAAAAAATACATTCCACAAAATATAAATAAATAAGACCTGTTATGAAAAGTATTTTAAATAGAATGTTTCATATAACTTATTCGCATAATAATTTTCTTAGCAAAAATATGAATAATTTTGAGCTCCATATACCATTTATTAGTAGAATCATAAACACAAACAAGTAGTTTAATATCATCTACCACGATAACAAATGAAGTAGATTAATCAATAATATTAAGTAAATGAAAATTTAAACTTCTATCCAGAATCACACTCAACTAAAACTCACAAGTGCTTATTAAATATTTATGTTTTTAAAAATTTAATGTTATTATTTTTTGGGTTATTCAATTTTTTAATACTTTGAATTGACTCGGATTAAAATTATTTCTCTCACTAACCATATTAATTTATGTAAAAGTTAATTTATTACATTCCTTCCTCTTAAACATTAAAAAAATCAAAAATATCTCAAATTACCATAATGCAAATCAAATTATTGTAATTTAGTAAAGTGAGAGTTACATTATATCTTTTAACCCATTAAGCATATATATATATA
>Ga0099823_1003023_pt1 | contig 15671 bp, 7 predicted proteins | sample CowpearedBW_FD_76831 | JGI IMG/M metagenome (GOLD analysis project Ga0099823, IMG submission 76831) | Root nodule microbial communities of legume samples collected from California, USA - Cow pea red BW | ecosystem: Host-associated > Plants > Roots > Nodule | place: USA: California | collected...
GATTTTAAGATTATATATATATATATATATATATATATATATATATCCTTATCATGTTTTCAAATTGAGAAAGGCTTTATATAGTTTAAAACAAGTCCCATGATAGTGGTATGAAAGATTGAGTAACTTCCCTTTTATCAAAAGGATATGTTAGGGGTGTTGTAGATAAAACTCAATTCATCAAAAAGCTTAAAAATGACATGATTCTTGTCCAAGTTTATGTTGATGATATTATATTTGGATAAAATAATAACTCTCTGTGTGAAAATTTTGTTTCCGCTATGCAAGGCAAATTTGAGATGTCTATGATAGGTGAGTTAAACAACTTGATCATGGGACATTTTTTAGTTAGTCAAAATATTGTTTTGACCTACTGAAAAAGTTTCAGATCGATAAGTGTAAAGAAGTTGCTAGTCCTATAACACCAAATTGTTATATGGACTCAGATGAAAAGGGTAAACTAGTTTATGCTACGAAAATAGAGGATTGATTGGATCTTTTCTATAATTGATAGCAAGTATACCTAACATTATGTTCAGTGTGTGTATGTGTGCTAGATGTCAATCAAATCCCAAAGAATCCCACTCTAACGTAGAAAATATTGAAGTATCTTGAAGGGACGATAAATGTTGGACTATGGTATCTAGGTAAGTCTTTGACAAGTTTATCTGGGTATTCTAATTCTGATTTTGTTGCATGCAAAATGGATCGCATAAGAACAAAGGGAACATTCCACTTGCTTGGACCAAGTCTTATCTCAATGAACAACAAAAAGCATGCTTGTGTTGTCTTTTAAAGGCCGAATACATAACAACTGGAAGTTGTTGTGCATAAATTAATGGCTCAATCATCAACTCCTTTATCGTGGCTTAAATTTTGTAAAGGTACCCATTTTCTATGATAATACTATTGCTATCAATCTTACAAAAAATTCCATTTAATATTCATGCACTAAACAAATAGAAATTAGACATTATTTCATAAGGGGTCATGTAAATAAGAATAACTACAAAATTCAATTTGTTGAAATAGAAAAATAATTGGTTGATTTGTTTACCCAACCCTTATCACGTGATAGATTTAATAGGCTAATAACTTATTTGGGTATCTTGGATTTAACTAATATTGTTTAAATAAATCAGTGAGTCATATTTATCATCACACATGGTATTTTGCATTCATTCTTTTATTTCAAAAGTTGATTTTTGTTTTGACAAAGTCAAAAAGGTGTTGCATGTGACCAAGTACAATTGTGGTGTTATTAAAACTAACTCTTTTCTAATCATCTTTGACCAAAAGTAATGTTTCATCTTTTCTAATTCAAAATGGTCACATTTGTTTTAATTACGCTGATTACTTTGTGCATTTAATGCATTACATTATAAAAATACATTGGTGCATGTTCATCTGCATCAATTATTTTTGAAATTTAGCCATTTGAAAAACTACGCCAAGACGCAGTTGTTGCTACATCTTTGAACAAGAGAAAGATTGATTCATTACTCCTTCTAGATCACAAAATTCCATAATTAGTCGATTGGAATCGTGGCTTGCTGGAAATGAAGTAAAAATCAAAGTTTTTCTGCTAGAGAGGACTAGGAAGCAGATCAACATTCCCAAAGTTTTAAGGTTCTCATGGCTCAAGGTTGAAAATCTTAACAATGTGTAAAAACTACTCAAACACCAATGCATGAAGTCCTTCTTGGAGTTGTAATGAAACATATATACTGACTTGGTGAAAGTCTTCTACAAATATTTGTAGTTTTCTGGTGAAATCCTCAAGTCAAGTCACGAAGGTGTTGAAATGGAAATCACATCAAATGTTTATAAGCATGTGGTTGATCTCAAGCAAAAGGGCATTCAGGTAAGCAAGGGCAATACACAAGTTGTTGATGACTTCGATAAAGTTTAGTATTATCGTCAATGTCTTCTACGGCCAAGAGAAATTAAAGTCTTCCATGTATGAAATCTTAAGATTAAAGAGCAATTACTTGCATTCATAGTCACTTAAAAGCTCACACCTATAGGAAGCAATCACTCAAGCTTCAATGAAAAGGATTTGGCTCATATGTACTATATCCAAAACAAATTACAAGTGGAATGGACCTTTGTGATTAGAGACCATATGATGAAAGCTAAAAGACTGGCTGACTTTAGGTTTCCCTATGTTGTTTTAATCTTTAAATTCATAGAGCATTTTAGTTTTGAACTAGATGATGAACTTCAAGAATCTAAGGAAACAACTAATCGTATATCTTGTCTCACCTTACAAAAGATGGGATTCACCAAAGAAAATAGCGACTGAATAAGTGAGGGTGTTGTTGTCGGTGCAAATGATGATGAACCATGCCTGAGTAATGTTGTTGACTAAGACCAAGTTAGTCCTATGATTATAGATCTTATTCCATACAATCCACTAGAGGACAGCGGTCATGCTTACTCTTCCTTCAAACGTGTTGTACTAGATCAAATCCATGAATTAAATGTGGCTCAAGATGAGCACCATAATTGTACCACAAGGATTTTCCTAGTGACTAAGCTGGCTAAATAGGACATGCATTGCATTATAAGCATTCTTATTTCCATTCTTGTCAGCTTAGTACCTTCTAAATTTCTATGTTTCTGCATATACGTTGTTTAATGAATTCAAAAGGGGAGAAAAGTATGTGTATTTTGTTAAATGTGTTCTGTTGATATAGGGAGCTTGCATGATTATTAGTTCATATGCATGAATAATTATTCTATTTGTTCTTGTCATTTATGTGTTTGTTTGTTTTTCTTCAAAGGTGTGTGGGATTATTGTCTTCATCAAATCATAGAGGGATTGTTACTTGGAAGAAATGATGTTGTCATGATTTGATGCATCCAAAGTGTGGCTCTTGAAGACTTGATGAAGAACAATGAAGAATTTCAACATAAACTAGTTTAGGATTATGATAATGTGTCTAAGTTTGTTAACTTGTTTAAAAGATATTTTGAACAGATTAATTAACTCCTCTACAAAGGATATGTATTGACACGTTAGTCGATTAAAATTTATTGAAAATCAATTACTTTCACTAATTAAGTGAAATAAGTCAATTGACAATTAGTATCAATCGACTAAATATGTTAGTATACACATCCATTTTATATCAAGACCTGTAATCCACGAAAGTGGAAGGTCGTTTTAAGAAACACTTTTGAAAAATCATTTCTACTCTCTTATGAGATCACATAGTCCTTAGGGAGGTGTTCATGTTCATGGAGAAAGCAATTCATCTTCACTATTTCCATTGATGTAAGATGTAAGTGTGAGTGTGTGAAAAGCAGAGAAAGCATTCAAATGTTGTTGTTTCTCATCTTCATTGTTGTTTTGATTATGTGTTATTTGGTTCTGGCTTGAGTCTGAAGTTTAACAAAGGGTTGCTTGGGTTAGCAGTTCTTGTAAATTTCAAGTAGGGTGTATTGATTTTGCAAGATTGTATGTTGTAAAAGTTTGAATATTTCTATAGCGAAAAGTTATGCTCAAGTTGCTTATTATAACTAGATGTAACTCACAAGATTAAACTGGTATAAAAAATTTGTATTTTACAATCTTGCTCACATTTTTAACCTTCTTTGATTTTTCTATGTAACAATTGTGTAAGACATTCTAGGAGCACAAAATTAAATAATCAAACAACTGATAATGTCGATGTGTTGTTTGGCCTAACAAGAGTAACTTTGTAAGACTGAAAAAAAAAGTTTAATTTTTGTTTGTCATTTCTGCAGTCAACAATTTTTTTTTATTTAAATGTTGCTACTCATTTAAAAAAACCATAAAAAATTCTACTCATTTATAAAGCATAAAAAAAATGCACTTAGGTCGCACATTTTAAAAGTACTTTTTTGCAAAATTTTAGAATTAAAATACAGTTTAACAAAACCAATTAAACCTCTTATTGGCCTTATTTGCTTTGAGCCAACAAATAGAACATGTAGCAATGAAATTGAGTGTGTGACCTTAAATTAAATGAAAATGTAAAAATAAAACATTTTTGTAGTTCATTGAGTAAAAATGCTATTACTTAGTTCACAATTTTAATTCCTAATTAAATCTATAATTTGACTCGTGAAAAGAAATTTTCATGAGAAATTTTTCAAATTTGATACTCAAATATAAAATATATATATATATATATTAAATAGAGAAAATTTGACAACTCTTTCAATAGATCTAGACAATTAAAATCAAGATGTTTTACTTAAATTTTTGAATACGAATGAATTATTGGAGCAACAACAAAGTTAGAATTTTTTATAAGAATAAAGCTAGTTAACCAAGCACTTAAAGACATGACACTATTAGTTGTGATAAGATTAAGATAATTGAAGGGATAAAGGTGGAAAGAGAAAGGTTTCAAAAAAGACCAATAAAAGAGGATCCGGGTGCATATGTAGAAAACCAATAAATAAGGAAGAGTCATGAGAAATGGACTAGTGGATGGTGTATTATATGAATACAATTATATGAACATTACGAAGCTTAAAATCATTCCACCATGTTTGCAAGAGGCTGAAAACATCTTTTTTGTACTTTTATTCTTTAACAATCTTTGGCTCATCTTCAATCTATAGTGAAATATATATTGGCAAAAAAGAAAAAAAATAACCAAACCCACATTTATACAATAAATGCAATTCATTTTCATTTGCCTTACGAGAGACACAAATAGGAAATAAAAGGACCACCTTTGGAACACACCTATTGCTCGTTATTATTATATTTTCTTTTATATTAGTTTCACATAATCTTGAATATCCATGACATTGGTATGACAAGTTGTTTTTTCTACTAATATTTTCCTATTAATTAATTAGTTACAGAATTATTTTTAAGAAAAAAAAGTCTCAAAAAAATATTTTTGTACTAATATACATCTATTAAATTAATTATAAAATTATGTTTAAAATAAAAAGACCTCAAAAGAATATTTTATTACTAATATAGTTCTATTACATTAATTATAAGTTTATGTTTGCAAAATAAATTTTAATTAAATTATTATTAGTGTATGTTAATTTTTATTGGTATTAAAAATGATAATCAATGAGTTAAAACATTTATTTAATAAATTATAATCTTGTTTACGAAGAGAATGATTAGTTATTTTCATTAACTTATAATTCTATTTTCATCTCTTTGTGACTTCTCTTGCTTCTCCTTATTTTCTTCTTTTCTAAGAGTCTTTTTTAGGGTCTTGACAGACTACATTTCTTCAATCTCATATTATTTGTGTGTACCAATTTTCATTCTTATTTATGGTTAATATGTTTTTTTTTTCTTTCTAGTTGGTTGTATTGTTGTACTTTTATTCTATTTTGTATTTGTACTAAAATTAGAAATGCATTTCTTTTGCCTAGTTTTGTTTTTTTGTACTTTTCGATTTACAAATTTTAATAGTTTTTTGTGTATATTTTGACGATGAACTGAAATTTTTCTACAAAATTGTTAATTAGATTAGGTGTTAGTCTTTTTGTGGATAATAGATTAATTGGAGCATAATTACAAGTTATGTTTTATGTAAAAATATAATTCAAGTTTAGGGAAAAAAAGACTTATCGATTGAGAAGAACCTAAGTTTTTGTGAAAAACGTATTAGACGCAAAAAGAAACAATTTGATTAAAACATTGAGAATGAAATTGTAAAAGCTCTTCAAGAATCATTTAAAATTGATTACTTTTTGTATATTGTAGATAAAGAAATTACCACACTTCATAGTAGATTTGAACAATTTAAAAAATATATGAAGATATTTCTTGTTATTTATGTGGTGTTAAAAATAAAACTCATTAGATTGTGCATTTTTGAAAGAAAAATGCTTAAATCTTGAAAAATATTTAAAACATGATAATTTGTTAGATAATGATGGATTTGATTTATTTTCATAATTAAATATCTTAAGAAAAATTATAGGTTTGAAAAATGATAAACCAATTGAGATTCTTAATTATATAAAAAAAATTATATACTTCTCCAAATCCATATATAACCGATAGAATTTATAAAATAATGTTAGTGTCAGCAATGTCTCAAGAAAAACTAAATGGATAATATCTATCGAAGAAAAAATGTGAAATGAAATTAATTATAACAATTTAATAAATAATTTTTGCATAAAAAAACTCAAAAAATAAATTTTAAATAAAAAGTATCATTTTTTAAATTTGCTTTAGGTATTCCAAACTCTTGAGTCGTCTCTAGTCACAACCGTGACCATCATGACCTTTTTTCTAACATGACCATCATGGCCTTTTTTCTAACTCTGTAAGTATTATTATTATATTCACTACATTTCTGGTACTGTGGGTCATGAAAAGAAAGAAGCAAAGATAAATGATGTTGATGGAAACGTATTAGGTTTTCTTATCTATCTAGCTAACTTCGACATATTTTGTGTTGATTCCAATTTTTTCTTTTTTTATGAAAGAGAGATAAGAAAAACTACTTTAATCCATGTTAGACCTTAGTTTGTTGAGTAGCATAGAGGAGATGTTATCTAATGGGTCCATGTGTTATTCTTACATGAAAGATAGATTTAACTTCTTCTTTTTAATAACATTATGATGTTATAAGTATGGAAGATATGGTTGCAAAAGAAGATGTATCTTTGAAAATTTTCTTTGCTCGCGAGAAAGACCTTATGATTATCCTCTCTCTTTTACCTTTTTTTTCTTGCATGTTAATAGGATGTTTGGATGAAACGATTTATTTAAAATGAACTTAAATTATTTTGAAGTAAAATAAGTTTCTCGATGAGATAATTAGAAGAAAATTAAAATTTTAGAATTCTATTAGAGTTTTCTAAGTTACTTAAAATTATAAAATTTCAAATTCCACCTAAAAAAAGTAAGAATTAAAAATTCTTCATATTTTCAAATTCATAGTTTGAATCAAATTAGACTGAGTTGATTCGACTCAACCTGGGTCTGGATAGACTCAACTCATCAATCCAACTTAATTCAACATGACCATGACAAAATGTCTTGGCCCAACTTAACTTAGTCAAAATTTATCTTATTTGTCTCGATGCTACCTAGGTCCATCTCAACTTAGAATCGATCCGGCCGAACTTGACTCGACATGGATCGCATCCAACTCGAATAAACGTAATCTAGTCCCGACTCAATTTGACTTGGACTTGAGTTGACTGGCTCGACCTAAGCCCAGGTTGACTCAACTCGATCTGAGCCCAGGTTGACTCAACTCGACTTGAGCCAAGTTGACTCGATTTGATTAAGGTTAGGATTGACTCTCCTTAACCTAAGGTACACTTTACTTGCCTAGGTCTAACCTGGTCTTGATTAAATTAGGACCCACCTGAACCTAGCTCAACTCAGTTGAATGTGGATCGGCTCTAACTTAGATGAATGTGAGCTCACCCCGACTTAACTTGACTTAGGCTTATATGGACTCAGTTCTACCTAGGCCTGATCCAAGCTTAAAGAATTACATAGGACCCTAGAGATTGTCACTAGGCTTTTATAAGTAAGTGAATTAGAAGCTTTGTGTAGAGAAACATAGATGTGGACAAAGAGGAGTATGATAAGGAAAATCAGAGGGCATCCTTTGTGAAGTAAATATGGAAAATTAAAATAATAGAAGAATTTTGTATGAAAATAAAGTGAAGAACCTAAGTCGATAACAAATAAACCAAAAAAGTTATGCACTCAACTCCATTGACAATATCTCCTTTAGTTCATAAGTACATGTTAGCCCTCATGGGTCCAACAAAAACATATTGATTGTTTTGTTAGACATTAAATAAATGGGTGACTAATTATGTTTCTAAAAGTTCATAGTTTCTTCTTCAAGTTATATGGACAAACATTTTGTCGTTGGACTCTAGCAAGTGTTGGAAATGGTCCAAGTGTGAGTCAAAGTTTCACATTGAATAGAATTGATAAAGTTAAACACTATATAAAATCAAAGGCCCATAACCACATTGTCTTAAGGTTTTTGGGTAAAAGTGGTGTCAAATGTCTTATATGTGTAAGACCAATGTCATATATATATAAAACCACAATCTCTCGATGACTATAACCCTCATATGAGACATAACCCAACAATGGTATCAGAGTCGATGGTTCGGAGTGACTGACCGCATAACCATAATAAAAAGGAGTTACCATATACCTAAGGGGAAATATACCATATGAAAAAAAAAAAAAAGACTCACCCTTGAAGGGAGATTGTTGAGTGTGAGTCAAAGTCCCACATTAGATAGAATTGACAAAGTTAAACACTATATAAGATCAAAGACTCATAACTACATTGTCTTAATGTTTTTGAGTAAAAATAACATCAATAGCAAGTTAATTTCAACTACCAACAACAATAGCAACTATTATTCAAAGTAAAATAAGAAAAGTAAATGTAGGTAAAAGTAAAATTAGATTTTATTTTGAATATATAAAATGTAAAATCAGTTGCAGTGTTATTACATATATTTTTTTTATTTATGACACAATTTTATAAAATATTTAAAAATTGATACTTTTGAATTTCAAGTCATGTCAGAATAACATAATGATGCCAAGAATATAATAAGTAGTAAGTTGAAAGATATAAAGTTGAAGAGGAAATGGGTATAAAGTGAATAGAGAACAAGTATTATATAAGATAAAAATAATTTTCTCTAATCATCCAAAAATAATCTTCTTAAATACTTTGTTATTGGTAGGGAAAAGAAATCGAGGATGAGAATGATATTATAGAAAATAAAAACTGTGGAGATAAAGGATGAAAGACTGTAGGTTTGATTTTTCCCTGACAACCCAATTATCTTTTTGAAACTCGGATGAATTTGTCTGACAAATCCAAAAATATGATTGTGAAGGATTGGTAAGCAATTGATTAAAGTAAGATTTATTAGATAAGCACAGTGAGGCATGAAATAAACGTGGGATATTGTTTGGATTTGCATGATGATGAATGAAGTATGTGTTTATTAGGTTTGGTGGTGCCGACCCTCACATGACATCTGTCATATCATATTCAAACTTCTTAGCTCAGTCTTCTGTTTTCAGCTGCATTATCCCTTCCCTGATTTTATGGGTCCCACACAAAATGCTACATAACACTTTTTCATATTCAACTATTCAAAAATTTTAAATATAAATTCCTCTCTTTCTATTAATAGTAAACTATAATTTAGTTATAAAAATAATTTAACTTTTATTAATTATTATTGTTACACGAAAAATATATGTTTAATCTTTAAGTTATGAGGACAACAGTAATTTCATGTAAGTTACAGGAATTAAAAAGTTGATTAGCAAACATAAAAAAAAAGAGTAAAAGTAAAAAATTATAAAAACAACTAAAAACCAATCTTATAATTAATTATTATAGATAACGAGCAATTTTTTTCTCTAAGGATATACAATAATCTCATTATCAACTAATCTAATTATTATAGATACACGATTCGAATTCTTCAAGGCCATGTCACTTGCTACAGCAACAGCAGCTCCAATTGTTTATATTTAAAGAAAATGATAGAAAATTTTGGTGAGAGGATGATAAAATAATTATAACTCAAACAATAAGTCAATTGATTTGGTCCAAACTTGAGAAAAAAATAATGTTGTACGCATATTCTGCAGAACAATAACTTAGACTTTCCTATGTTTTCTGGTGGAGGCATTGTTCTCTGTCCTATTCCACATTTTATTTTATCGTTTACATTACATCATTCCAATTCAACTTACAAAACTGTGGTTTGCTTCTCAAATTTGTGTGCTCCCATGGTCTCACACACAGTTATTTTGTTTATTTTATACTTTTTTTAGTCAATTCTCCTTCTATCTTCAACTATAATATATATAATGAATGCGATATAATATATATATATATAAAGTTATTAGACAAAATTAGACTTTGGTTTAGTGAGTTTGAAAAAATTATGATAGAACAAAAACTTGAAATCCACTTCTATTGTAGATATAAATGTGACGAGATAAATCTAAGTTAAAATAAAAAACAAAATTAAAAAAAGAAAAAAAACTTGTAACTTTAAAGAAGATTTAATCTTTGTTCAAATTTTATTGTGCAAAGCAGTATACAATATGTATTCATATTTACAAAGAATAGAAAATTTATTAATAACAAAGTTTTAACAACCTAATTTCAATTACATCTTCTTAATTCCCATTTTTTAAGTTTGGCGGTATATATCGAGGAGACACAACTTAGATATGTCTTCTATAAAATTATACAAATATAAAGTTTTGGTGAAAGTATATACTAGTTGAAAGTTGAATGCTCCAAAAACAAATGATCAAGTCTTGTTGAATTTTTAATTTGTTGGGTGGTAATCCATTTTGATATGTTTTATCCATTAATGAAAAATAATTTTTTTTTTATAAATTGGATTGACTAGTACAAAAAATAGAAAAAGGAGCAAGAATGTAGGTAGAAATAGACAAATTTTCACACAAAACTTCAGTCATTGAAGCTCATAAATAATAGAAGTCACGAGACTCTCTACTTAACATTATAATAGGATGCAAAAACAATGTGTTGTTTCTTAGATTTTCAAGAGATTAAAGTTACACATCATAAAATATACAAAAGAATACTTGTAACAAAGTGTCTAGTGTATTAGGACAAGAGAAGCTCAATCAGAAATGAAACGCTTGATCATTTTAGATTATGGTGTTGTGGAAAACTTCATATATCTTTAAATACAAAAGGAAACTTATGAGTGAATGACCCTTGGAAACTCAATAAATGCACTTAGTTGTTGGATAGAAAAATGAATATCATTCTAGTATTTGTAAAGTAGAGAAGGCGACCAATAAGCTTTCAAAAAGTAGTATGATCGTTTAAAGAAAGACCTTTAAAAGCATAACGTTTAATAAAGGCTTTAATAGGAGTGCTCACAATTTTACAATCTATTATTCCATGTTCAAAGAGAAGCTCCAAACAATATTTTTATTGAATAAGACCCAAAAAAAAAAAAACTGATAGGGTTGTGATCCTTGTTGTGAAATTGAGTATGCAAGTGTGCTATGGTAGCATAATATTACATCGTCAACATAAACTAGAAGATATGCAATAGGAGATTGAGACTTTTTAATAATGAGGTAGTGATATGTATAACTCTGAATCAAATAACGAGGAATATAAGACTTAGTTAATTTTTAGTTCCACTATATATTGGCTTGTTTAAGGTTGGAAAGAGATCTTTGTAGCTTGCAAATAAGATATAGTTGAGATACCTCAAAAAATGGTGGAGGATTCATATACTTCCTCAAATAGATCTATACAAAAAAAAAGAACTATTAATATCTAATTAGTGAATAAATCAATTATGAGCAATTGCTAAAGAGATTAGAAATTGAACAATAGTGAGTTTGATCACAGGAAAAAAGTTCTAAAAATAATCCATCACTTCTATTTGAGTGAATCCCTTAACCACTAATCTAGCCTTGTAACGTTCCACACTACCCTCAACGTTATACTTGATTGTAAACCCATTTATAGCTTCCAAAACTTTTTCCCCATAGGAAGTCTAACAAGAGACCAAGTGTGGTTTTATTACAAGCCTATACGTGTGTGGTTTTATTCTTTTACCTCTCAAATTAAGCAAGCAAAAAGTTATTAGAATTAAACAAACTAAAAAGAAATATTAATTACTTAACATAATTGAATTATCAACGAGTGTTCTAAAACAATCCTAATAGTAAAATTCACAATTAAAAATGAATAAATGAAGTACATTTTGTTTATAGAAATTGAAGAACAATATTTTACTTGCACATAACCTCAAAATTAACAATGAATTGACAAGAGAATATGTAAGACCCAAGAAAATTAAATAATTAAATAAATAATTATTTAATATAAATGCGGGTAATTGAATATTTATGGCCTTTAATATGGAGAGTTATGACAAGGAGCAATGGTAGCTCAAGTGGTTATGAGTACTTAGTTATGTTGAAAGGACTTGGATTTGAGTCTTGTGAATGTCATTTGTGTATTAAATTAATTGTTTGATTTCTTTTGGGAATCTGTGTGATCATGGTGTGTGATAATAAAATCCTAGATGTGTAGGAATTATCACGAAACATGAATTGGTTGATTTGGTTGTGCACTTGCTTTGAAATTGTGTGGTTGTGTGTTCGAACTTTGGTTGACCCTAAATAGGCTCATTTTTGTCAAAATTCTTTTTCTCATAAATGAGAGGGATTAGAAAACCTTAGTTGTCTTAAGGAGCATATGGAAGGGCAGGAAAACCACCTAGTAATGGCAATTAAATTTATTATTAATCAATTCACTTAATTTGGGTCTGAAAAGTGCATATGGGTAATAATTTTGAGTGGGCAAATAAGGAATACATTTGAGGTTTGAGAAAAAGGTTTGAGTGCACCAGAAAAGAGTGAGTTGAGAGTTGAGCATAATTTTGGAGTGGAAAGCAAGGGCTAGGGCGGATTTGGGACCAAGAACTCTAGAATTCTTCAAATCGAGCAAGGAATCCAGGTTAGGAGAATTGCACCTCGTATTTACATTTTGATTACGTAAATGTGGATTGTATGAGAAGCTAGAATGATTGTTGTGCATTTTAATTCTGGATTGTTTTGCGTTTCTGGAAATTTTCCAGAAACTGCTTGGCGAGCCTTTAAAGCCGTCAGGCAACTCATGCTGATTAAACCCAATTTCTGGGTTTCTGCCTTTAACCGCCTGGCGGTGCAAAACTGACGCCAAGTGACGTACGCAAGTGTGCAATATTTTTTATGCTCTTTGATTTTTGGGGAATTTTAGGGACTCATGGGAGTCTTTGTAACATGGAATACAGGGTTGATATACAAATTGTGAGAGTGAAACTGTAATTACTACGACTGATTGAATTGGATAGTTCATGGATGTTAGGGTTGTATTAATTTGGGGAATTTTGGGTAGCATGTTTTGGACTGTAATTGGTGGTGATTTTATGTGTAATTGACTAATAATCAATGTTGTGTGGAGTCGACAGTGTTAAAGAACGGTGGAAAAGGGAGATTGGGCAAGTAAAATAAATTCTTGAGAGTTAGGGTTCACGCAGGTGTAGAACCAATCTGGAATTTTTCCAGAAAGTGATGCACCGCCTGGCGGCTCGTAGCTTGCCATTAGGCGATACCTGGAGACAACAGCCTAGAGGTGATTTTTTGGGTCTCGAGTTTAGCGGTTTCTTTGGGGGGTTCAAACGAAATTAAATAGGGGAAATAGGTGTGAATGGAGTTATTGGTAACTGGTATATCTTAGGTCATAAAAGTGATTGGCAAAGTGGAGTAATTGAAAATGGAAGGTGAAAATAAGTGGGGAAAATTAGTGCAGGATGGCTAATATCAGTATGGGGTGGCATGAGTCTTGTTGCAGTAACAGGTCTAAGGACTAATCATAAATCTGGTTCTTCTTTTCCTAGAGATGGAATGGTAGTTAATGAGGTTCTATTTACAGGTGCATGAACTAGTGGTGATATAAATGTGTAGTTGATATGTGGCATTGGATTAAGGGGAATTATAGTGATGTTTTGGGTAGAGTGATGGGATTCATGTATGTTGGTGATTGTGACATATGGTTGAGTATTATGGTTTTGGCTTAGTTGATTCTAAAGGATTGGCATAGTCAAGAGAGTGATTATATATAAGGGAATGGGTATGATAACAAGGCATATGAAGTGTGGGTTTCAAGATCGTTGAATGGACTGTATGTAATTGGTAATTATGTTGTGTATTTTGGATGCCTTAAATGGGATTAAAATTTGCTCTATTATGCCTAAACCAGTAAACTTGCTATATTGGTGTAGCGCCTGTCGGTGAGGTACGAACTATGAAGTGGTAGCTACAAACTCAGAGAAGGTTTGAAGCTTTTGGCGCCAGGCAGAAGGGGTGTGTCTGCCACGCAATACTTGTGTGGACATAGGCCAGTGGAATGCGTAGCGCCTGGCGATGAGGTTCATCTCGCTAGGCAATACTTGCAAAGTTAAAGCCCTCTAGAGTGTGTGGCGTCTAGCGGTAAAAGATTTCTGTCAGGTGGTCTACAACGGGTTTTCGCCTAGCGGCACTTAGGCAATGTCAGGCGATAACGTAGAGGACAAAGGCTTGTTTCTATGGATGAGTGTGTGGTCCACAAGGCTTTGGATGATTACTTAAGTATGAATCATGGTTCGTATTGGAAACTCCACCTAGCGTTACGGATTATGGTTCGTAACAGGATAGTCCCGCACATGTACCTACGAGTTATGGCTTGTAGATGGTGGAACCACGAGTTATGGCTTATGGCAGCAAAGGTCATCTTAAGGTTATCATCTAAAGATGTAGAACGTGGATGGGCATGGTGATGGCCATGTTTTCTAGATTGGAGAATTGTGGTTCTCCAACGAGCACGTGTGTGCATCTTTTGATCTTGGTTCTAAAATGATTATATTGTTAGCTCACCCTATTTGTTTGTGATTGGCGATGATCATGTAAATCGATGCACAGGAGCAGATGATGTTGTAGGTAGAGCTAGTGACGCTTAGAGTCTAAGAGGGGCTAGCTTAGGGAAGCTTTTATGGAGTTTTATTGTCATGATTTACATCTATTTTTGTAAACAGTTTTTCTAATCAGTTTTTGGTTATGTAAATGTGGAGTTAAACTTTATTTTGAATTATAGGGCATTTTAATAAAGTTTAAATTTTTTCGCGTCTTGGGAAAGAGTTTATTTAATGCGAATTTATTGCTTGTATTATTTCTATTTTATTTAAATTGGTAATATTCGTCCAAGATGTTACATAATCAACCCAGAAAGTATTAGCCTTCCATGCGATGATAAAAAACAATATAAATAACAAAATAGAACATCATGTGATGAGTGATAAGTGATGATTGATTTAATATTGATGGACATTTATGTGAATCTCTGGCGAACTGAATTTGTTTCGCAAAGACACAATCTTTGGGCTATGATTCATTTGATCCAGAGTGACCAATTTTGTTATAGAGATTTCAACATGACAGACCATCCAAAGTAACATATTATATTGCAAAAAGAGTTAGTATAGAAGATACTCCAAGGTAATTAATTTTTTCTAGAAGGTCTAAACGTGACAAATGACCTAATGGACCTTCAAAGCATTAGATGATCCAATTATTAACATATCAGAAGACCCATTGATCTACAAAGTAAACTTCCTACTGTTGTAGTCTTGAAATGGTGATTTTAGCCAAGAAAGAGGGGTTGAATTGGCTTTATAAAACTTTTTCGAAAGTTTAAACCTCTTTTCAATTGAATCTAATGGACTGGAAAGTTTGGATGTAAATGCAGCATACCAATACACTTTCAGTCGATTAAAATATAAAATAGCAGACTAAATTGTTCTTGATGTTATGAAACAGTCGATTAAAAAGATAAATCAGTCGGCTAAAATATTGGAGACTTATGCAAAATGCAGAATTCGTAAATTCAACTTAAACAACAATCTTTTACATACAAGACTTGTTCCAAACAGTATTTATAACAAGTATAAAGCCTCAGATTACACAAGAGCGCATTAAATCACACCAAAGAACAAATTGCTTGGTTTTCTTGAGTTTTTAAAGAGTTTCAAAGAGAGTGAGATGAGGGAAAGAGAAATGCACAACTATTTTTATACTGGTTCACTCAATCACAGAGCTACATCCA
>Ga0099823_1003028_pt1 | contig 15657 bp, 6 predicted proteins | sample CowpearedBW_FD_76831 | JGI IMG/M metagenome (GOLD analysis project Ga0099823, IMG submission 76831) | Root nodule microbial communities of legume samples collected from California, USA - Cow pea red BW | ecosystem: Host-associated > Plants > Roots > Nodule | place: USA: California | collected...
ATAAAAAAAAAAAAAGGATCGTACGCATCTGAAGAAACTTACATTAATTTCATTATATTAATGAAACATTGACTCCTATGACTCACAATTATTAAACAAATCAAATACTTACGAAAAGATTGGAACATTTGCATACGTGTGTCCATTGTAGAGTGACTCAACACCGTCAACAACGAAATAGCAGAAAAAAGTGCGTGGAAAATTGTGATATGCATGCATCACAAATCCATACAAATGATGTATATGAAGAAACATGGAACATCCAATTTCAAATATTTATTTATATATTTATTTAATATTTCTCAGGTATGTATAAAATATTTTCTGGGTTTTAAACCATGTGGAGGTTATATGATTCTCATTTGCATAAGACAATCATACATTACAACGTTGAAATGTAGGTGTGAACTTCAAATTTTATATTGAATAAATACGTAGTCTCTTAACTTTCAATGAATTTTGGAATTAGTCTATTTCAAAATTTTAGACCAATTTAGCACTTCATCTCTCAAAATACGTGAATTTAGTTCTTTTAGTCAAATTTTGTTAAATTTATTTGACATTTCAAGTGTATTTTATAATATTATTTAACTTAACATTAAAGCAAAAATATATCAAACAGTATAAACAACTCAAATACAATCTTGAAATGCATATGAAACATCAAATAAACCTAATAAAAATAATTAAAGGAACTACCAAGAATTGTAATGAAAACTTCCTTGATCCTTAATTAGCTTTTTTATATATAATAGTTTCACATTATTTGGAGTTAAAATCAATAGTTATTTAAATATTTGTTTTTCAAAATTAATTAATTTTTTTTTTGTTTTAGTTATAAAGAGTTTTTTTTTAAATAACTAAATAAATTAAAATGAGATTTTTCAAACAAACTTTGTAGAACATTCTGATGACAATTGTGAGTAAATAACTGCTGAGATTAGTCAAAGAGATGTTAGAATGTAATCAATTACATGCAAATAAAAGACATATCAAAAGGCTGAATCAAATAGTAATTAAAGTTTAAAGTTCAAGAAAAATGAAAAAATTGAATTGTGATAAAACGAAATAAGGAGAATTACCAAGTGAAAAGGAAAAGATTTATAGAGAAAAGTAAATTTTGTTTACCAAGAATCACTCTATACTTATTTTTCTAATAAAATATTATATTTATAATAAAGTAATAACTTATATAATTATAATAAGTTGAGTGTAAGAAAGAATGTGAATCAATCATGACCCATATGTTTAATAAGGTGTTGGTCGAAGAAATAACATTGCCACGTGTCGATTAAGGAGAAGACTTAACAATGTATAAGAAGAAAGTTATGATATTTTAAAAGTTATCTTTATTTTTGTAAGAATATAATTAATTATTGTGAAAATCTTTTACTATAAAAAAAAGAATTTATGTAAAAGGTTGTTTTTTAATTTTTTTTTCCTTAATGCATATGTTTATTCTACACAACACAATCCATCTTTTATGTTTGAAGATTTTATATTAATTAGCGATAACATAAATAATATTTTTTAAATTACTTTTTATGATTGAAAAAGAGTAAATTTACTTTTTTTTAAATCGTCACGTATCAAGTTATTTGTGTGGAAATGCAGAAAAGGAAAATGAATCCACATGGTTCCAATTCATGAAAAAGAAAAACAAGATTTATGGAGAAAGATACGTTGGTTTTTGTGCATTAGTCTCATTGTTCCTGGTTTTCAGTTTGATAGCACGTGAATATATTCTCTTCGTTGCACAACTATCATAGTTCCATGCACAACATTTCAACATCTTTGCACTGCAACCATCACGTATATTTTTAAATTTTAAATTAATTTAGTCTTTTATAAAAATACGTGAATTTAATTTTTTTAATCAAATTTTATTAAGTTTATTTGATATTTCAAATATATTTCATATAATAGTATTTGACTTAACATTAAAGCAAAAATGTGTCAAACAGTATAAAAAACTCAAATACAATTTTGAAATACATACGAAACATCAAATAAATCTAATAAAATTTGATTAAAATGACTAAATTCATGTATTTCGAAAAAAAAATGACTAAATTAATCCATAGTTTTAAAATAGACTAATTTCAAAATTTACTGAAAGTTAAAAGACAAAAAAATATTTAACTCATAATTTATTTATAAAAGAAAAGAACAGTGAAGAGGTATAGCTAAAAGGAGAATCATAAAAACTTCAACTAATTTCAAAGTTGTTGATGTATTTAAATCATTGTGTACATCACTTTACATCTGCTGACACTAATTAACAACTTCCATTACTCCATACAAACTCAACTAATTTTTATTTTTATGTTTACTTTCTAAATCATCCTTATTTCTCTTCATGAAAATCTACTTTGGATTATTTCACCAACTTATTCCCACAAAATGTACTTCACAAGCAAACCACAGGACCCACTCATGGCTAATCTTTACACATACTACAGTTTTCATTACACAACTATGTCTAAGACCATGGATTCATATTTGGAGTGTGTATTATTTGCAAATTAACAGACAAAATAAAAACAAGATGCAAGAGACAAAAGTATATGAAATGATTCAACTGGGAAAAATTATGGATTCCTAAAGTTTTCTAAGGTGAGCTTCTTGTTGTCTTTCGTATATACCTACAATGCGGTTTCCGTGTCCGTGTCTGTATCTGTATTTGTGTTTCATAACGAGAGAGCAGTTTTCTGACTCTTGAAGAAACGATGGAATGGAAGTATGTGATTGAATGTGAGAGGAAAAAACCTAATGAACTTAAAAATCAAGGAAAGGGAAAGAGGTAATGTCTTGCATCAAATTCTCCAAATAAAATTCTCCTTGGCCATGATTTCCAAACCCTAATGAGTCCTCAACCTTGGAGGAGCCTTGAATCTTATGAGTGTTATCGAAGGAACCATAATTGAAGTGGTTGTTGTTGTGGTTTTTGACATCAATTGGAACAGTGTCACTTTCAATGCTTCTTCTACTTTGTAGTGAAGGAAACCCCATTTTGTTATTTGGTTCCAATGTTCCATGATTCAGTTGGTGTCCATCTTCCATGCAGGGAAAAAATTCTGAAACATCATTAGTGATATCACAGTGATTGTTTACCAACAAGGAAAAAGGGTCAAATTGCATGGATGATATGGATGAAGAGGAATCCATGGTCATGGTGATGTTCATGATGTCATCATGTTCATCAAAGGGCATGATGATCCCATTCACAACATCTTTATTATTATATTCTGATGAGTCAGTGGTGTTGTTCAGTGAAGTGTTAGTTTTCATCTTTTTCTTCAATGTAGAGTTCCAGAAATTCTTTATTTCATTGTCCGTGCGACCAGGGAGACGTGCTGCAATCTGAGACCACCTGAGATTAACAAAATCGAAAAGATTAAGGAAAGCAGAATAAGAAAAAGAAGAATAACATCCGATATTTGCTCATATATACTGCATATATATCTCCAACATAGAGATCTAATATTTAATATATACAACTATTCATGTATTTAACACTTTAATTTTTTCACTCAATGTACCAACCTAATCTCGACCGATGCAAATTTGACATTTTACTTCGTCTTATAGATCTCGGTTATAGCTGAACCAAAGCCTATAAGAAGGCGGTATCATTTTTACATTTTTGTCCAACTATATTATCTTGAGTATCTGAAAATCGGTGCAGTAAAGAGACTTTAGGCCTTGGTTACAAAAGAACTGAAGCCTATAAGACAGCCCAATAACCAAAATTTCAAAAACTTAATTATCATTGCCTATATGAAGATGGCACAATTATCCAAGAAATAAATATTATTGCAAGTATTTTAAAATTGTGAAATGAATAGTTGATGGGATAAAGAAAATGTGAAAAAGTTGAACATGAAAGTAGTAGTTGAAAGAAATATATTTTGTAGCCGTGTTTGTTCTACCTCAAATGTTAGTGTACATGTGTATTTATATACCTCACTCTACCTACAAGATTATTCACTACTAAAAAGACACATATTTTTTGTTAATTTTATTTTGAATTTTTTTTCTAAAAAATACTTATATATTTTGTTATAAAAAATAACTTGTTAGAAATTGTTACTAATTGTTTTGAAAAATATTTTATTAAAAAAAAATTTCACATCAAATTTTGTAAAAAATACTTATCAATTTTATAATTTTATAAAAAATAATTATCCACTAAAAATTATTAGCTAATTAATACTCTTAGAAAATTGACAAAAAATAATATTTTCTTCCATAACTTTATAACAAATTTGAAAGAAAAATTTTACGAAATATAAGAAATATAAAAAATTCTATTAATGATTCTAAAAAATTTTAGCCACGGTCTCATATTTTTACAAATTTAGAATGTTATGGATTTTTATCTCTTACCTTATATTTTTCTACATTGTTCTATAATTTACTTTACATTTTAATAATCATGTTTAAGAACTTTATCATGTTTTAACTTCTATTTGGTTTTCAATTCCTCCCTACAATCACCAACCTCGTAAACCACTCAAACTAGTACACAATCCATTCTTTCACGGTCTCTAAATCTATTCCATGCATGAAATTTTTGGTGGATAATAGATCTTCACACACATTGCATCTATTTGTCTCTTCTCTCCAGAAAGATGTTGCAGTTTATTCATAATCTGAAACATGATGTTGGAAAGAACATGATGATGATGATGAGAAGGTGAAAAGGAAGAGAGTGAGTATATACCTGTTACCAAAAATGGAATGCAAATGGAAGATGAGGTGCTGTTCTTGGGATGAGAATGCACCACGTTTGAGGTCAGGTCTGAGGTAATTGATCCAACGAAGACGACAACTTTTGCCACATCTTTGGAGACCAGCATTCCTTGCAATGTCACTCCAACAACCTTGTCCATTTGTGAGCATGTACCTTATCAGCTTCTCATCTTCATCAGGTGACCACAACCCTTTCCTCAACTTGCTCTTATTACTCTCCTTCATTCTGTCCTTGTTTGCCATCAGATCAGGTTTCCTCATTCTCCTATGCTTCTGGAATGATCACAAAAACTGTAATGCAATGTGTGTGTTTTCTTGTTTTGAGTGTGATATGATAGAGGCCTATATAGGTGAATGATCTTCATGAGGGTTAGATCAAAAAGGGTTCATAGGGTGGGAGATGGTGATGATGAGAGTGATGGTTGTGGAGTTTGCTTAAAATATGAATATGCATGAGAGAGAGAGAAGAGGGATTGTGTTTGTTGGTTGATGGGTAGAGTGGAAAACGGATTGGAGGGGGACCTCCATAACACAAAAAAGAGAGTCATCAAAGAAACAAAGGAGAGGGATACTTGGTCTTTTCGTCTTGATTTAATTTGTCGGATGGTAACCACTTTTGTTTAGATATGTCAGTTTGTTATATATTTTTAAAAAAATGTCAATCGAGTTCCAACTTTTCAAAAAATGTTCCAATTAGGTCTTTTTTAGAAAAAAAAAATTCTTAACCTTGTTAACTTTATTCATGACTTTTACCTCTAAATTGTAATATAAATACCAATATTTAATTTTGTAAGTCATTTTAAATATCAATACCGTTAACTGCGTCTATGATTTTTTTTTTTTCTAAAAGGGAAACCTAATTGAGGCATATTTTCAAAAATTAGGACTCAATTGATAACTTTTTAGAATTGAGTACCAAACTGACACATTCGAGCAAAAGTGGGTAATATCCGACTAATTAAACCTTTTGTCTTTAACTCAATTCATGTTTTTTGTTTCGATATGGTTCGAATACAAACGTAAGTCTAAGTCCCACATCAGATAAAGTTAAAAAGTTGAGTACCATATAAGATAAAAGATTCATAAATTCATTGTATTAAGATTTTAAATCGGAAGTAGTGTCAATTTTTTATATCACGGTTGTCTTTTTGATGAATTTTTCTCTCGAAAGATCCATACATATGTTTTACTTCACTCTCAAGGTAATCATCATCTTCTATTCTTATGAAGCTCAAAATTTTTTGCTTCCACTTCACATAATGCTCTTTCTCTCTCTTGGTTTTAAACTTCAGATTCACGTGTGTTGAGACCAGATGCAGATGATGACTGTGCTACTTTTGTTGGGATTTAATTTAATACCATAATGTTGCACGCTTCACATTTGTTTGTTAATTTTCATGTTCTTTTATGATTGTGTTTGGCTTACATTCTGTGCATGAATTTCAAAAGGGCTAACCACTGTTTTGGCATATTTCTTAAGCAAATTATTTGCACCTCCAACCAAGCAACACCATTTTCTTTTTATCTTTTTTTTTTCATTTTTCGGCATAATGTTTCAATTTATCTGTGATAAAGATATTATATATCTTCTGCTATTATTATTTATAATGAGAGATACCATATATTTGATTCTCTTTTATTATTATCAAATATTCTGTTTTATTAGGTTTTACTTTTCTCTTTATATGATAAGACATTATATTCTGTATATTGAACAATATTCTAATATATCAATAAGAAAACTCTTATTAAATTGTTTTCATCAAATACCTCTAGTTAATATTTTTTCTACTCATAACTTATACATATCTATCACCGTTGTCATAAATTTGGAACAAAAACTATGACTTGCAATGTGTACAATTTGTAATAAAATATCCATAGCATGCATCAGAAAATGTTGGCTTTTAACAGTTACTGATAAAATGATGAACACACCCATCATTTTCTTCCTAGCTGTGAAGGTGGTTCCCTTTCCTTTACCTAACATTTTCTACAGAAAAGTTTCATGAATCATAAATAAAAAAGAAAACTGTGTCATCAATCTCAGTCACAGTCCAATCCAAAACCAAATAGAAACAAACACACATTGGAATTCTGTTAGTTGCAAGGGCAATTAATGTTGTTATTCACACACTCCAATCTCTGTTGTGACAGTGACTCCCACAATTTTTCTGAGAAAAAGTGAAGCATATATATAAATCTCTGAAGCTACTCAAATAGTTCGAAGACATCGTTTTCTGCATCAACAGCTGTTATGGAACGAAGAGGGCCACGTTAGAAACAAAACCAAAACTGAAAAGAAAGTGCTCATGCTTATGAGGATGTGCCAAGCAACATTCTACTTTGTTACCAAGACAAGAAAAAACAACTCATATACGAGGATTCTATTTCACACCTCGAGTCTTTTGAGGGAAGAATTCACATACAACGACGATTTGTTAGGAATTTAAGTGTGAATTTAAGTTTTATATGGGGTAAAAATAGAAAGTAGAGCATAATATAAGGATGAAGATCCATAAATCTATTGTCTTAAGTTTTGGGTTGAGAGTGGTGTCAATGCCTTATGTAGTTGGACTCAAGTCTTATTGATGTTGTATCTCTCCAATAAAATTCACTCCCTATAAAACCTAACAAGTAGTATCAGAAAGTCGATGATTAAAACCAACTCAGACGAGTGCAATATGGTCTTAATATTTAAGTTCTAGGTAAGAGATTGACACTACTTTTAATTCAAAATATTAAAATAATAAATTTATGGATGTTAATTTTTTTAAACTTTTTATTTTTATACTTAAATTCACGTATGAATCATAAACCAAACAAAAATTATTTTATAAAACTAAAGGAAAAATGGTACTTTAACAGGAATCATCGTGTACAAGGTGAAGTGCTCAAAATAGAAGACAAATGAGGATAGGAGGTTGAGGGTTACTAATTTTAACCTAGAAAAATGTCTAGGTACAGAATCTCTTTGTTGTGTTTTTTTTTCGTACTCTGTCTATTTCAGCTTTTGTCTGTAAGTTTATGGATTCAATCATCACAAAGGGCATTTGAGAATAAAGTGTGCATGAAGAAGTTCATCACTGAATTTCAGCCATCCAAATTCCAAACATGTTAAAATTCCAAACTCTTTTCTAGTAAAAAAAAATTTATATGGGACCAGAATGAGTGTATTTGGTAGCACAAACCCCTGAAGAAAAAAAATGTTAATACATAAATATGCATTGTGCTATGTCAGAAGTGTCAAGAATCAAACACATTGCAATGCAGCTTTTGAAAAAAAAAGAAAAACATTAATGATTTTACATGCTGCTCTTGATATGAACAGGACCACCAGTTCGATGAATTTTGTTGCCAACATTTTCAAAAGGACTTGTAGTAAAGTCGACTGGAAATTTTGTTTATTTTACTAAAGTCTTTTCTTTAATTTTATTTGTTTAAATTTGTGTGTATATATATTAATTAAAAACATTTTTATTGGTTAAATATTTTTCAAGTTTTTATTTGATAAGTTAAAGTTATAATTACTTTTATATATTAAGTTATTTAAATAATTAGAATTTAATTTATAAGTTGTAATGATTTAAAATATAACATTGTTACTTATTTACATTCTTAAATGATACAATAAAAAAATATTTTTTAAACTATTTTTTATTTTTATTTTTATTTTAAATGAAATTGAGTTGGCAAATCACAACGGACTAGAATGGTCCTAAAAAAACTTGTTATTCGTTTGGTAAAGGAAAAGAAAATAAAAACATATTTGGATGAAGAAAAGGATAAAAGGAATAAAAAAATGATTATTATAATATAATTAATTTAGTGGGTATGCAGGGAGTGGCCAGAAGTACATTGTCAATTTGTCTTTGCTTTTGATATCCAAAATATTTGTGTGTGTTCAAATCGAGTCCAGATTTTTTATTGGTTTTTTTTTCTATACTTTCTATTGAGTATTAAAAATACATTGTATTGGTATTTAAAATATCTTTTTAATATATTTTAAAACGTCAAAATTAGTGATAATCAGTGTATTATGAAGGCACATTAAAGGAATAACACAAAAAAACCCAGCAGATAATCCAAATTTGTTTAAATTATGGGAATCATCTTTGTTATTGAACATTTTGGGACTGTTTCATATTTAGACTCAATGTGATCTTTTTTTATCGTGATTAAATATGTTTTTGGTCTCGTGGATCTAGTAATTTCAATTTAATTTTAATTTAATTTTTATTAATTTATTTGATATTTCAAACATATTTCATGATAGTATTTCAGTTGCTTATACCGTTTGAAATATTTTCACTTCAATGTTAACTAAGAAATATGTTTGAAACGTCAACTAAATCTAACAAAATTTGATTAAAATGACTAAATACACGCATGTCTAAATATAGAAGACAGACTAAATTGGTCCAAAGTTTCGAAGAAGAACTAATTTCAATTTTCATTAAAAGTTAAAGGACCGAAAATATATTTAACTCTTTTTTTAACGTGTCAAACCTTTTTATTTACTAGTTTCATGAACTATTAGACAAAGATGAAAAAAGTGTTTGAAGAAATTTTCTACTACAAGAAAATTCTTAAACAATGACCAATTTTATTAGTGATAAAAAATAATTAGTCACTATAGTGATTAATTGAGATACCAATTTATAAACTAAAAACTATTGATAACTAAAATTGTTTGAAAAAAATTATAATTAGTCTCCAAAATTGATAACTAAAATAGTTTATATTATGAATTGATTTCTAAATTGGTCACTAACATTAACTACCAAAATTTTAACAACCAAAAAAATTAGTCTCTAATTAAAAAAATTAGTTTCTAAACATATTTTTCATCACTAAAATTTTCAGAAATAAAATTCAAGATTTCACATATCAATCAAGAAGAAAATTATTGTTCTGATAAATTAACTAATCTTGGAATTAAAAATAAGTTAGCTTATAAATTGTATTTTGTTATACCTCAAATTATTTTATCTGTTTAGAGACGAATTTTTTTACATGAGTTTGGAGTGACTTCCCATGTTTTTTTTTTATATAATATTTTATGTGATGATAAATTATAGATAGTGTCGTTTAAGTTTTCAAAAATAAATAATTATTTATTACATAAAAAAATTAAAGTAAAAATAGTATGGCATAAAGTTGTGATTTTGAATTGAGAACCTAATAATATTGAAATAGCCCACAGAGGCATGATCGAGCTGACACTTAGGTGGGTTTTCGGATGCTTCTTCCTGCACCTCCATACTTTCTTACTATACTTACTGGTTTTAGATTCATCACATGTTAGTGAAATGCTTCAGATACATGTTTTGTTATTTTTAATTGTTCTTGCTTTTCTAGAATCACGCTAAGTTAGACCCTCCACCTTAAATTAATTAATTGTTATTATGATTATTATTTATCACTAGTGAAATAATTATTTCTTTGTTTTTGCACGTGAAGGGCTTTCTATGGTCTCAGCAACTTTTATTCACTGTTTCATATATGTGGATATCTTATTCATTCTGGAAACTTCTTATGTTAACCATTTAAAATATCTAAAAGATAAAACAATTATAAATATTTCGAAAATTAAAAGAAATAATAAACCATTTAGAGACGGAATGAAAAATTAAAATTACTAGAGGCCAAAAACTATATTAAAAACAATATTAAATAATAAAAATATTTATATTTTGCTTGTAACAAATTCTGTGTCTTCTATTGATGAATTAACTTGTCTTAATAACATGTTTCATTACTAGTCCCTCAAAAAGGAATCATTAGCATCGTTACATTTTTATTCTATTTTTTTAAGTCTTACGACTAGAAATAAATAGTGAATGAAATTTTATTTTATAAGTTGGTTTTATAAAATTAAATTAGATTTAAAATTCATTTTTTAATATGATATAGAATAATAAGTTAAAATTTATTTTATTAAAATTTATTATAGGTTGAATTTATTATTTCGTTGAATTGTTAATAGACTATTTATTAATATTTAGTTTATATATTTATATATATATATATTATTTGAAGATGTATTATTTGTTGAATATTTAACATTTTTGAAATGTTGTTCCTCGAATCTACGAGTAAAATCTTTTACATGAAACACCTGAAAATAGATTTGTTTAGTGATGGACGTGTTCATGATTTGTGGCAAACTTTACTACACGTTTCCTTAACACAACACCACTTTCCAAGAAAAAAAATGAAAGTTTCAGCGACTTCTGATAGTGACAATTAAGTTTCAATTTATAATTTTATACAAATTAATTACACTCCTTTCCATTAATTCTAAGGTATATGTTTTAGGCTAAAATGATTGTATACATAAAAAGTAAATAAGATAATGATATATGTTACCATAAATTTAAAAATAAAACAATCACACGAGATATCAATATATTTGTGTAAAAACCTACTAAAGAATTCATATTTCATACTAATTTTGTCTTCAAATTTTTTTTCTACAAAATATTTATAAATTTTGTTATAAAAAGAATTTGCAAAATATTGTTGCCAATTTTTTTTAAATTTATATAAAATATTTTTCACAATAAATTTTGTAGGAAATACTTACAAATTTTATAGAAAATAATTCCCACAAAAATATTACTTTGCAATTAAAATTCTTAAAAAAAATAGCAGAAGAAAGTCTTTTCTTATAATTTTTTTTAACAAATTTGTAAGAAAAATCTCAAGTAATATGACATTTTTTGGTAGTGAATTATATATTTTAAAATAACTCAAACAATATTTTCATTTTACATTTTTTTTCTTACATTATATTGGGAACACTACTAAACAAACTCATATTTTCTGTCAATTTTGTTTTGAAAATTTTTTTGTATGAAATACTTACAAATTTTGTTGTAAAAGAAATTGTAAGAAATTGCTACCAATTTTTTTGTAAAATATTTTATATAAAACACTTTTCGTAACAAATTTTGTAAAAAATACTTGCAAATTTTATAATTTTGTGAGAAATGATTATTCACGGAGGAATTACTTTTCAATTAAAATTCTTAAAAAAAACAACAAAATTATTTTTTATAAATTATTTTAATAAATTTACAAAAGAAAAATCTCATATAAAAAATAGAGAAAGTTTTCTTCAGGGGCATCAGTTAAAAACTAAATTATTAACATTTACGTATAAAAAATTGTTAATGAATGTTAGCCGTAAATATAGATCAAAGTGAATGTAATGTGTTCTAATTTTTTTTTATTTCAACGAATAGATTTTATTATAATTAAATTAATTTGATTTGAATGATTAGATTTTTTTTATTAAAATATAAAATAGTGAAAAATTAAATAAATTATAAAATTAAAGATAAAATAAGATACTCCGAAAGATAGAAAAACATGAAATAAATTGAATTAAAGTAAAGTTGAATAAAAAGTATGAAATATATTATATAATTAATTTGAATAGATCACATATGATTTTTTTTTTTGGAATCCGACATAATCACTATATAAAAACCAATTTAAATATTGTTATGTTAGATTGGTTCGGATTAAGTTATCTTATTAGTATGAATTCGTACTTGTAACGAACAAAGCATAATAAACCAAAAATATAATTTTCAATCTGATTAAGGAATATATGAATAATACAACACCAACAATACGACATAGACTTTTTGGTGTTTGTACTTGTATAACAACAATTGATCAAACTTAAAGAATTTTTTACGTAATCACGGTGTTATTTTTTCAATAAAACATTATATGATGTGTATTTTATTATTCTTTATAGTATATTCTGAAAAAAAAAAGAGATAAATTTTTGGATATTTTTATTCTGGTTTCTTAATTTTAAAAAATATGGATATATTATGTGTGTGTTGGTATAGTACAACTTTACTCACTTAATTTTAATCCACGTGCTATACAAATATATAATTGAATTTAGAGTAAATTTGATAAATGCTCCTTAGCTTGTTAAATCAATTAGTGTAATAATTTTTTAATATATTGCAATTGTTAATTTTATTGTAACTTGGTATGTTAAGAAGTATAAATATTTTAAATTTATGTTTTCATATTTATTAAATTAATAATTTAATTTATAGATTACCCTAATTGCTACCTTAGTTGCTACCAAATGTTCCTTGAATGTAAAATAATGTTTTCCTTCACAAAAAAACCTATATGACTTTGCCATTAGATTGACTTACACTCATCCTAATAAAGTGTGTAAATTGATGAAAGCTTTATATAAAATCATTCTCTTTTTATCAAACTTACAAACCTTCTTTTATTACTTTGTTGATATGTGTTGATGACATTATTTTCATAGAATATCTTCTTGAGGTTAGCTTGGATTCTATATTTAAAATTATAATTTAAGTAACTAATAAATCTTAATATAAACTAGTAAATCAATTTTGCTATATTTTTTATTAATTTTTACAATAAAAATAACTAAAACGCATATGACTTTAAAAAACAAAAATTCTGAACAAAACGCATATTAAAACTAAAGCTAGTTTTAAGACTTAAAAAAAATTGTGAATTAAGTCTAAATTTCTAAATTATAAAACTCATATTCAACACCAACAAGGGGATATGCATGCGTTGTTACGGGAAATGAAAAACGCTAAGAAAATAAGAAAGTAGGAAGTTAAGAAGTATGAAACTAACCTCAATGTAACAAAGTATACGGGGAGAAAGTTGTATCATGAGTTCATGTCTACCAGAAATGAAAAAAAAAACTTTGGTTGGCCACCAATGCAAGCCCCACAATGAAAATTTTTGAGTAAATAACATAAGTCATAGCCGGTTCGCATAAAGATGAGTGAGAAAAGAAAGCACACTAGAATTTTTAAGACAACTTTACCTTGGACGTAGAAGAGTGTGATGTAAAAGAGGCCTTTCTCGTATGACTCATATGGATCTGACATAAAATAACATTGGTCCTATAGGTGTCAGACATAAAGGTCTCTTTTGCGTCAGAATGTTGTAGGTCCAACGTAAATATTGTCCACTCACTTGTGCAACAAAGACTTTTTATGTTGATTTTTGGAACCGACATAGATATAAGCAGCATAGAAAGTTCACTTTTTATGTTAGTTTTGTAACAACCGGCATAAAAATTTTATACCAAAATTTTCATGAAATCCTAATTTCACCATTGCTCGTTATATTTAAACCCTTAACAAGCAAGATCTCAAACATTCCATCAACTCCTTCTCGTTTACCAATTCCTTCATTCAAAACTGTTAAGTTCAATTGACAATTAAATATGGAAAAAGTGAAAAATAAATGAAGTGAGGAAAAACATTCATTGCAGTAAAGAGAGCAGCGATATTACCACGAGTATCGAATGTGAGAGTGCAACGAGGAGAGACTTTGACAATGTGGCGAGGAGAGCAGAAAAGAGAAGAGTGATGAGAGTGAGAACAACATAGATAAATGTGACAATGAGGAGAACGAAATTTTGCGAGGAGAAAAGGGAGGAGCGACGACGAGCGAGGACCACGAGAGGGATGAGCGAATGCAAATGCAAATTAAGGGAACATACTTCAACATGAGAAACAATGCGGCAAAAATGGGAGAAGAAGTGTAGAGGAGGAGCAATGAGGGGAAGGTTAAGTGAAGCGCGAAAAGGGGAAGATGAAGATATAAGACATTATGTCAGTTATAGTGATGAACCGACCTAGAAAGTCTTATATTTTATTACAAAAGTGTCACTCTTTCACTTTCAATGTCAATTCTAGGTATAAGCATAGAAATTTTTCTACTTTATTATGTAATTGCCACCTCGCCAACTTTTTATGCTTGTTCTAGGAATAACTACAAGGAAAGTCTTCTACTTTATTATAAAATTGTCACCTTATTAACTTTTATGTTGATTCTAAGTATAGTTAACATAAATCTTTTTTATCATATTTACGAAATTGTTAACGCATCACTTATTATCTATAACATAACAATATATAAAGGGGATTTCCCTTTTTGTGTCCACATTTTAAAATATCAATTTTACCCTTTAAATATAATAATTTTTTAATTTTTTAAAAATTGACTGTTACTTTTACAAACTTTTTATAAAATTGGCTATCTCTGCTTCTTCTCTTCTTCTTTATCAATGGTTATTATTTCATCTGTTATAATATATTTTACTTTATTTTTAATAAATATAATTTTAGTTTATATATTAACTTAATAAAATTATAATATTATCATATATTAATATAATATCATACATATTTAAAAAATTGCATACACAGATACGATAAAACTGTGTTTACGCCGGTAATAAATGAATTATAATCCACATAATAAGTTATCATAAAAATTTGTTTTTGCATTAGTGACTTATTACAATAATATCACTATGGAATCTTTTGCATATGTTAGATCCACACAAGACATAAATCTAAAAACATAGTAGCCTATTTTTTTATTAATATTTGTGAAAATAAATAAATCATACTCAATAATCCATATTTTCATGATTATATCAAATACATCCAAATGGATAATAACAATTTTATTCACATGTTCTTTTATTTCCTCTTGTATTCAGAAACCCTCTTATGATCATCACATAATATTTTGCAAAGTTGAAATTTATGAACTTCTAAGGTTTCACTTAAAACCAAAGATTTACAATACAATTTGTTAAAAGTATATTATTGTACAATTTGTCTTTATTTTCTGTAGTGGAGCACATTTCACTCATCTTTCTTATTCTCTCTTACATTTATTAGGACAGTTGGCACGTTTTTTGTTCTTGTTGGTTAGGTAATGTGTTTCCATAATACCTTGTACTAATATTTTTTTATAAAATAAGAAAATGTTCGAAATCATTTAACAATAAAATAAAAGTAAATTTTATTCTTCGATTTCTTTCTCACGAAAAAAAAAAAAAGAAAAATC
>Ga0099823_1003029_pt1 | contig 15655 bp, 20 predicted proteins | sample CowpearedBW_FD_76831 | JGI IMG/M metagenome (GOLD analysis project Ga0099823, IMG submission 76831) | Root nodule microbial communities of legume samples collected from California, USA - Cow pea red BW | ecosystem: Host-associated > Plants > Roots > Nodule | place: USA: California | collected...
AATTAAATTAAACCAAATTTGACACACGCAAAAATTACACTCACACTTTTACTATATGGTTAGTTGGTTATGATTAATCTAGATCATAATTTTATCCCATCGGGATGTTCAAGAACAGGCCCATGGGCAGAATATTCGGCCCACTACGTCAGATGCGGCCTTGATGCTTGCCAAACCCATAACTCAAACGATCAGCAAGAATGTCATTCATTCCTGAAGTTGTGGTAGAATGGTAAGGAGTATCAGAGCCAAAACGCTTTTAAAAATTGGCCTACAACAATGTGCGAAACAGGTACTAAATGGCTTTAGAGTCATGAGTGTTGGGATTCATCGGTAAAAGAAGCTTGTCCAATAAACATTACTCGCCGAGTATAAGACAATAATGTGTTTCTGCAATTCAATATTGTTTTGTTGGAGTTGAATTTCTGTCATGTGTAGGTAGAAAGAAGAGGTGTGGGAAGGCTGAGGCAGGGCCGAAAGATGCTAAGTCGCCAATGGAGAAAGGAGAAGGATAGGAGGGGTGCATTGGTGGAGAAGGAAGAAGATTAAGAGAAGAAAATAAAGACAGATGGATCATTTCACCACACACGCTCACATATAACAACTGTCTGAAAAGTCAAGTCAGATTATGTCATAATCGATCTATATGACTAACAGATATCATACAAATGTGAGGAGAATGGGCAGGATTCACATTCAGTATAAATAATGTAATCCAGTTGACTAGAATCAATTTAGGTATACAAGACATGAGCCTGCTGCTATATATCTGCCATTTTTTTGTCCAAATCGACCCTGAGAAGACCTTGATTAGGAAGAAATGGGGGGATAAAAATCTAAAAATCTAAGGTGATCAAATTACAGATGGAAAGAATATGCTGGTATGGTACAATGAATGTTCTTATCTTTGTGCCTGATCCGGTGTGTGGTTGCTTGTTGTAGATGATGATGCCGTCCTACCGTTCACTATTCCATTATCTATAGGTGGACTGCTTCCCCATTTACCTTCTGATTCACTGGGCTCTATCACTTTCACGGACCCATCTGTCAATCCAACGGCAAATTGATTGGGTTCTGCTGGATGAGCCGCAACAACAACAGGATACACAGATTGGTTCCTGCAATAAGAATTACAAAATATCATTCCCAAATTCACTTTTAATGCAAGGATTTTGCAAATCACGAGATCACGAAATGAAAATAAGACTTCACAATACATCCTTGAATAAATTTCAGTGTTTTAAAACAAACAGTAAAGAGTCATATAAAATTCATTGGGTTTCATGTACTGGGAAGAAACTTACACACTTAAAGCCGCGGGTGAAAAGTATGTGGATAGTGCTATACGACATCTCAGTCTCAAGCTGTCGGCATCAAAAACCCCAGTGTTTCCATCGCAAAATGTAGCATATATTAACTGACTATTGCAGGAATAAGCAGCATATGATATGGGAGCAGCCAGAACATCTTGAGGAACCCACTGCAGCAAGTTATTTCAATGTCAAGTTTTGACAGCAACAAGAAGCAATATCAGTCCCAGATAGAAAAATTATTTTTACCTGCCGAATCCGATCCATCTTAGAGGCGTCATATATTGCCAACTGAGACTTGTGGGCTACCAGCAACCGAATTTGGTCTAAATGGAACTGCACACGAGTATCACCTACAGGAGCCTTTCCTGCGGGCAGTTGTAGTGCAATCCATGTTCTTTTCTCCCATGTATCAATGTTCCATACACAGAGCTGTACGGAAATTATTTCAGTAAGGTAAACCGACACAAGCCAAAAAAAAAAAATTGATACAGTACAGAAAATTATGTATTGGCACCTTCCTTGTAAAATAATTAAATGAAGTTAATTGAGATTTAATTTTTTTTAGTCCGGAAAATGTAAAACATTTCTAAAAAATCATCTTGTAAGGTGACTTTGTATTAGATCGAGCAATTGTGACTCGAGTCACTTGGTATCCGTTACGGGACAATTGATGTCACCAACAACAATTGATGTCATTGACAACAATTGTCCACTAGGAATCCCACTGGAAATTGAACTTGTGACCTGATACCAATTGTTGGATTGAATGCTTCCCACTAGACCACCTTTTGGCCTAGTGCTAAACGCTCGACCCAACAATTGGTAAGCGTTCGATCCAACCATTTGCACTCTCTTATATACTATAATTTGATCATATCTTTAGTCAACATTCTAACTATGGGAACAAAAATTTATATTGGTTCAATAATAGTTTAGTAGTAAGTAGTACAATAGCCTAACAACCCTCGTTAAGAGCGACTCTAATATCATCTTAGAAAAGAAACTTTAAACTTAATATTATAAAATCATTTTGTAAGGTGAGATTTGCAATCACTCATATGTTATAATTTAAGTATATATTTAGTCAATGTGGAATCTTCAATAAAGGTTATCCTGTTATCTTTTACACTAGAAGATAAATCTAAGATAACATTGAATAATTACAACCACCAAAAAATGGGTAACTAAGGGATGTCCCCAAAACAAATCATTATGCATAGAGGCTTTCCAAATCACTATATCTAAAATGGACAGAAAACAGTTAAACGACATACTTGAGCATCAGCACCAGATGAAACCAGGATGTTAAGGCAGGTTGAAAAGGCAAAACCAGTAATTCGCTTTTGGTGACCCTTCAATTTGGATTTCACCTACAAGATACCCTCCAAGAGAAAATTAGATAATTTAAAAAATAATAGCGTAATGCTTAAAAAGAAGAAAACTGTTAAAGATAGTAATCACCTCATCCACTCTAACATTATAAATGTAAATTGTTGAATCCTCCATCCCAATGGCTATGATGTTATTATCTTGAGGGTGGAAAGCCAGAAAGGTAGAGGCAGGGGGTGGTGGCATGAATGTTGTCATTACCTACAAAGAAAAAAAAATTACATAAGTAAACAGTAAGCTGAGCAGCTGAATGAAATGTTGTGGTTGTATTGTATCCAAGGATATGTACCTTAAATGTCATCATGTTAAATAATGAAACCTTTCCACCACAGGCAGACAAAACATATGAGTCATTCTTTGAGAGTGCAATGCAAGGAACAGCTTCATCAAGGTTGACACCCGAGACATCATTAGTCATAAGAAGACCACTTTGGGGTTGCCAATGCTGTGGAACAACGCTGGCAGTAGCCTAAAACCATACAAGCTTGAGAATTCTGTTATCTATTGGAAGGTGGGAAGTAATCACGAGCATACATAAAAGTAAGGACTAGAGAGAGATTATCATTACCTTCCCATTGGGATTTTGTTCACTACGAGCCCACTTCCACAGCCTCTGAACACCATTTGAACCAAGTGCCAATAGACCAGCACCAGAGTTCGTATACAAAAGTCTAACAACCTATGTATGACTCTTAAGAGTTAAGAACGTTCACAGTAACAAAGTTGTCAATACAAAATGGCAATCACACTCTGTTACAACCAACAAACCTTGCTGGAAGCATCTGTACTGTCAGGCATGGTAACTGATTGACATTGAACAGGATCAACAATTTCAGACAGCTGCCATGGCTTAGCTCTATCTATTCCCTCTTCCACAGTTATAGGTTTCTCTGCATTTCGACCTGTGGGATCGACTCCTCCATTCTTCATTGAAAATGGCAAAACCAATCATGTTTTGTGAGAGGTATTATGACACAGTACATAATTCAAGACCAATAAAGTAACTCCAGAAAATATAATCAATGGAATATAATTTAACAAAGAAATTCAGACATCAAATAATATAAATATCGAAAAGATGGCCAGTTCTCCACGGTATGCAGGGGCATGGCACAGTGGAGTTAAGCATACTGGAAGAAGAAAAACATCAAGCTGATCCAATATTCTTCCGTAAATATTAAAAGAAATGAAACAGTAGTCATAATACTTCTAATTGTTAAGCTATGACTAGTATATTATAATCACGAATAGGGTAGTTCACAGGGAGATTCATACAAGAATTGGAGAAGGCCTGACAGGTGAGCTCCTTTCTACTTTACAGTTGACAGGACTAACATTAACAGCAGAAGAGCCAGATGCCTAGATATAACAAACCAAATGGGCAGTATTAATATGTATTTCGATCTAAATATCAAAATCAAAGAAAAGGTGAAGAAATATATCACAACCTTGATTGCAGCAGAGTCAATGGGTGACCTCAATGCTTCAAATCCTGGAGTTTGTACTGTTCTCAAGGATCTAAGACCACTTACATTAGCAAGAATTTTGAATCCATTGTCTGCAGTGGTGACAGCAAGAAGACTTCCTTCCTTGTTGAATCTCAAGAGTGGAAGGGCCTGACTAGATTCATACAATTATATATGGTGTGTCTTTATAAAGTGTTAGCTATATAAAAAACAACACAGGTAAACCCACCTGTAATCCACCCTCTGCATCAGTGCTTGTTAGAAGATTAACACTGTCCATCTCCCAAAATTTGATTTGGCCATCTTCACCAGCAGCCAAGAAGCGATTTTGGGTTGTGTCAAACTGCACAACACCAGCAGATTTCTTTCTGAACCCATTGTATGTTCTCTTAATAGCTCCTTCACTTTCATTCCATTCAACAAGAAATGACTCTCCGTCTTTACTAGTTCCACAGGAAAACAGTCTATAGAAATGAAGGAAGATAATTACGCAACATATTAATACAGTTCCATTTAATAATAAATCTCACTTAATCCAAAACTAAAACCTTCTTACCTACTTCCATCAGCACTATAGAGCAATGTGGTACACCAATGGCCTGGGGCATCATAGTCAACCCTAGAGCCCGCATTATCATACAACCAGGCTTTTATTTTGCCATCAATGGCAGTTGAAAATACAAACTGCAGAGTTACACTAAACATCAAATGTGTTTTCCAGAATAATTCAATCATGGACAATATGTACACATAACTCATTTAAATACAAGGAGCACTCTCGGGCTCTACTAGAACCAAATTATAACTCCTACAAAATCCAAAGAATAGACTGATGGAGAAAATATCATATAATCCTTCTACCTGAATGTTCTCCTTGTGATGAGGGCAGATAGAATATATAGGCGCCTCATGACCCTCAAAGTTAAATAGTATCCGTCCAGTCAAATCCCACACCTATTAAGAGTCTCTTCTTTAGACAATATAACATTTATGCATAACCAAAATTGCGAGTAGATTTAGGCACCTTTATCAACTTATCATCCCCACAAGTCACAATACAGAGTTGCTTATTTGGATGAGAAAATGCCAAGTCATTAACACTACCAATATGGGCATCAACCTGCATTGTCAAGGAAATATAAAACAAATTGCAAACACAACTTTGGTTACTTCTTAAAAGAATAATCTCACCTCCATACGCTGAACCAGCTCATTTGATAGAATGTAGGAATACAAGTGAATCAAATGTTTAGTAAATGCAACACCTACAGTAAAGAAACCAGTAAGAAATTATGTTGTGACAGTTTTAAAATGGTTTTAAGGACTTCACATACCCACAAAATTTCCATCCAGGCTCCATGTGACACGACTGACAGAAATAGAAGCATCTTTGGCCATAGCTGCCTGAGAAAATTAAAACTATAAAATTCCAAAGGATATGAATTATCAAGTACCAATGACCACCATAACAATATACTTATTGTCTGGTTAGACCATATAACCATAGGTACTGTAGAAAAGAAAATATTGAATAGTATAAAGACTCGTTGAAAAATGAAATTAAAAACCTGAAATGGTAATGAGCACGCTGAGATATCCCGTATCTTGAATGGCTTTGTGACCGACCTGTCTCGCAACCCAAGTTCCCAAAGTGTAATTTCCCCATTAGTAGAACCAACTGGTCAACAGAAATATGTAATTATGTTTTTGTCAGTATGCTGAGCAAGATATTACACAGAATGCAATAAAGATAGAAATTACCAAGAAGTAAGGTTTGATGTGAAGGATGAAAGTCCATGCTTGTCACAGAGTATCCTTGGTGCAATGTCATTGCCACTGTTCTTGGTAGATCATCCGGCGACCAAGAGGCTTGTCGAGAGGCAGGATAGGAAACCTAAAAGAATAGACATGAATCATAGTAACAAAAATCACCAAATAGTATGATATCAGGACTCCTATACAGCTTTGAAGCAGAAAAACCATTGGCTTCAAGAATACCCAAATCATATTAAAATTAAACAGAAAAATTATCAAAATTACCTCTTCTAGAGAAGGAGCAGGCCGGAGTCTTTTCATTAGCTGCTCATGATCAGCATTCTGATAATCAACCATGCCAGGAGCTATTGGAGGTGTTCTTGGATGCTTCAAGATAGACACTGTTTACAAAAGGGCAGAGCATTAAAGTCATGAAACCATCTTGCACCGGAATACTAAATATGTAAAATTCTAAGTAAAATTTGAGAGATAATATCCTGATGGCATATCCAGTTAAATAACATTTCAGCTGCCTGTCCACCAATAACAATAATTATTTCCAAATGAAGGTAAACAAGTGAAAAAGTCTATTGCGTGTAACACGTAAATTTTAATAAAACTTATTGTGATATGTATAGACAAAAATAAGGTAACCACAGATCTTTTAAAATGTTGTGGGAGAAGAGAATGATATTTTAACCTTGATTCTGTGGGACAGGCATGGTTGATGCTGTGACAACAGCTGCTTGGACAGATGATGAAGCTGAGGCATTGGCCATCCAACCAGCCAAAGCATTAGCATTAGCAGTTGCTGCGGCAGGGGGAAAGGGCTATATAAACAAAATATTGATTCATTAAAAAATATGATAAGTTAGATTGTAATTAATTAAAAGTATAAGAAATTTATGAAATGAAAGATATCATACACCATGAGCTCCAATTGGAGTATAAGCTGCAGGCTTTGCAACGGCAGCAATTGGAAGATTGACAGGAGTAGGGGCTAGAGGACCGTTAGGAGGTGTACATGTGTGGTCGGTGAATAAAGTCTTTATATCTGGGTTTGGTCTAGGATTTTTGCAAAGCTGGTGCTGCCAGTTTAAACTGCATTGATTAGGGACACAAATGGCTTAATAAAAGAAAAGGCTAGAAATAACAAGTTAAAAAACAAATATATGTAATCAATAATCAATAATAAACAACATATAATCAACTAGTACCATATGCAAAAGTCTATCAGATATAATGTTTGTACATTATAGAAGGCAAAAAGCCACACAGTTTGCTTTGCATTTGCCAAGTAGAAAAGAAACCACTTAACTATGAAAAAGTGAATTAAGAAAAACCGTAAGTTTAGTCAGGAGAGAGTGAAATAGAATCAGTTGAAATTATAAACTCACATCTACTTTAGCATATGACAGAACGAATAAATCGACAACTATAGCATTTACACCTTTGATTGATCAACGTCCGCAATCTTGATGACCGAAGGGTAGGGAAGATAAGTTTGTCACGGAAGAGAGGATTTGCCTCAATCAGTTTTTTTAGCTCTATCAACATAATCCCTCGAGCAGTTTTGGTGTCACCATACTTAGACAGCTGCTCATTCTCCCTGAAATTTTAATGCAAAGAGAAAACTAAATAATCTTAGAAGTTAATTAATCTTGTAGGTCTACCGGTCATAAAAGGCAACATGACACAATTTGGTAAACTTAGTTCTTCACAAACTCTATGTTAATCAAGATTGGAGAATATTGACATTTGACTGAAATCACTTTCAACAGCATTGTATTATATTAGACTATATAATACCTGAAATTACTTAGAGTTAAAAGCTGGGTGATTTCTTTGTATAGTTCCTCATTGAACGTGGAGAAAATTTTTAAATCACCCACTAATATCTCAACAGCCTTTGCCTTGTCTTGCCTAATTTAGCAGCACCAAAGAAAAACATGTGAAGTACCACCATCATAAGCACAAACATCATCAAAAAATCCCCAAGCAATTCCAATTAATAGATACCTATCAAGTGCTTCCAGATATTTCTGCTTCCTGATTTCAAAGAATATTTTCATTGAGTATCTATTATCATCAACTTTAGTAAACCCTGTTAAGTACTTCTCAACTTCTTCCCATTCACCAGCATGTACTTTTTCCTCAAAGTACTTCATATTGAAGAAAAACCCAGATTCTTTCTCAAGCCTGGACCAAAAAGAAACATTCAAGAAAGAAATAACTAGCAATGGTAATGTAAAAAATAGGAGGATACGTTTAGCGAAGGAAGATAAAGAGTTTCCGATTAATTTTATTATCATCTAAATTCCAATTTAAGTGATTATGCATCTCAGCCTTTCTACACAAAAAAGAAACCTCGTAATATTTGCAAGTTCAGCTTTTATATTCAAGTAATTCATTGCTTTTCAACTTCAGAAAACCATCTATAGCAACTGCCAGAAAAGAAAGTGCAATATATTTTGTTCTTCCCAATTTGAAGGTAACGGTAGTTGCAACCGTGGAACCGTGGTTATAAATACTTCCAAAACCTTAAAAATCGTGAATACAGAAAACTTTAAAACTGTGGCAACAATGGCAGTGACAAGTCGTGATTGACTCTCGACATAGAACTCCGTAGTTGTCAATAGTATTTTTACAAAACAAATGTCAACCAGATAATTCACTGCCACCTGGCTCTATAATTCATTTACCCACATCCAAATTAGGCTTCTTCGATTATATTACAAGGATATCCGTCAGCTTTAAGACATAAATTTGAAAACATTCTTCCTCTCACTTAACTATTATTTTTAGCTCATTTTGAATACAATTCACCATCTAAAACATCATAGCTTAAGCTGAAAGCAAGGTTTTAAAACAAGGTTCGCAAACAGAAATTGCAGCTCCAATGTCAACATTTTAGGGATCTCATCGGCGGCATTGGCTGCATTTGTCCACAATTTTTCACAAAAATCAAGGATTGCGATAAAACAGGGACAGCAATTTAAATCCTCGGCTGAAACATTTCCACCAGCAAATAATTCATGTGGAATTTTGGATGTATCCGCACGTTCCCAAATTAAAAAGCGACATGCGAGCAAAAGCTGTTATTTTTTAAACATGTATGCATTTTAATTTAGCAAAACTAGGATTCACTGAAGAAGTTATATGGAGAATGGACCAAGACCACCACATATAAGGTTTAGGCCAATTTCCACGAAATACAGCCAAATTATATGGAAAATGGCCAAACCCATAAACATGTGTTGATCTCATGCCATACAATAATTTTTCCTTAGACAAACCACCAATTTCTAATGACACTTGAAATATCAACAAGAACTCTACCCATTATTAACAAGAATAACAGTAAAGTTTTAACAATTCAAAATTTTACTCCGTTTTGTTGCACTATTGCTGCCTAGTTTCATTTCACAGGATAAAAGTTGAACAGAAACAGAGGAAGAATAGATAAGGAGAACAAAGACAAAACATCAGCTAAAAAGAATAAAAGAAAATTTCAAAGTATACTCGCTTACCTGTGCACCGACTCCTTGAACTTCTCCTCCTCCAAAAATTGGAGTATCAGAAACACCAATTCTCGGCTCAAAGAAGTCATCGCTGTTTCTCAATTATAAAAGGCACCTATAATCTTGATCTTCGAACCCCGATCTTCGAACACACAACACGCCAAAGAAAAAAACAGGAAACAACAAACAAGAAACAAGAAATCAAGACTACAGAAAACTACATAAATTAATTCCCTACAAACAGAGACGAATCAGGGATGAAGCATGCAACCTCCACGTCAAAACTGAACCCGGGACGCTCCACAACCTAAAATTTCCCAAGGATTCAGGGGTTGTTAAAGATTACAGAAGCTCCAAGTTCGAGAAATTCTAGGGTTTGAAAAGCTGCAGATAAGAAGAGGAGGAGGAGGAGAGAGAATGGAGAGAGTCTGGGTCTCGCTATCTTCGATGTGTTGTACAGAGGAGTCTATCTTTTTCTACTGACCCATCAGACATAAGTACCTCTTCTTATCTTATAAGTACGATTACTTATAACTAGATAAGCTATCATTTGTTGAGTGATAAGCCAACGAGAGAGAGTGTCTCGGATTCGAAACTGCAATTCAAATGAAGTGAATATTCTGAACACACGTCCAGTCGGTCCCATCTTTTCTGTACTGTCGCTTTCCCTTTCAAGCTATAATAAATAATGGGATTTAATATTAACTCTTTTTCAATATCTCCTTCTCTCATTTTATCGTGATAACTTGCAGTTTCATCTTCCTGCACAGCATTCATTCTGGGACCACTAGGTTGTTGTTTTCTTACTATATTTTCTTTTTTAATTTTTTATGCTTCTGTTTTTCATTTTTGTCTCTCTGACTTGGCTGTGACCCACTGTCTCTTCCTGGTATGCTACCCATTAAGTAACCAATTAAACCCATATTACCAGTCAAGCCCATTTCAGAAATCTAAATACTATTTACCTTTTAACTTCATTTTTAATACATTTTTTTTATATTTTTTGCAGAAATATTAAATACTGATGTAAATAATAAATCTCTTGCATATCTTAAATGTATGTCAACGACTATTTCTTTAACACACTATAATCAATTCACAATTTATTACGAAGTTTTGGTCTTGGAAAGAAGAGTCAACTCAGAAAACTTCAACCACTTAAATAAAAAAGTTAAAATTAATTTATTGTTTCTAAATTAGTATTCTTCACTCTTCTTTATCTTAATAAGGAAATAAATTATTTATTTCCTTTCTTTTTCCTATTCGAACATTTGTGAACAATCTCGTTTTTTTTTTCTAAGTTGATACACTATTGAGATTAATTTAAACATAGTTTAATGTCATATCAGAGGAAAGATAAGAAATAAGAAAAAAATTAACACTATTATCTTTATTTGGTTAACGATTAAGATAAAGTTTTAATGTCTTCAATTATTTATTTAGTTTATATTAAAAACTACTTTAATCACGTATAAAAAAAATTGTAGATATCAAAATAGGTTAGACTTAATGATTATACTTATGTGTTTCGTCTCATTTAAATCACATAGCTTTTACACGTTGATTGACCATAAAATTACTATTATTTATTGTAGTAGTCAACAGTGAAAATTAATTATAAATATATGAATACTGAAATGCTGAATCATAATTAAATATTTAATAATTTTCATAAAATTTATTTTTGAGAATTTTATTCTAAAAACTTATTACGTTGAAAACAACACGTAGTAAATATTACACCACTGATCTCGTAATTTAAGTATATATTCCTCTTACTTATCCTTTTAACTAAAAAAATCCTAAGTAAAAATAAAAAATATACATTAGAAAACATACTCATGTAACAAATATTTAACTAAAATGATAAAAATTCAAGAGTTAAATGAATTTATTTCTTTGACAACTGTTTATAAAAAGAAATAATTTAAAAATAGTTAATGGTTTATTTTCTACTAAAGTAATTGATTGTCTATGTTAGAACTTATTTTCAAATAGCTACGTACATAAATTTTAGCGTCTTGTTTAAAGAATTTAACAATTTGACAAAGAGCAAAACATAAACTATTTAACTTATGATAGAATATTTGGATAAGTATTTTCAAAGAAAAAAAAAAGAATAATTTTGAAATAAAGAAATTGATTAATTGGAATAAAATAATTTGACATCGTAGTTTTTGAATTGATGGGAGGTGTTTGTGGTCCATTCAAAGCTGGGTTAATTCCAACACGCACCAACATCAACATCAAAAAATCAACATCTAACCAAACTCACCCTTTAATCTCTTTATACATTCATTATTGCGTTGTGTCTAGAACAAATACTAACAACTACCAAAACAACAAAATAATTTGTACTCTTCATACCCCTACAATCTACTAACAACACATTTTCATGTCTTTTTCCCATTCCCATTCCACCAATCATGCCAAATATTCATATATATTTTTTCAAATATCCACACAACGTGCCTATCAACTCGCCACGTGTCAATTTTTTCCAATACGCATTTAGATTAATTATTCAACCAGACAAAATTTTAGATGTGATTGTTCAAGAATTTATATCTAGTAACCATAAGAAAACGAATACAATTTGGAAAATTATTCCCCATACTGTCCTCAAGAGCCAAGAAGTAAGTTGTGGATCCCATTTACTTACCCATCTGAAAAAATTTCACCGTTTGATTTGAGGTGATTGAACTCAGTAAAAAATCTAACTTTTCAAAAATCAGAAGCGCACTTCATGCATTACGTTCTGCCGACAAAAGTCTGCAAGAGTTTGAATTTTGAAATCTCAGAAGTTTGGGTCTCTGTTAATTCCATAATAAGGGAGAGAGACCCTTTATTTCTATTTTCTCAACCGTTGTGTTCTCTAAATATCTAATTTTTATTGTTAATGACCATTTGTCAATTTAAACTTGGAAGACGCCAAAGTTGCTAGATTTGGATGCATCCCTCTCGACACACAACAAGTAGAAACTAGCTCGTGGCGTGGTTAAATTAATTTAAACACATTTTTAACTAGTTTTAACAGTTTAAATTAATCTAATTTCAAAATAAAGAGACAGTAATGGATTCAGTTCGCGCCAGTATTTAGCATCTCAAGGATTCATCTCGAACAAAATCAGCATGAACTTTTAATCAATTTATGTTAATTAAAGCAATGGTGCATCAACTGAACATCCTTCAACTATGAAATTTTACAGCATAATCTATTTCAAAGTGGCAACCTGCGTAACTTGCTTTGATCAAAGGGAAGAGTGAAAGAAAAGACAAATGGCTGAAATATCATCCACGGCAATGCCCCGTCTCTTGCGTTTCCATGCATGTTCCGCACACTCTACCAACCTTTTAGCAGCCTTAGCTTTATCTGCTGTTGAAGATACAATTTCCACTGCTTCTTTGTTAGATATTACATCCCAAACCTGCATCACGAAACCAACACAACGTGTTAACATTGCTAACTATTAACTCCAATCATGCATGTAACACAAAACCAGTTTCAAGGACAACATTTCCTACCCCATCAGTGGCTAGCACAACAAACTGGTCTCTGCTACTTATGCTTCTGTGTGTTACCTCAGGCACAGAAATTAGGCCATGCCCTTTAATGCAGTAGTCACCAAAGGCCCTAGACATGGCTAGCCCTGGAGACTCTGCATCCGGCAACCACACCCTATGCACCCCTGGCTCGTCCTCTAGGCAGAACACACGCCCCTGGCACTGAGTTATTCTCTCTTCTTCTTCTGCAGTTAAAGTTTATGCATCACCACAATAATCAGAAGCCAAAATAATGAAGACACAATTACAAAAGCACACCGAACAATATACTAACGGGGTAAATTGGGCTTGAAATCAACTGTTAGTTGAACCGCCACCAAACTTCCTTCATCTGATTTTGTAGCCAACACAGCACGAGAATCTCCAACATTTGCTATCACAATGAGTTCACCCTGCCCATCGTGGAACAGTTAAGGAAACTCTTTCATTTTGTAGAAGAAAAACAACATAGAGAACATTTAAGGAACCACTATGTTCTGTCCTTGTTTTTTACCTGTCTAACAATTGATAGGGCAGTTGTTCCGCTGTAAAACGAGTCTATCTTGCGGTGCTGCTTCAGTTCTTGATCAATGGCCGCACATGTCTTCAAGTAAGAGTGCTTCCATACGTTGAATCGGTAAAGTTGTCTTTTTCCTTCGTCTACATCAACACCAGGATCAACTGAAGTTTGGGCTAGCGTCTCCTGCCAGTTGCATAGCAAAGACGATGGCATTGACTCTCTTACTCTTTTGGCCACAAAGTGACCCCATGGTCCATGCCCATCAAAAATCCCACAGAAGATCATGTCCTCTTGGCACCCAAATTCCTATAAACAACACCAGATTCATAAAAAACAAAGGGACCACAATGACGTGAACAAATTAACCACTCACTGAAACTGAGTAAGCATGAGTTGAATTCCGTTGAAGTCCTCCCACAACTATATGACAAAAAAGATGAAGATATTTCAGTAGTAATATCTGTATACCTCCCACACTATGCAGCAATCTTGGTTCACTCCTTTCTGACCTCTTCTGGAGAATACGGAGGCAAAGTTGTTTGAACCATCGACATGAACTATGCCAGAGCTACACAGCATCATCTCATTCTTCTTAGCCTCCTTCGCCATTGCTTCGGCAGCTTCCCTCCCTCCGCATTTCTCATTCTTTCTTCCTTTCTTCATTGAAAACGACCGCGCCAACCCATTGAACATCGAGGAAAAATGCTCCATCAACTCTGCAACGTGATTCCCCACACGACACCTTTTGTGATTTTCCTGTGTATGGCGTCGAATCTGCATTGAAACCAGATAGTGCTAACTAAACGTATATATACAAATACACGTATGTATAGGGAACAAAGAAAATGAGGAGCAGGTGAGAAATTCTACAACAGCCCATTGGAAGGAACCGTTTTAAATTTTTTATTGATATCTTTGCCTTTTCCTACATACTTCGTTCTCAAATAAAAATGAAACGTGCAACAAGTTGGGGGATGCCGTGACTGAACATAAGGACAATTTCTGACTCAGAAAGCTTAGAATCTAAGAATTTAATATTTATCACAGATTTAAAACCTTAAACTACGGATTATGCAGAAGTAAAAAATATTCATTCTCACGTTGAATTCCAGGGCTGAATCTGGAATTATTTCACCGCCTTGCAGAGGCATGAAAATTAAGATCCACTCACACATCAAAGTAAATATTAACAGAGATAAAAATCATAGATACAGCTCCCATTATATTCCCACACATTGGTTTATTAATGATGTAGAAAAGCATAGATCAAAATCGAATTGTGTATTGGTAAGCGAACTGGGACATAAAGTAAAAGTAAAAATTGGTTTCTTTCTGGCTTGCTTTCTCGTTGGATTCAGCGTCATGTAAAAAAGCATACTGCTCTGTTGACATCAGAAGCATATTTAAAAAGAGATTCCGAAGATTAATCAAAGTTAGAGCAATAAAATTCTAACACCTGACAAAAACAAATTTCCAAAGACGCATGATAAGTCACAGGTCAGAACCCGTATATACCGGAACATGTTCAAACACCATTTAAGAGAGGCCCAGAATCGACTTTAATTCAGCAAAACAAAAATGAAAGAAGCAAAAACACGTTGAGGACTGACTGACTCTGTCCCCACCTCCACTGAAATTCATCAAAGTAAGGACAGAGACAAAAACATGTTAAAGAAACAGAGAGTAGTTTGTTAAGGTTGTGTTGTGGCTGAACTTAAAAACTCCCATTTGGTTGTTTTTAGTTTTGAAAGAAGAAAATGGGAAAGAAAGAAGAAAATGAGAAGATGAGGAGGACCTTGGAGTTTGTTGTTGAGGGAACTAGAGAGGGTGAATCTGAGGGAGTAACCGGAGAAGGAGATGTTGTGGCCGGAACAGGAAGGAATTCCGACAGGGCAAGGTGGGTGTTGAAGAAAGCAAAGGTGAAGAGAGATCAGAATCCATAATGGACCTTTGTTTTGTTTGGTTCTAGTTCCTTCTTCTCTTCCTTTTTTATCTACGCCACAATCACACACCAAAACAAACACATTTTTACAAACAAACCATACAATCCAACTGCACATAAATTTGTATTTATGGCTATTATTCTCTTTCTACATTATAATATATATATATATATATATATATATATATATATATATTATATATATA
>Ga0099823_1003032_pt1 | contig 15651 bp, 11 predicted proteins | sample CowpearedBW_FD_76831 | JGI IMG/M metagenome (GOLD analysis project Ga0099823, IMG submission 76831) | Root nodule microbial communities of legume samples collected from California, USA - Cow pea red BW | ecosystem: Host-associated > Plants > Roots > Nodule | place: USA: California | collected...
ATATGCTGCGTTGCAGAACCGAACGTGTTTGACCCGTCCTTCCAGACCCACAAACTATCCAAATTTAAATTATTTCACAAACAAAACAACTTACAAGTGATGTCTTATAATCAATTATGCTTGTAGAAGCCGTATGTTAAAAGCAAGGATTGAATAATTCAACCCAATAATATTATTTACCAGATTAAAGAAAATCATGTGTTTGATATATCAGAAAGCTTTTACATGGCACAGTGAAGAGAGTTCTGAATATTTATTGAGATAAATTGTACTGTTGTAAATAGGAGAGGAATTTGAATACTAGATTTGGTTTATTCAAACGGTGATATCTTGAGTGAGTTAGTTAATTTTTTTAGGTTTATTGTGGATTCAATTTGACTATAAGACTAATATTTAACTTTTAGGTTAAATTTGGGTTTATAACGAGTTGAGAGTCTTGGTCAACTACTTGATTGATCTTGGAATATAGTTTGAGTTGAGTTTAGAGCTTTGAACACGGACCTTCAGTTTTTTGAACTCATCCATCAGACATTTAATGTATATTATGAGATTTACAATCAAATATGCTTCATGTTAATTGGTTGAGAAACAAATACTAAAAATATAACATTATCTAACTAAATTTATAGTCAAAGTCAAGAAAGTTGAAAATATCATGTTATTTTTATAGGCTAGAAAAATTTGAAGTAGTTAATGATAAAATACGTTGTTGATAATAAATTAAAAAAAAGTTTAGAAATTTAAGAGAAATTTGATCCTTTAAAATTATATAATTTCAATTTTTTCTTAAAAAAAGAATTTAAAATCCATATGCATCGGTAGATACTAATTGTCAACTTGACTTTAGTTGAAATGTTGTCTGTTCTATTAGAATTGAAATATCATTAGTGTGTGGCATAGTTCTTTTTATTTTTATTTATGTTGGCAATTTTTTTATATAAAAATCGTTTGTGATTATTTCTTTTATTGTTACCTTCAAAAGTTTTCTTTATAAAGGTTATTTCTTTTAACAACATTACTTTAATTTTTTTAGTTAATGTTAAGGGCGAATTTTGTTTTATGTTAAATACAATATTTTTTATTGATATTAATTGATTTTTTTTTCATTTTATGTTAGTTCTAGTTATTTTATATCATAGTACTTACAAATATATGTTAATATTATTTCTCAATTAATGTTAAATATAATTTTTTTACTACTTTTGATTGATGCTAGTTAAGATTTCTTTATCAACGTTAATGAAATTATCTTGTTTTAACATATGGAAGTCCTATTTCCTTTGTTAAAATATTTATGTATCTATATAAATTACGACCATTTCTTGATTTACATTAAACGTATGACAAGAGTACAAGTATTTAAATTAAATGCTTAATCACATTGATAAAACTTAAGTTGTTATGTTGTAAGATGGTTAGAAAAATAGAAACATGCATGGAGTATACATAGGTGATAATATAGCCACAAGATTAAAAATCCATAAAAAATTTATAAAAATAATAATTAAACATAACACACAACGGAATAAGAAACTCCAATTAGAATTATCACATTTGTATTCCCTTTTATTTATTAGACAATGTATATAATAGCTTGTTTTCCAAAAGTTATCAATTTAATTTAAAAGAAAAATAATACACGGATTCAGCAGTAAGATAATACAATAACTAAATTAATTCAAACAACGTCATTCAACTTTTTTTAGTTCAACATCGGATAACATGTGATACGTTGAGATAAGTGGTTTCCCTAATAGCTATTATTGTTTATTATTGTTTATTATTATTATTATTATTATTATTATTATTATTGTTTCTAATTAATAAAATCACGAATAATAACTCTAACTGATCCTGTGATTTGAAGTCCATTTGAATATCAATATTCCACATACATTGTGTTTCTTTCTAATTCATACATGACTCATGAGTTATTTGTTGATAGAATTGATAAACTATATTTTATTTTTTTATTACACATTATTTATATTCGTTATCATGTTGCACGAATGATATCATATTGTACACATGTCTGGCACGATAAGATATTATATTTTGATACCACAGTTAAAACAATAAGATAATATAAAATGTAACTATATTCCCTTACGTTTCTATATAAGTTGATTAATTTTTTATTAAACTTTTTCATAAAAGTAAATTAATATAATATACAGGACTTTTATAAAGTTAGAAAACAAATACGTATTAATTAATATTTAAATAGAAACGATGTAAAAAAAATATTTTGTAGCATAAAGAAACAGTGTGTGTGCCGACAGTTGCAGAAAGAAATATCTTGGAGAATGGTGATATTGAGCATCACATGTGACTTTCGAAAATGAAAATAATTAAGAATGTGTTTGGATCTAATCCAAGTGGCTTCATATTCACATGATTCTGGATAACTTAACTTAAGAACGTGACACGTACCTACAAACTACTAATCTGTCATTACGTACACGCATTATGTATTATGTCTACAAAACCTTCGCTTAAATATATATATATTTATTTATTTCAATGCTTCAGCCATAATACATGAGGAATTTACTTCATTTATGAGATCAGGAGTTTAATTATTGAAGAAAAAAAATTAAATTCTACAATCATCAATGATGGGATGAGTAGAAATTAATTCTTGCCACGCCATAGATTGGGATGATGATTTCAACCCTTTAATCAAAGGATTCAGATTCAAATATTGTTCAAACTAATCATGATTTTAAGCAATATTAATCAATTAAAATGAATATATAATGAATTAAAATATTCTCTGTAATTAGAAATTAATAGTTTAACAGATTAAAAACATGTTTTAATTAATTACAAATATTTTATATCAAGTGAAATTGTAAAAAAAATTTAAGTAATTTTCTGAAGATAATTTCAAGACCAAACACATAAAAGAATAAACACAATTAGAATTTAATAAAAAACACAGTATTGATAGATCTAAGTTTCAATTCTTGATTCTTGAAGATAATTAAGATGTCTTTAAGATTAGATTCATCATATCTCATACAAAACAACATAACAACAAAATCTACAACAATATTATTGTATAATCCAAAATATTGAAACAAAATTGAAAATATTACAGTAATAAGATAAAAAGCAGTGTCAATCTATTCTGAGCATTTATTTTATTAATTAAATATTAAAATACTAATAAATTTCAACTTATACAATTATTATAAATATTTTTAGTCGGTAAATATTAATTGTTAGTTTTGTTAGCAAGGAAGTTGAACCCACAACATCTTTCACATATTTTAAATCCATTAAATCAATCTTATTTCTCTAAATTGTTAGAAAGATGTGTATCAAATCCTCGACCATCCTTTCCATTTAATCACTCCTTAAAAACTATAAATGTATAGAGTTGTTGATGTAGTCAAGTCCAAACACTGACCCACGTGGATTAGGACAAAAAAAGTTCACATGACTAAAAACCCATTAAAAAAGCCTACAAAGTCAAAAACTCGGAATCAGAATCAACTCATGGACTTTTTTCTTAAACATGAAAAATATATTATTTTTTAAAATATTATTAAACTTTATGTCGTCAAAATCTACATATTTAAAACGATAACCCGAATCGTATTAACTGTCAACCATACATGTCTCAGTCGTCCTTTTGGATCGAGGCATCCAAGCCACAACCCTTCCCTCCTCCCTTTCCATATGATCACTCCTTAAAAATTATAAATTTACATCTTATCACTCCTTAAAAACTATAAATATAAATAATATTATATTATATTAGTTAGTTTGTTTTATATTGATTTAAAATCCCTCAAAGTTTTAAAAGATAATTGCAAGCATTACATCTTATTTGATAAATATCCATTTTATGAATTTTGATTAATTTTAACCGAAGAGTGTATTGTTAACTCACCTATTAACCTTAGGAGGTAGAGAAGGGATTCTAAAATTTTGAAGGAAGGAGAAGTTTAATATGGCGTGGGTGAGAAAGCCTAATTTAACAGCTTTACCCAAAGGATAACTCAACCATTACGTCATCTCTATCTTCTGTAGACTCACACACCAAAGGAATGAAAAAAGAAAACAAAATGCTATCAGATTCATTGTAATCCCTCTTTTATTCTTTAAAATATTCTAAACTTGTACCTCAAACACAAAAGAAATCATCTATAACTTGAAATTACTTTATTCCTACGTTCATTAAAAAAAACCATCAAATATTAACTTTTTTAACAATCTAATTTACTATACACTAATAAATTTCTATTATCGTATTTTCTCATGTATATTTTTCGGAAGAAAACTCTATTCCATTAAAAGTTGAAACATATAGATTAAGTCCATACTTATTTTATCATTACAAAATCGATTGTCCACTTTTTAACAAATAACAATTTTAATATAAAATCTAAATCAGATTACTTTAGATACATATTCCACACATGCATGAAAATAACTGTGGGAGTGAACCAGAGGCTTTGTTGTTAGCGTGCTTTATTTCTGTGTTTTTTCTATCTGTTCCGATGCTATGGGTTGGACTTATGGAGTGAGGGGGAGCAATGGTGCCATTGATAAACAGTGAATTTCTTTCTGCAATATTGGTTTCAGCCAATGCAAGCTCAAAATGAAGGCTTTGGTTCCTTCTATTTTCATTAGCAACTCTTCTTTCCACTGCAAGAAACTGAGCCAGAGATGGGGCATTCTCACCTTCACAATTTGTACTCCTCCAACCCAAACACAAACACCATGACCAAAACTTTAACTTCTTTTTGCTCTTCAAGAGCTCTGTTTTGGTTTCTCTGAGAGATCTTCTTGACACTTCCACAATGCTGGAAACACCCATTAGGCTCCCAAGTGTGGTACTTTGGTCGCGAAAAAAAGACCCCGTCGACTGAATCAAAAACAAACACACATGTTACATTTTCAAATGTATATGTTCCAAACTTAAACGTAACCCTTCACATGATTGCTAAGTTATTCTGTGAGTTTGGTCCATCAATGTTGATTCGTCTAACATCATATCATAGCTAAATTTAATTAATGTAGCTGCATTTTGTTCTGTTTTGATATAGGTGTTAGGAACAAGGTAATAAAAGAAAGAATAAGAAAAGAAAAATAAACGACAAAAGAATTTAACGTGATTCAGCGTATAATGTGTATGTCTACCTCTACAATTATACTAGGAAGTATTTTTATCTCTGATGTATCTCAAGCTTTATATAAAGAACCACATATCACAATTCTAAATGATGTGGAACTATATCAAACACCATAATACTAATACTTACTAATACTTAGAACAAGACTGGCCACCTAATGCCACCTAAAAGGGATTTCAATTATAGTCCAATTTCAAAGGAAAAATCAAGAGATATGTAATGTAAGATATGGTTGCCGATAATGTTTCATGGCACATTAAATGTCGTGAGTTCCTTGACAGTAACGTGCATAAAATATGCACCGACTATTGAATGAAACAAATGGTATGACATAAGAATCATACTTGTTATAGCTGTTCCAATTATGTACATAAACTAGTTGTTCAACTAAAAAGGAATCGTTCAATTAAAGTCTGAAAATATTCTGAGTCCAAAAGTGTAATTTATGTTAAAAAGTCAAAACTTTGATGACAACAAATCCCATTTGGAGTAAGAACAAAAAAACTCAGTTACATCAACTAATAATAATTTCCTTCTGTTACTTTAAAATTTCGTGCACATTTAGCTCAGCTAAATTTAGAAAAAAAAGAGATTTTTTTTTTTGTTTCAAAAATTAAAAGATAGAGAAGATAACGTTTGATTATTTCATCCTATTTTTCACAATAAAAAATTATTTTCATCGTCATTTTTGCGATGAAAACTAATTTTAAGATTAAATTACTATAAAAATGTTATCTCATTTTTCATTCCCATCAAAGAACAGCAGTTATATCCATGCACACATCCTTGTAGTAGTAGATTTAGTGTTCCGAATATTTGTTAAATAATTTAATTATAAAAAGTAAAAATCACAACAAAGAAAAGGTAATATTATCTAGTGATACACCATTTTAAGAAAATAAGGAAATCCAGTGTTTGACTCTTATATTTTAGTGAAATTTAGTATAATATGATTTAAAGTTTGCTATAAATATGTTTTATAACGTAAGCTTCATTCTGTAACAAAAATAATAAACAATAAATAATTAATTACGTTGCTTATTTACTCTTGCCATGTAGTTGAATAATTATACCAAATATAGTAGCTATCCATTATTACATGCAACAGAACCAACTTTTTTAGTTGTTGAAATTTAGTTCGCGATTTTTTTTATACAGTAGAAAATAGAAAATTCCCTATATATGAGCTCTGTTTATTTTTCTTCTCTTCATTTAATAGATGATATTGATATGGATAAAATGAGTCTTTCCCCTTAATTGCACATTATTAATCGTAAATCATTTCAAATATTAAATTTTATGATAATTATTATTAAAATTAGTTAACTCAGTTTTCTTTTCATATCGCTTTCATTATTTATATATTATATAGGTTTAAATATAACTTAGAAAGAGAATTATTGAAAAAACAAAATTTAAGATGTCTTTAACACAAACGAAAGTTTTACAAAGAATAAATAGAGGAAATGGAGAGAATATTTAATTTTCACTCTATTCCAAGTTGTAACTTTATTTTTTTAAAAGAAGGACCAGTTTAGCTGAAGAGTCCGAGAAGCATGCACAAGAAAGACAAAAATCAAAGTATATTGTATTATTGTAGTGGAGTCAGGTGGTCACATGCTCACTGCATATCATTAGATAAATAAATTATTTCTCCACAATTTTCAATATTCATTTTCATTTTCAACTACTTTATTCTATTAATCACAAGAACCAATAACCCTTTTTTCTTTATAATTTTAAAATTATTCTTTTACCATAAATCTTCTTCAATTCTTCAATTATTGAATTTTGTGTTTTCAATTATTCCTATGTTATTTACAAAACTTACTTCAATGCAGGTTTGAAGATTACAAAAGAATGCAATAATAGAAGAGAAGAAAAAGTTAGCATATAATGTTGCACTGACCTGAGTGTCTAAATCAGATGAAGAATCTGTAGAAGAAGATGGAGAGTTAGTGAGTAAGGTGTTGAATGAAATTGAACCTGTCCCAGTCTCTGCATTTTCACTGTTTCTCACCAATTCAACCCTTGCATTCACTGGCTGTAATAAACCCAGTGGCCACCCTTCATCCTAAAATCAAATCAATTGCAACAAAAAACTGTTCAGACAAATCACCAACTTCACATGGCACCACAACAAACGACTCACAAAAAAACAACCACGTATTCATCAAATCAGAAACCATCGCAGACCCACCACTGAAATCCCAGAGGAAAGGAAACAACATGATCAATCCCAAGGAGATTTCGTGACAAAATTCCAAAAACGAACATGCATGGTGCAGTAAAAAAAAAAAAAGTACCTGTCGAGCCATGTTTTGGAGTTTTTGTTTAGCATGCACAAGACCTCCTAAGATGTTAGATAGGACTGCAGGAGTCGTTCGTTCACACCTTGTTGTTATTTGGTAAGCATGGAAACTGCGAATTATTGACAATGACTCTGAATATAGTGTGGGGAAAATAAGTGTAATTAGAGCAATAATGGGGTCAAAAAGAATTGCATAACCACTGACTCAGAGTGCTTTGCCAATGGCTATTCTCATCAGCTTTTTCGACAGATCTTTTGACTTATAAAGAGAAACAGAATCATTGTGTCGTTGGTCTCGTTACACTAACGGGCCATAAAAATGAAATAAAAACTACTGGTGCAAATAATCATTGCCCTATATTTGTTTATTTAAAACCCCGCAAATGAGAAATTAATCTGCATTGAAACCTTCTCCAGATTTTTATACTAGTTTTTCTTTTTTTTTTCCTGGCTCGAGATGGGTTATGAATTGGAAGAGCTTTAAGAAAACGATTTTAAGTTAACTGAACCTGTTTATAAGACGAGATTTTGACCGTCTATATATTATGAATTCACTTTATCTATAGACGATGGAGAATTTTTAAAACACTTCCCTCATATTTAGACATATACATTTTAATCGTAAAATTAAATCTTAATAGATAGTTCGATAACAAATAGTATGATAAACAACAATTTTGTTAGGATAAGCTATATCGTATAACTTTGATAGCACTTTAAGAAGTGAACTTTAGACCTAACTCAATCTTACAAAACTGACTTGTAAGATAATATTTGCACATATTTATATATTATGTTGGAAGTCTCATATCGACTAGATATAAGGCAATTTTATAGTATATAAGTAGGGTATAAATTTCATCTTACAAGGACTGTGAGATTGAGATAGATTTAAATCCCACTTCTAATCTATTATAAAAAAATGAATATAAGTGAATGTGAATTATTCATGAAGATGAGAAAGTATTGCCAGGAAAGCATTATGGCCATAAGATGAGAAAAGTTTTCAGTATTTGGCAATTATGAATGATGGATGGACAGTGAGGTGAGCAAGGATCCTATGAAAAGGGTTAAAAATGATACAATTTCTTTTGAGTTATGTTAAAAGACAATCACAAGCATCTAAAAAAGGGAACAGAGTCACTTTCTAAAAAGCTTCGCTTAGGCTCATACCCCGGCAAATGTTTCACAAAACAATGCATATTGTCTGCACAATTTTGGACTACACATTCCGCACAAACACCCCAAAGCTGCTTAATATAGCTCTCTAGGTAGGCTTTAGGGTTGTACTTTCTTTATATAAAAGGATATATTTGGTAATTCAAAAACATAAAGCACAGAGGAGTGTAAATAGGAAAAATCTATATCGTATTGCTTATTCGGCCCTGTAACATCTTTCTGGCCCACTCCCATGATCACTTAAATCCAAGCCCAGGTCCACGAGCTACAACTACGGTTAATCTATTTCTTATTTTACCCCTCACAATATAAAAAATGACCAACTTATCATTGTTATAGTGAGATGATGTTACAGGAAGAAAACTTTGTTGTGAAAAAAAGCATGTTTAGAGAACTCATTCCAAAATGTATTTTAAGTGCTTTAGAAAGCTTCTGAAAAAGTTGTTACAAAAAAATCATTCTAAAACCCATGAAATGTTGTTCTGAAAAGCTTGTTTCAGAAATTCTCTTATTGAAAACACATTCTAAAATGCATTTCATACATTTCGAAAAACTTGTTCTGACAATCCAATTCTGAGAATTATATTCTTGAATTTGTTTTGGAAATCACGTTACATAAATTCTGAAAAGTTTATTCCAGAAGATTTTCGAAACAAGTATTCTAGAAATTACTTTTACGAAGAATAGTATGGTCATTTTAAATATTATGGAGTTGCAGCTAGAAATTAGGGAGGTGCAGGAAGGAAAAACATGACTCCTATACCCTGTTCATTGGATAAGGACCAGGCCTCTCCAATTATGTGTATTTTCTTAGAACTATTGGAGCGAGGCCCGTTACCCTAAGGAGCAGGCCTCTCTCTCTCTCTCTCTAACAATAAAATATCTTTTAAGAGTGTTTCTTTCTGCACCCCATCACATGCTTCTGAAAAGCCTTATCCAAAATAGGAGTGGTGGTATGTGTGTCTTTTGAGAAAATTTTTTCCAAAACTGATTTAGTGCGTTCCGGAAATCAAAATCCGGTTTGATTGAGTGTATGAAGAAACACCTGATTTTAAATAATCAAATACCGGTGAAGTTGCTTTACTTGCAGTTTTAAGCACGGCAAAGTCAGGAATCGATTTTGAGGAAGATCAAATGAATAAAACAACACAGAATATGAATTGCATGTTAGTCACAGAAACAATTGAGTGGCCGAATTAGGTGGCTGTTTGGCCTATTTCTTGATTGTTGTGTGTACACAATTTAATTTGAAAGAATGCTAAAACTAGTAATAACTTTAGTTCATGAAGATGAAAACATAATCTTTTACGCTCATCATAATGACTCACCCCACATAAAAAAAAAAACATATATGTTTTTAATCATTACTAATAATGTTTCTATAGTACTGTTAAATTTTTTTTAGTTTGGTGATTTACTTCTCATTTATCAGTGGATTGAGTGAAGTAATCGTTGTTTTTACATACAACTAGAAGAGTAGAAATTAAAAGGAAAAACAAAGCAATTAAAATTGGTGTTTTACGAATAAAAGTGACTTTTTTGAAAGTCAACTTATATTTTTGCAAAAAGTAGTTTTTAGCAGAAAGGAAAATTAAAAAGCAGAAATTTAGGGTGGAGGAAGAAGAGTGTGGGAGCGCATGGGTTTGCGCACTGGAGTGGTAAAAACGAGGCAAGAAGAGGGAATGTTGTGTAATGGTGTATCTTGGGAAAGTCAATGTATCCATTTCCATCTGCAGAATGATTGGTGAGGCTTAAAGAAAGTCAATGGAATCCGATCCCACAAGAAAGAGAAACACCAAATCCACTCTCACTCACTCCATGTTCCTCCAAATCCAAAACCTTCCCTACCCTAATTATGCCATCCATCTTCTACTGCTACACTACACTATACACATCATATTCTATACCTTTTTCATTTCCTTATTCCCATTCAAATCTACCCCATCACTGTGTATCGTACACTTCAATTTCAGCATAACAAAACAAAACAAATTCAATTCTTGCACAAACTCAATTAATGCTGGAAGAAGAAGAAGCTTTAATTATACGTACCAAATGAATGCACTACCAGGGTTACACGTTTGTCTAGAGTTACAAGCACCAACACACAAATTAGCAAGCTACTACTACAGCACAAGTTATCAATATTGATCAGGACTCTAGCTACACAATCTAAGGCTCACCCTCCTGCCACGTTTAACACTAACACAGTTTCACTCTCTTCTTCACGCCACCACCCCCAAGATCTGCCACACACGGCACCGGGAACAAAGATTCCAAATCTTGGGTCAGATCAAGCAGAGTTCTTCGTCGGAAAGCTTTTCTTTTCGCGGCTGGCTTCGCTTTTGTCTTTTTTGGTGCACCTGGGCATTCGGGGATCGCCGGGATTTTCTTTTCCGAGGATGTCGGAGTCGCGTAACCGTCGTCGTCCTCGTTTTCTGATCCCACGTAGGAGGAAGGAATGTCCAGTTTCAAGGTGATGGGACACACCGGTTTCGTGATGACGATGATGCTGTTGCGTTGGTGTTGGTGTTCTTGATGGCGATCTTTGTTATCTTGGTGACGTTCTTGCACCGATAGGTGTTTGAGTTTGAAAAGGTGGTGATCTTCTTGGATAAAAGCTTGGCAACCCAGTTCTGGATCGACGATGTTGGCCCCTATGAGATCTTTGTCAGAGAGAAAGACTTTGGGATTGGGAGATACCCCCATGAGGGAGAACAAAGGATGTTCGAGAAGATTGAGGTAGATGAAAGGAAAAGAGAAGAAGATAAACCAAAGTAATTAACGTAATAATAATAATAAGAAGAAGATAGCTGCTATAGGTGTAGGAGAGTGGTGAGGTAAAAAAGAAGATGCATGGTGTATGAAGAACACATAGAAATGAAAGGAAAGAGTGTTTTTTTAAAGGGTTTTTCTCTCAACCATTTTTGGATTGTAGCATTGCAGGCATTCTTGGTGTTATGTTATGAGTGAGAGAGAGAAGATAATAAGAAGGGTCTGAAGCGGAGGATCCAATGCAAGCAACAAATGCTACCACAACACAACACAACACAAATACCTTTCTCTCTCAACTCAATATATAACCTGCAGGAAGGGGAAAGTAGAGGGTGACTTTTACTGTCACTCACCTTATAAAACTATAAATGCTGGTTGAAAAAGTCCACAATACCAATTTTAATTATTAAATACAAATAATGTATCAGAAAATAAATTGTAACAATGCTGTATTGCATGAATGCGTTCCATATATTTATTTTTTCAACTAAAAATTCAATTTTTAGGGTTATTTGCGATTTCGTATATATCCACTAAGACGCATGTTGTGTAAAAAAATGAAAAAGAAAACTGAAATATAATAATATATATATAATCCATTTTTGAACCTGAATTCTACAAACTTTGATGCACAAGGCACGTGGTTGAGTAACAAAATCATATGCTCTTAACGTGCATGCTAGTAATTAAATTAGTATTGTCGCCACCATTCTCGCGGTACATTTGACTTTAAGGTATTAATTTGATCTCATAAAATCTATGTTTGTTTATGACTTTATGGTTAATTTTTGAGGTGTAAGTTGAAGATAAAGTTTGGCGTGGCGTAAATTGGGGTGGGCAGACACAGCAGACATTCGGTTTGTTGTTGGATGCGAGAGCAGCAGAAGGTGTTTGTGACAATTAATTGAGTGCTATGGTTTGTGTCAAAAGCATTTGAAACCAAAAACCCTAACAATATAATTGCAACTCTTCTTCACATGCATTTTGTTGTGCTTTCAACTTTAATTAATTGCAACTTAAATCATAGCTTCACTTCTATTTAATTCAGTAATCAACAATCATAAGCTAATAGATAGCCCGACTCACTCCATCACTATCATCATCAAATAATAAATTACCATCATATTTTCTTTTCTTTTCTTTTCAGAAAATATAAGATTAAACAGTTCATATAATAAATAAACAAATAAATACTAACGAAGAAAAATAGAATAATAATATCTTTTGTTTTATTAACAAGTGGAAAGATTTAATTACACGTATGGGTTATATAAATGGCTATAGCTATGGCTATGAGATAGGGTTGGTTGTTGCTTCAACCTGGGGCTTCTTCGCGTAGAGGCTATTTCTTGTTTCTGTTTGTCCTTTTATATATTAAATCACACACAAATAATTATATAACTTACGTTAATGATTGGACTCGGTTCATTATGCATGAACTTAATATAGATATAGTCTTTTTAATAGATAATCCTTTACTCCAATCTTTTATAAAAGTATTTCACAACTTAAAATAACATTTATTTTTATCTTAATAACTTTGAAATGATGTGAAATTATTAAAAATATCAAAACTAAAGATATTAATGTACTTTATTGAAATATTTTTCAAACTCATAACTAATAATAATTTCTAGACATATTATGTTTATAACGAGCTAGTCAAATTTTTAATTTTATTATTACAAGAAAATAGAAGGGGCATAAATAATCAAGATGTTGGGTTATATAGAGTAAAAAGATAGGTTAAATATGTTTTTAATTCCTGAACTTTAATTAAAATTTAGAATTCTTTCACGTCCAAAATTTTGAAATATTTTGGTCCTAAACTTAAAAAAAAAAGAATATAGTCCTTTTAATCCAATTATATTAATTTTTTTTTGTGTGTCAAATGCATTTCAAGTTAGTATTGAAGTTTTTTACACCGGTTGATACATTTTCGATTCAATATCTATTGAAAAATGCATTCAACGCCTAAAAAAAAAATAACGTAATTAAATTAAAATGACTATATTTATTCACTTTTAAAGTTTAGAAAAAAATATATCAAATTTTTAAATAAAGATGAATTCCAATTTTGAATCAAAATTCAAATACTAAAAATATAAAAAAATAAAAATAAAAAAAATTCACAACTAAATGAGATAAAAGTGAATGGTGGGATTTGGAATTGCATGAGGCGCAGTTAACTGTTGAACTGAAAAGTATCAACATCCAGACAGATGAAATCAAATACCTGGTTTTCTTTTTCCCAAAAGAAACTATCAAAGTTATCTTTCCTTTATAAATGGTATTGCTACTAAACAAAAATATCCTTTTGGCAATGCTGAAAGTTGAAATGCTCTCTCCTCAGGATTTGCTTTACGATGACCATGGCAACCCTCTCATAACATATTTGTTTTAGCATAGTTAGTGAACATTATTTTGAACTAATGATATGGAGTTTAAGTTAAATTTAAAATTTAGTTAAGAATTGGTAGTTGAAAATTGATGAGTGTTTGTTACGTGATGATTTGGTTAAGGAGAGTAACCTAATGGTAGCTTAGCACAGCAGGTGAACATTAATTTCACATGGAAATGGGACCCACCTACTGTCTGCCATTTCTCACGTTCCTGATAATTGGGTAGGCAGAAGAGGTAATGGATTAGACGTGTTCGGTTTCACTTAGGATTCCCAAACTTTACGTACTATCAACCACGGCTAGCTACGTTTTACATTCATTTGTGACTTTCGTTTTTTGGAACAACCAATGTCAAATGAACAATGCAACCTTCTTTTGTGTACACCAAAATAACTACCACAGAAATCACTATATCTATCAGTATACTTATTTACTTCTCGATAGAAGGTGCAAAAAGTTAATAAGATATGATCCTTCTCGATACCAGAAATTGACAAAGGGAATATACAGAAAAGAGAAGGAGGACCCAATTGGATTTGCCTGAATTTCACCACACCCATCTTCCAACATGATAAAAGTGACGTATCTTAAGGACCACACATGCATCTCTAACTTTATTCTAAGATTCTATATATCTATATACTTTATGTGGTTTTGTTCCATCCAACTCAACTTGCATTGCAAAAACCTATGTAGTAGTAGTACCACTACTACTGTGACTGAGTTGACAACCTTATATGAACCCTGTTTTTCATAGTATTCCTTTTTCTTTCGCACCCTCTCCATTTTTTCTTTAGCAATTTCTCTGATACTTCAAATGTTTGGTGTTTCAGAAAAGCTCCAAAGCTACCTGTCCGTAGTTGAGGAAATAATGAGGGATGAGAGCTAACATGTGATGCTGTTACAAAAGTAATACGCATCTATTTTTAGTTTACTTAATTCACCACCGTACTATGAGTTCATTTCGAAAATTATTCATCAAAACATGTCGCGGATTATAGTGCAACTTTAATCAGTGTGTGTATTAGTACTGGTTGATGATAAAAATTAAGAAATAGAAAAGGCAGAATATTGTGGGGTAGGAAAAAAGTAAAGGGAGCATATAACACACACTCTCATGGGGCATAATTGCAACCCATGCTCATGCCTAATCATTTTGCTTCCCATCTCAATCATGTCCCCATCCCTAACAATCATGAACCATCTTTCTTTTTCCTTAATTTCCTCTTTTTTTTTCTATACTAATTTGAATTAATCACAAAACAACACTTTAATTTTTAGATGGTTAAGTTAAGTTAAGTTTAGTTTAACCAATGTGTCCACGTTGGATCCTTTTGCATGAGTCGTTTCGTTTCTCCCTCCAGCATCGGATTCTTCGCTCTTGTCGTATTTAACTAACATCCCGGTTGAATTTATTTTGTCCTATATAGTTTACCAGTTATCACAATATAAAATTTATTTAAAAATAACAAGAATATATTGTAGCTTGAAGCAAGTAATATTTAAATTTAAAAAGATAAAAAAAAAAACTGAGAAAAGATATGTGCAAGTGCAACGCAAGTGACCCCAGGAATTTGGCCCGAATGAATGAGCATTGAGGCAAAGAGGCAAAGAGGCAGCAGGTGCAGTGAATGTCGTTTTGCATGGTCTCATGATTCGTGGAGGAATTTGTTTTGTCGTTTAATGACAACAACATTATCGTTTTTCCCATATTTTGGTGAGGACTAGACAACACATGTAGATATGTAGGAATGAGTCGTCCTTGGTCCGTCACGGAATTAATTGGATTGTGCGACCACGTGGACTCTTGCTACCCATCCAAACACCAATGTCCAAA
>Ga0099823_1003034_pt1 | contig 15646 bp, 9 predicted proteins | sample CowpearedBW_FD_76831 | JGI IMG/M metagenome (GOLD analysis project Ga0099823, IMG submission 76831) | Root nodule microbial communities of legume samples collected from California, USA - Cow pea red BW | ecosystem: Host-associated > Plants > Roots > Nodule | place: USA: California | collected...
TAAAAAAAAAAAAAATTTCATTATCTATTGTTATTAATGAGAAAAAAAAAAGGTCGAAGGAAGAAATGGTATTAGAGGAAGAAGAGAATGAGATAAGGATTGGGTTAGGTAGGAGTGACCATCCTTGATTTTACATGTAATAAATTTAAATTTTGGTATAAAACCTATGTTTGATTGGAACATTATTGTTAGGTGCGTGTGTTTGATTGTTTGTGTGAAAGGAATTTATGCAGACTTTAACCCTTATCGTCAACGTCGCTTCCTTTTGTTGAATCAATCATACACATAATCTCATTACCAAGCATCTTGGAATCTACGGTTGTTCTTGCGTACTTGTTAAGCAGTACAGTGAGGACGCTAAGAACATATACGATGCAGATAGACACAGTTTTCTACTTCACATGTTCTTGACCTTCAACAACCATAGTTTTCTACTTCTGCAACCAAACTCAATTCAATTTCGTGTCTTTCGTAGAATACCTCAATTTCCAAGCTTCAAACAAAATGGTATTCTCTGTGTATATATAATATTCATTTCAACTTTGTAACAAAATTTCTTTAATCATTACGTCTTCATTTTAACTACTGCTTTCTTTTTTACAGTTTAATTAACGAGCATGCTTTCTTTAACCCGTTTTAACTCTCTAGTTTACATAGACAGTGAAACAGTGGCATGATGCAGTTTTTGGTATATTTGCAGTTTTTTGACGGATATCACACGACTTCATCATTTCACCAGACATATCGATGTTACTCTGCTTCATTTATTGAAAAGGTCACACTTTCTTAATTACGTTTAATCATTAATGTTCATGCTAATTACCACTGTTATCATTACTTTTACCCTGTTTATGAATCTAAATTACGTAGTTATTTTGAGTTTCAAAAGTTCAGTACCCGCTTCAAATGTATCTTACAGAAAGTTATTCTAACTGTCATTTTTCTTCATGAATTCTGCAGCCCGAAATCGAAAATGGTGATAAAAGTAAGTTTCCACATAGGCCATGTTTGGTTTAATAATGTATACTCTTTGTTACTCATCTAATGAACTGAATAAGTTATGATTGTTGCTGCTTAGTTATAATGCCTGCTTCAGCCCTTGATCATCTAGGTAAGTTTTTCAGCTCTAAATGTATATTTGGTGTATTTTCTTTCCACTGATGTTGATGTTCAACTGAAAAATAACAAGAATCAAGAGTAATCTTGCAGCATTTTTACGCATCGATTATCCTATGATGTTTGAACTCACAAATGGTGCTTCTGAGCGGGTTTCTCATTGTGGGGTTCTGGAGTTCACTGCAGATGAAGGAACTATATATATGCCATACTGGGTAGGAACCATAGTCCATAACAACTGAAACTTTAATGCACAGTTTTTAATGAGATGTTGTATACAGATGATGCAGAATATGCTTTTGCAAGAGGGAGACACCGTAAGAGTTAAATATGCATCACTACCAAAGGGAACATACGTTAAGTTGCAACCCCACACAAAGGACTTCTTTGATATCTCCAATCCAAAAGCTATGTGAGTTCTCGATGATCGAAATATTTTAGATGCAAACAAGAAATTGACTTAATGCTCATTATAAAGTAAAAATGTTGCCTTCGTTAGTGTAATATTGTTCATTCTATAGACATTGTTACCATGTATGCAATATGAAAATCATAAGGAAGAGAAAGAAACTAGCACACAAGGTGTTTGACAGAAAGGACAAGTCAATAGGACCTTGCACAGAGTATTTCATTATATCGAAAGTTATACACCTATATAAGGCAGAAAGAACTTGTAAGCACTTCAATTTGTTCTATACTTATATATATTTATTAGACTTTGATCATATTTTACAATGCAGATTAGAGACGACTTTGAGAAAATTTTCATGCTTGACTACTGGGGATACTATCATGGTGACATACAACAACAAAAGGTATTACTTGGATATTATAGAAACAAAGCCTGCTAAAGCTATAAGCATCATCGAGACAGACTGTGAGGTGGACTTTGCTCCTTCCTTGGATTACAAGGATCTTGGAAAGCCTAATATTGCAGACAAAACACAAAACAAAGGTGTATTCATGTTCTTAGTTTGTCGCTTTTTTCGTATGATCGAAGTTATTTTCCCTCAGAATCTTACTTGACTTTTGGATTCTCCTCACAGGTAAGTTCAATCCATTTTTTGGGACTGCCAGACGCTTGGATGGAAAACCAATTCCTGCTGTTTATTCATCACGGCATAAAAACAAAGATGTTCCAAATGTAAATGCACTGTCTTCGACAACATCTCCATCCGGGGGAAAGCTAGTATTTGGATCAAACTTTTACCGTACAAAAGAAACAGGAAAGGTAATTCAGCTGCTTCTCATCAATGCCTTCAATTTGAATTCTCGGTTGAATTTTTCAGTGTTGTTTTTCTGTAAATTTTAATGTCTGACAAAGAACAACATCATATCACTTAAAAACTTAGTAAAGAATTTTGACTCTTACAATTTTCCCTTTTCGATAGCAATTATATCAGTGCCAGTTAGCATCATTGTCCTATTTATTGCAGGAAGAGATCGAGCCAAAACAAGAACCATCCCAGCAGAAGCAACCAAAATTTCAGCCTTTCATTGGGAGGAAGTATTCCCTGAGGGGTTGAGTGACATGAAATCAAACCATAGATTGTAATTTGCTAAGCTGGCCCTGTATGAACCGATTAAAACAACGAACTGAGCATTGGAGTTGCCTTTGGTAATCAAAAGTTAAAGGAAATAGGAGAATGTTACATTCAAGATTAGGTGCATAATAACTTTTGTAAATCAATAACTAGTGTGTTGTGTACTAGTTTTATAATAAATAGAGGATATAATAGTAGTAAGTTATCAGCGTAATGTCCATTGCTAATGAATATCAGGCTTCTTGTTTTGGCTGAATGTGACATCGATTGTTAGGAATGTTGTCATATTTCTTTGTCAGACATGGCTAATGTGCTGATAATCTATACTATATTTTTTGTTAAAAGTTAAAAGGGTTGTAAAGATATTTTTAATCACTTGACTTTGCAACAAAAATATAATAGGGCTCAATTGGATTTGATTGTTAAATAAAAAAGATAAATCCTCGCTCGTTTCAATAAAAGCAATTTAATTTAATTGAGCTGAAACAAAATGATATGTCTAGTCCTATCATTCTAATGAATTTGGTTTAAGTAGTACTGAAAATGGTTAAATATGTTTTTAGTTTTAAAATAAATAGATATAGTTCTTTTAACTCAACTAGTTTATTTTTTTTTATATGATAAATGTATTTCATGCTAGTATTTGTGTTGTTTACATCATATTTTTGTTTTAATGTCTATGGAAAAACATGTTGGACACAAAAAAATTATTTAGATTAAAAAGATTATATTCATTTATTTTTAAAGTTTAAGACTAAAATATATCAAATTTTGGGATATAAATAGATTCTTATTTCACGTCAAAGTTTAGAAATTAAAAACATATTTAATCTAATGAAAAATGAGTAAACTTAAAGAGACTTCATTTTTTATTATTTTCAATTTATGTTTTGAATTTGATCTATTATATTAATGGTTTAATTCAAATAAAATTTAAATTATTGTTACACTCTCATGTAATTAAAACCTGCTGTAATTAATAATTAACTACTTAGTTATATTTATAATGATTTAATTAAAATTTTCTTTTATGTTCTGAAATATTTTTTATTAGATGTTTAAACATTACTTAAATTAAAACATAATAATTATACTATCTCAATTCAATAAGATCTTGAGGTGCTATTATTTTCTGCACTCAGTAGTTTCATTGCATTATGGGAGTAGTTAAAGTATCAAATTGCTCCTTTTATTATTTGTATTCTTTGCTGACAGTGTTCTATTGTCATCATCGGGGTCTTTCCCTTGTCTATATATCATGTTATGAATTAATTAATTGTGTGTAATTTAGAAGTTTAAAAAGCATCTTAATTGCACAGTGTAAATATGAAAACAATTTTTTTAATTTTAATATAACTTTTTTTATTATGCAAAATACTAAATAAGTTTCAATCACTAAAGTTTTTCAAAAATTACACAATCTGCAAACTACGAGATAAGTTTCAACATCTAAATTTTTTACTTAAAAAATTAAATTTTCGATTCCACCATACAAAAATATATTTTCTTGAAAATTTTAATTTCTATGGGGTGCAAAAAGCAAACTATGAGATGAAAAAGAAATGCAGGTAAAGTAGCCCGGCCCATATGATGTTGCAAGATGGGTTGTTATTGGAAAAGCAATAACGGGTGCAGATGAGAGTTACTATGGCTACGAATGGTGTGAGCATGATGCAGCGGTGCAGCGTGGCTGCGCGGTGGTTCATGAAGGCGGAGAGTGCGGCGGCGCCCCAATTGTGTGGGCGCGGGGACAAGAAGACAAAGAAAGGGAAGAGATTCAAGGGATCGTACGGTAACGCTCGGCCGAAGAAAGAGAAGATGATAGAGCGCATAAAGGACAAGGTGGAAGTTCCCAGGTCTACCCCTTGGCCTCTTCCTTTCAAGCTAATCTGATTTCAATTTCATTTTAGGGTTTGCAACTCATATATGTACTTTCACTACTATTTTCTATTCAATACTTTTCTTTAATCTTGGCTTCCCCATTCTATTAATTTTATTTGATTAGGGTTTCATATCTAAAAATCCCTCCCAAACTAAAAGTAATTCTAATGCTGGTGGGTTTGTAATAGACATGTTCTTCCGTTAATTATGCAAATGGTCAAATAATCGTATTTAGGATTTGCTGTGAGAGATATAGGACACTTTGTATATGCAGATACTGCGTTGGATTTGATTGTGGGAAAGTCTTATTTTTGGATTTGATTTCTTTAGAAAACTTTGATTTCTGAGTTGCAGCTTTTCTTGAGAGATTAGAATGCATTACTACTTCAATCGCTTATGGAGGACTCTAGAAGAAGTGTGGATTAGTTTTAATCCCATTTGGATTTTCTGTCTAGTTTTATACCAAACGAGATTTCTTTCTTGTTTGTGAACATATGAGAATGACCGCACCGTAATTGGATAGCATTTTATCACAAATTATGAATAACAACCCTGTCAATAAGTGTTTTAGCATTTTATTTTAATAACAGGGTTTGCTCACTCTGATTGGTTTATTACTAATTCCAGTGTAAATAACCCAGAAAAGTTGTGATCTTATTTAAACAAAAAGAGATTTAGTTGATCACTGTTGATACTTCTCTCTGTTTTGGCAAGAAAGTCTTTTATGTGAATAATTTCTTGACGCAAATGAACACAAAGTTGTGGAGTTGAGATATAGTCTTTGTCTGAACTAAATATATTGTGTTTGGTGGAGGCCTATCAATTATATTTATTTACTGAAGCAAAGTCATACAACTTTGTTTGTGAAGGTATTTTTGTGGAGTTCACTGAATATGTTAAATGAAGTTAGTAGCGTTTAACACCAAAAAATGGATTGAACATTGTATTGGGATGGGAAATTAGAGATAATTTAATATGCAAACATCTATCTATTCGTCATAGGATATATCTTCAACACAGATAACATTCAAAACTCAACCCGAAAAGCTCGGTCTACTTAAGTTTTTATTTAATTTTCTTAATAATGATATGTAAGTCCTCAAATGATAATCAATATTGTTAGGAATCTTGAACAAAAATCAGTAGGTACCTCTTTTAATTTGATTTATCTCATACTTAAATGATACTACTAAAATTTGAATACTGAATTACGTGATTAATTATAATAATACGAAAATGTTTATCATAGTTTGCTCTTTTTTTAATATTTTGAAGTAAATTTCTTAACTTTTAAATAGTTTTAACGTTTGTAATACATGCTTCTGCCGCTTAAATAACTTCAATTTTTTAAACTAATTCATACCCTTTATTAATAAGATACTTGTAACTAATTCAGAGCCTTTAAAATAATTGTTTACCATAGTTATTGAGCAATTTTTTGAAAATACCATAGTGAATTATAGATTATTTTTTTCTCATCTGACTAATGTGTGAACAAATAATAATAATAATAATTACCCATCTTCAATGCTAACAAGATATAGCAAGAGTTTATCTCATTTATCTCATAGGGTTTAAACATTTATTATCTTGACTAAAATTAGGACTTTAACTCACCCCAAAACGAATTAGAAGAGGGGAACTGGTCTCCTTCTAGTTCGTCAAACCAAACTAAAAAAACCAAACTCAAAAACATGACTAACTTCAAATTGCTCCAGTTAAAAACTATACACCAACAGAAAGGAGAAAAAAAAAATTAAAAAATCGCAAATGAAAATTAAAATATCGTTGATAATGTATTTAATAGCTGGTTGAATGGGCTGCAGCACTCCCACCAGTTTGATTATAGACAACTGAATAGATATCAATTCTACATTGTCACGCATTCTTTGCATGATCAATTCTATTATTCTAGTCGTATGTGATACTGCACTAGCTACGGAGCCAGAATTTTCTTATATAGTAAATTTCTTTGCATAAATTATGTATTATATTGTTCTCGTTTCAATAATAGAAACCTTTAAATCAAAATAATGTTCCCAACTCTGATTGGAAGTAAGCCAGCTTTCATTAACCATTGAATGTGCAGCACAGAAGTTATAATATGGTTGCAATGATAGATGAGTTATGCAAATGAAAACTCCAAACTCACATTAACATGTATCAATGACAGAATCTTAAAACATTCAATGATCCAAGTACCATCTGTTTCGGAGGTGGTCAAATTTTTCAACATCATAGACAAGGGTGGACTAAATCTGTATCAGCTTATGCTCATCACATGAGGGGAAATGAGGGTGATTTTTAATCTACAACCCACAGAAAAGTTTGATTGCAGAGACCTTTATTCATTGCAAAGGTTCTAAAGAAAAATTCAAATTTCAGTTATTATCTTCACGGCCATAATCGTAAACGATCTCAATCTGCATCAAAAACATTATTCCAAGTCAGTCAGAAATAAGTATATTCCAAATCAATAAATTGGAACAACTTTGGGGATCTCATACAAAATGAAGCAATGACGAACATAAAAAAAAGCCTAGAAAGGAACCCTCTAACCACAAATGAAGAACATCCTCTCCTATCCCTCATCACATTTTAAGCATATTACCCTATCTCATACAACTTCACCGACATATGGAAGACCTTGATATTCTTGCACAGGGGGAGTGACTATCCAAACAGTATATTATAAAACGATAGGATGAATGGTTTAAAAGGCCTAACTACGGAAGCTGGCCATGCACAAGAAATGAAATTCCTAGCAGAATGAATTCATCATTTTCACGATAAGATTATTACGACCACCTGAGATCTCAATTATCCAGTCTTGAACATTCCATTCCATCACTTATTCAAAAGTGAAAATTACCAATCCACCAATTGTAATCATAGCAGAACAATGCATGGTAGGGCGTAAGATGCATTGTTAACTTCTAAAATTAACATACACACACATTGAATATATAATGCAGAGATGAGACACATTCATTCCCAACTACGAGCACAGACCAGAGAAATCACCTATTAATCATGAGTTCAGCGCATTTTCCAAACAAAAAGACCACAAAATGTATAAAGTGACTAAATATACAGAGAGAGAGAGAGAGAGAGAGAGAGAGAGCTATGAATCATTTTGTTATATCCTCAACACAACAAATACGATGAGCCAACTGGATCATCTGATGAGTGTTTTGAGAGGTATGGACACAATGCCCCGTGATAAAAGAAAAGTCTGTGGCCTTATGCAGGTATTTTAGGCCTGCTGCACCAGACATTGTGTATATCTCTCATCAAATGAACTTATCCAGAAATCCACCACACATAACTACATATATACAATTTGATAAGTATTTAACCGATGATCGAAACAAAATCTTAGTGATGTCCATGAAAGTAGCAAGGTAAATAAGAGGGTCCAACAAAATAATGGAAAAGATAGACCTACTGTATAACCATAACAACTTACCCCTTGAGGTGGAACTGGGTTGCGAGTAAATTTGGAACCACCAGGAGCCCAAGGAACTATTATACACAGAAAATAAGAGTAAAATGGGTCAATATCTGAGATGGACTGGATAAAATAACAGGAAAGAGAAGAACCGATGAGAGGAGTAACTTGTGCAGATAAATCTACAACCCAACGCTAGAAAACTAAAGTATGGGCAATACCTGCCTCTGTGCTTATTGTCCAAGGCATACTGTAGCTTAGGTTAATTAATCATTCAAAATAACATATTTTTTTCCTGGCAAGTTTAACAGTTGGATTGCAGCAAAGATACTAATCACGAAGAATATAGATAATAATCTTATAATGGCAGTCCCGTCTATCTCAACTGTCATGAGCACTTTCAATATGCCCCTCACCAAACAAAAAGGAGATACTTTTAATGGTGAAGCTATGTTTAAAGCAATCGTGCTTATTTACAATTAAAGACATCAACAAAACATTCTCAACAATATCTCTTTACCCATCATTCGAAACACTATGAAATAGGAAAACATTCACGGTAATAATATCTTGCGGTGGATGTAATATTATAGCCTAGGATCAGTGTTGGCATAGAGATGAGATGAGATGCGTGACATATTTACCTATGTATGGATCTGGATGACGCCACTTGTTGTAGGAGGCTTCCGCATCCGCTATGAGTCTATCAATTGTATCAGGATCTTCCTGTATATGAAATCGAACCAACACAGAGCAAGCTCAACAGAATGAGAAAATAAACGAGAAATAATGCAACGATTAAACCGATACACAAATCCCTAATCACAAGATAATAGTCCAAAAAGCAAATAGTAAGGAATTATGGAATGTGCGGATCAGAATTGTGTTACACAGCTCCTAGCAATAAACAAAGAAAATGCAGCCAATGAACGGTAAGGGGAAGTAAAAATTATAGCATTCATGGAAGGGGAAAACGAACCACGTGTTTGTTTTCCTCAAACCTGTCGCGGAGGTTTGCAGCCTGGAGAAAGCGAAAGAAAAAACGAGATCAGAAGTGAAATTGTGAAAAATGGGAAAGGAGTGAATGAATAAATTAATATACGTCGTCGTAGAAGAGGTGGCGATGCACGGCCCAATTAAGAGTGTCTTTGAGGGCGCGGCGGTACAAGATCCGAACCCTCTCCTTCTGCGCCGCGCGCCGAGCAAGGTACGCTGCCGTCGATGCCATGCGACTTTCTGTTCTCTTCTCTTCTCTCTGTTTTTTCACTTCACTTCTTCCCAGTTAGTTCCAGGGATTGGGAAAATGGCAAAAGACGTCACGTCGTATCACAATTGGACCAGACCATCTCAGCATTGGGCCTTCTCTCGTTTTCTATACTGGGCTTTCCATCTTCATTTTCAGGGTTTTTCTTCCTGCACTCCCAATTTTTCTTCCTGCACCTTCAAGTTTGACTGAAGACCGTTACATCCTTAAAAAAATAAAAATAAAAATAAATTATAAATTTATATCCTTCATGGTTCGGTCCAATTTCTATTTTATTTCCCTGCACCTCCGTTATGCATTAAAAATCCAACCAAACAAATCCACCATAAGAAAAAGAAAGTAAACATCACACACGCTTTTTTGTATCTTAAGGTCCGGCAGAATGTAAATTTATAAATATGGATCTGTTAGATTTTTATTTTGTCAAACAGATTAAGTCGTTAGTTATAGTGGAGGACGACATTCCAGGTGAAATCGTCATCCATTTCTATTTTTTTTTTTAGAAAAAACTCAATGTCGTCATTAGACACTACAGTTTATATTAATTGAAAAGTGAAGTCGTCCTCTAACATGACTACTTCACTTTTCAGATTTTTTTTTTCAAAGTTTTCGGTTTTTAATTTTTTTCCTTTTATTTCAAAATATTAAGTTTTCATTATTTTTTTTTTCAAATTTTTCAGATTTCATTATGTTTTTTTTCAAAATTTTCAGTTTTAATTATTTTTACTTTTTTTTCAAAATTTTTAGTTTTAATTATTTTTCTTTTTTTTTCCAATTTTTGAGTTTTAATTATTTTTCCTTTTCTTTTCAAATTTTTTTGAGTTTTAATTATTTTTCTTTTTTCTCAAACTTATCAGTTTTAATTATTTTTCTTTTTTTTCAAAATTTTTCAATTTTAATTATTTTTTCCTTTTTTTTATTTTTAGTTTTTATTCATTAAAAAAAACTAAAAAAGTGAAGTCGTCATGAGGACGACTTCACTTTTTCCTTTTAACATAAATCGTACTTTCCAATGACGACATTGTTTTTTTTTTTACAAAAAAAGAGAGAAACCGGTTAATGTCGTCCTCCACCATGACGACTTGATCTTGTTTGGCAAAAAAAAAATCAACGAATCCATGTTTACAAATTTACCTTCTAACAGAACCTAAAATACAAAAAAGCCAAACATCACATTATGTAAATTATGCTCTCCCATTTTTTATTTTAAAATATACACTTTCTCCAACAAATAAATAAATGTAAACTATACTTTAATCCTTTTCAATATAAGCAAACTTCTTTAAAATGATAAATAATTTCAATATTTTAAAATTATTACTTTAAATATTTTAGGATGGAAACGAAATTTGAGATATACTGGTGTGATTTCATCTTTCAAGGTGACAAGTTGATAATAGAGTATCGAAAAGGTCATCTACAACAAACTTATAAATTTAAAATATAAATTTTATCGAGTAAATATTTGTTTAAGTGAAATATGTATTTTGATTTGAGAATTTGATACTGATTTAATTGAAATATCGATTTATGAAATTTTAAAAATTATACTAAAATATAAAAAATTAAGAGTTATATAATTATAATATAAGATATTATAAGTATTAAGAATTTATAAAAATCATAAAGATAAAAGAAATATAAGATATAATTGTATAAGGTGGTTCCATTTGCATTGCAACGACGAAAGGAGCGTGAATGATAGTTACAATAATGTAATGTAGCAGTAGATAAATAAATGGTTGAAGAAGGCCTAGAAAAGAGTCTTGGAGGAACATGACATTCGATGAGGTGAGAAGCTAAGCGCAAACATCTCCTTAAGGGCATTATCACCCTGCCAAGTGAACCTCACTAACTTGGCAACAACCGCAGCACTCTCCATCACATGCTTCATATCGGTGTTGCTCCATACGCGATTCGCCAGTTGCTTCCTCCGGCGCTTTGAATCCAATGCAATGCCCCATTTCCCGAAAACCTTCTGTCTCTCTTCCTCTGATAGCCTTCTCTTCATAAGCTTCACCAGCGTCTCTCTCTCCCTCTCCACACCCTTTGCACTGTTTCCCCAACACAAACACATTTATTTATGTCAGTCAAACTCAACGTTAACCAATCATCACCAATAACATGAATGTTACAGGCCCAGAGAACAACCTTGAAGCCAGTGTAACTGTGGGACCATCCTTCACCCACTGATTTCCGCCGCCAAATGTTCCTTTCAGAAAACATAATCTTCTTCGCTCCACCTCCATGTAAATAGAGTCTGTCGGATCACCCCTGAACAAAAGAAAAAAGTAAGTCCTGTGGAACAACGATACATTGCAGGCTTCCCACAGTTCCAATATTTCTGTCTGCTGCTGCTTGAATTGTAGAGGCCATTCCACAGGACCTCCACCTGCCTCTAACGTTGAATCCACGCCGACATCCTTCATGTTCTTTTCAAATCTGAAATATGTTGTCTCTGCCTCCTTAACCTGCAATGGAAGAACCGTATCAACAGTTCAGTCATTCCAAAGAAAATTGATAAAAGGTGTGAACTTTTTTGCTTAAATTTTAAGAAATTACTCTCATTTGCACCTGATCATCGTCAACAAGACGCTTCTCATACTCAAGTTTGACCATTTCCTTCATCCCTGCAACAAAAGTTTGGAGGCTAGTAATATCTTCATTAGTGGATGTTCTTGTGCTGTTGGTTCTTAAATCATCCGTAGAAGGAGTTCCAATTGAAGGCGGAGAGCCATTCATTGAGAATTTTGTGGAAGCACTATAAGTTAATGGAAGGAACTTTCTCGGTAATCCATCTGGTCTTCCAGGGAAGCATTTTTCAAAACTACTGGCCGGAGTCCTCACAATTTCTCCCACATTCCCAGGAGAACCAGTCGTATAGAATTCTCTACAACTCCAGCTCCTTGTTAATTTAAGATTCCTACAATTTGACACTGTTCCTGACATAGACAGAGGAGAATCATTACTCTGCTCCAAAACACCATCTGTTGCATTGTCTTGGTTCAGTCTCTCTTCACTATCTTCAGCCACAGGAGTCAGAATCTCCTGACTTGTTACATTTTCATCTGCATACCATGTTAATGCCAACACCGGGTCAGGATATTCCAAGCCATCTTTACTCGATTCCTCCAATCCAACACTTTGAATTTCAGTGCAGTATTCATCAGGATGTTCTGTACAAACACAAGTTGTCAAATGGTTACACATGGTTCGGTTCTACTCTTAAATGTTATTTACTATGAACTTCTATCTTGACAAAGGGAGGAAGGAACTTACTATCAGGACTACTTTCACCGTTTTCATTGATGTAGTGAGGATTGTTGAATTCTCCAATCCGTAAATCAGAAGGATAAATGCTTGATGATTCTGATATTGAATCTTCATCTTCCCAGGTGTCGACCCTTTCCTACATATTAAAAACGATTGTTAATGTTAGGCTGAATTATAACAAGAGAAGAAACAAAATTCAGAGGCCTAATTTCTTATATCAGTTTACTAATTAGAAGAATGAAATTACTTTTTTAGAGTTTTGATCATTTCCAACCATGCGCAGCAAATCCTCAACCTGAGATTGAGCAAGATCACGTTGCTTAATTAGCTCCTGAATCTCCCTCTCCATCTGAATAATTCAAAGTTCGAAACCCACGTTATCACCATCAAGGAGTAACAAAAGTGTAACGTGCACAAGGGTAAAAGATGTATGTGGAATCTAGAACCAAAGTCGATGAGACGAATTTTAGTTATTAGGACATAAGTATTGTTCTTTAAGACAAACAGACAATTAACCAGAAAAGAGAGGGTAAGAGACAAAAAGTTCTAAATCAATATCTTCAAAGTTCCTTGTCTAGACATGACAACAATTAACACAGGATGAACATCGTATGAATTGAAAAAAAGAATTATGACCTTTTCTATTCGGAGATTTTTCTTTCTCATAATTGCTGCACAATCACAATTTGTTGAAGGTGGACAAGGAGTTCTCAACTCACTCTCCAATCTGGCTACCTCTTTTTGCAGCTGCTTGACCAATACTTTATCAGACATCACTACATTAACCTGTGCTTTAGTGGTCACTTGTTTTGCACAACAAGCAAAAAGAAGGGTGTTTCTAGTTTGCTCAACATGACAACGTGCGGGGCTCAAAGTGCAAATGATGGCTGTTCTAGAATTCCCACCTAAGGAAGGCTGCAATATGCGTGTCAGCTTAGAATCTCTGTAATTAATGTGTCCTTGTCTTCCCTTACTGCATTCAAGCTCATAATGTTAGCCAACAGAAACTACTAACTTTAATATTTGAACAGCTTCATATAATGTGTAGTCCATTAGACAAATTTTGAACATACAGATAGGTTTTCCAGTGAGAAGCTCTCTATTTAGTCACAACAGAAGCTACAAAACACGTGGTTTTCTTCTTCACAAAAATTTGTGTTTACTGGACATTATTCAAGTTTATAAAAGAAGGGGACAACCTAAGTTTACGAATGACTGTTCCAAGAGTGAGTAAACTCCGGTTTATATGACAGCCTTCTTTCAATCTGGACCCAGCAGATAATGCCTGAGATGCACGCTCACTCCCTGCCAAATCAACAAAATTCTGCAGAGAAAAAGAAACAAAACAACAGTAAAATCTTATAAACATTTTATGTTGAACGAAACGAAGAATTTAAAGATTTAAACATACCACAGTAGCAGCTAGGGTGGTTGAGCTGCTTTTACCCATGAATTCTCTGGCAGAACTTTCAATTGTCTACACAATTCCAATTCCAATAATAGAGTTCTACACGTACAATGTAAAAAACATAACATTCTAAACAGCAAGGGAGAAGGCACACGCACCAGTCTGATGATTTGGTGAGATCGAGAACTCTTGTCATTGAGGTATGTCTCTCCTACCTGTCTCTGTGCTGCAAGAACATGGTTGGAACTGTAATGTTATAGACCAACCTGTATATCAAGAACGTTGTGCAATTTTCTTTTACCTTCACAGAATAATAGAAGCTCTTTCAAATGCGTCCAGTCCCGCAGAGTCTCTTCTATAAGTTTCTCTATAATAGGTCCTCTCTGAAAAATCACGAAACAGATAAATAAACAACGTCATTTATTTCAATTCAATAACATACTCATTCACCTCAGGATCATCACGCAGCCTTAGTGGTGTGTTCTCACTGCTGAGGAGGTCCCTAATATTTTCGTTGTAAATTTCAATTGCTGAGAACTTCAATACAAATGCTCTTTCTTCATGCTAAAAAAATCACAGTAATCTTGTATCAGCAAGCTTGTGAAAAGTGACAATGAAGAATTAAACAGCTAGAATCCAGATCAATAAATTTTCTCTCCGACTACCTTTCTTATATAGTCAAAAATATCTGCTACAGCATATTCAGTTATTCCAATCATCGTATATGTCTTTCCACTACTTGTTTGCCCATACGCAAAAATACTTGCTGAAAGAATTATAAATAGGTATTTGAGTCCAAGTAAGGATTCTGAATAGAAGTGAGTCATCAGAAAAAGTTATGTGCTTACAATTGATTCCACCAACAACTGAAAGAGCAATTGCTTTGACCCCTTCTTCATATACCTGCTTTGTGGAACAGTCACCCCGAAATACTCTGTCTACAACCAAATCATAGTAAAAACTAAGAAACATTTTGTCCATACACTGATACATTATGTCTCAAACTTCCTCAACAATGCTTCCAAACACAATCATTACACGTTTGCTTACCAAAGGTATAGGCGCTTGGGAACGTGGAACCTTCCCGAAGGGTGTTCCGGTATAAGATGGTAGTGTCATTGATGCATTCCCAATCTGCTACTTCATTCGCATCAACTTCTTTCTGATTCAAAGGCCTCAACCTCACTAACACCAGAATCTTCTCTTCATGGCCTCCCATTCCTCCCATCTTCTCCCATTTAACCAACTCTTCTCCAGTAACAGCTCCCATTTCTCACTTTTAAAAGTGAAAACAAGTGATGTGGTTAATCATAAAAATTAGTATTTCTTTCCAAAAAATGCAAGATAGTTATAGGAAAACAGCTGGCAGTTCACAAAAATACCAAGCCCTTCTATTTGAGCATTATCCACGGGAAGCAAACCATGAATGAGAAGACAACAACCCATTAACTTAAGCTCATAAATAAATAGGCAATAACACCAACAACAAGCTAACTTTAGAAAGACCAAAATAAACAGAATACTAACTAATTACTATTTAATCATCAATGATTTCTCACAAGAGCTTCTCTTCAATCAATTAGATAAAAACAGAAAGAGAAAGAAAGTAAAGCAACAAAGGTAGATGATGAACCATCATCTAGAGAGAAGATGAACGTGATGATGAAATAAAAAAATATTTTAATCCTTCGAGAATAAAAAAAAAAAAA
>Ga0099823_1003038_pt1 | contig 15643 bp, 3 predicted proteins | sample CowpearedBW_FD_76831 | JGI IMG/M metagenome (GOLD analysis project Ga0099823, IMG submission 76831) | Root nodule microbial communities of legume samples collected from California, USA - Cow pea red BW | ecosystem: Host-associated > Plants > Roots > Nodule | place: USA: California | collected...
AATATATTTTTTTAAATATATAAAAAATAAAATAAAATAAAAATCAATTAATATAAATAAAATAATAATATATAATATTATTTTTTAAATAAATAAAAAATAAAATAAAATAAAATGATTGGGGGAGCCGTGGCTCCCCTCTGTCACAACGTTCTTCCGCCACTACTTATAGGTGGTGTATGATTTGCAACATACGTTTGATGAATATGAGTGTCGGGGTGGAGATGCTTGCATGAGATTTTGACATAATCTCTATAGCTCTCATGAATACCAAGCACATATGTAATCTAGCACAACACAACGATAACAATAAGGATTGTGGAGGTGTATTGTGATTGATAAACCACTAACACACATCAAATGTCCTTGGTTCATATGGTTTGCTATACCAACTACACTATGTGTTAAGTTTCTCAATCTAAGACTGGTTCACATAATTTGTTATACCAACTCTGATTCATTATATTTTATATGAGACCCATAATTTTCTTCTTTCAATTTTTCTTTTCTTATCTTTTGTAATATATATGGGGGATCGTTATAAAATAAACACTGGATAAAGTATATTGCAAAATATACTTAGAGGTTGTTGCAGATATTTGCAACCTTTTTCCACGTTGCGGAAGCAATCATATTTTTCTCTGCACTGTTGCTACCATTTTTGTGAATGTTGCAGCTCTTTTCTGCAAGGCACGATCGTCAACTTTGGGTTATTACAAATATCCTCTAGAAGCCATGGGTTTTTGGCCATCTTAATCTCCGTCCTCCATCTATATAAATACATGCATTTTGCTTCCTCCAAAAACACAATTCACTTTTCTTCTCTCGTCTCTCTTATTCTATCACCCTCTTATCCTACTTTGTTTATTTTATTATACTGGGTTTTGTTATGTATTCTTTTCAGAGTTCCTTGTTAGTTTTGAAATCCTCAGAACATCCGAGAAATTCCTGGTGTATCCTAGGGAACTTGCACAATACACCACGGATAAGTACTTAAGGACAATGAATTTACACACCGGGAATCAAGATTTGTTTGTGTTATTGTCAGCTTATACAACAAATGCAAGTTCAATTAGCTATTTTGTTTCTGTTCTATGTTACACAAGATACTTCACAGTAATAATCAAGTCATGGATGATCAAGTCACAACAAACATTAAGCAAAGAAACAAAATACTAACATTAAAATGGAAAAATATATGAATTAATCAACACAAAATACATAGAAGTTAAGTTTATTACATCTAATCCCAACAAATTGATTTAGCTCTCCATTTTTTTTGGAGAACTTAAAGCATACAAAATGAAGAAATAAGAAAGAAATTGGAACCAAAGAGAATATGAAGACTCTTTCCCAAGGCATATAGCAATTGCTATATGCTCCTCAATCACGCATCCCTTTTGCATTTCCACCTCCACTTTGCAACTCCTCTATCTCTTCACGCCCCATGGGGGAAAGAAATTAGAAATGTTTTCTATGACGATTCTAATCCACTTTTCATAATAACTAACATTTTGACATTCTTGTAATAAATTACAAACACTTTCTATGACAATTCTAAATTCACCTGTAAAATTTATTTTGAGTTTAATCATTAATAAAAATAATTAAAAAGTTTATTGTTTTCGCCAACTCGATAATAAGTCTTTTTTCCCTAAACTAGAATTGTATTTGTACAAAAAACTGAAATTTGAATTATACTTCAATTAATCTATTATCCACCAAAAGACTAAACACTAATGTAATCAATGTAGAAAAATTACAATTTCTCGTCAAGATATATTCAAAAAATACTCAAAACTCGTAAATAAAAAAGTACCGAAAAATAAAATTGGGAAAAAGAAACACATTTTTAATTCTAATAGAAATTCAAAAAAAAAATCTAACAACACAATAAGAATAGAAAGAAAAAACATACTAACTAAAAGGAGATGGAAAAATTGGTACACACAGACAATATGAGATTCAATAATTTGCCAAAATCCTAAAAATATGACTCTTAGAATAGAAGAAAGTAAGGAGAGACAAAACAAATCATAAAAAGATAAAAGAAGAAAATAGAATACATATTGATTATAAGAGGATAAAAATAATTAACCATTATTTTCTTCGTAAAAAAATTATAATTTACTCAATCAAGGTTTAATACTAATAAAAATTAATAGACACTAATAACTATTTAATTAAATTTTATTCTCAAACATATAAAGTTATAATTAATTTAATATAACTATATTAGTAATAAAATATTCTTTTTGGCTTTTTTTTTCTTAAACATAATTTTGGAATTAATTTAATAAAAGTATATTAGTACAAAAAAAATTGAGGATTTTTTTAAAGATAATTTTATAATTAATTTAATAAAAAAATATTAGTAGTAAAAAATATTTGAAGTCTTATTTTTCTGGAAGTCCAAAGCGAGTTCTTTACTTACTTTACGCTGGAGCCGGGCCTGAGGTGAATAGTGATGGTGCAGATAGGAATTTTCATTGTTTAGCTTCATGTGGTGGTATATTAGTGGAAGTCAGGTTGACTATGTTAGTAGTTTTTCAGTATTTTTAGGAGTACAAACTTCTATTTATTTTGAGTTTATCGGGGCATTTATGTTTTGAAACATGCTTTTAGGAGAGTTTTTTGAGAGGTTTTGGTTGGAGAATATTTCTTCTTTTATTTATCATAGTTTTTTAGATCAACTAATGGTTCATTTGAAATCTTAGAAAAAAATAATGTCAATGTTTACATTTTTGTAAATATATACAATTTAAAATTTCTTGTGTTTTTTATGTAAAAATAATTATATTGATAAATTAATTAATTTATTTTTAATTAATTAATTTATTTTAAATTGATAAAGAACGAGTGATTTAATGTTTTATTTCTAAGTATTTATTTAAATTTTTTATGATAAATATAATTTACCTATATTTTATGAAGTATAACTTATATATAAATTTATTATAATTTCTTCGTATTTCATATTATTTATTCTTTTAATAAATTTTTATATAATAAAAAATAATCGGTAAACTTTAAAATATCACTTGAGATGTAAAATTTCATATGACACTTAAATTTTTTAGAATAGTGAGTACGGATATCCACAAATATAAATACCATATTAATTATACTCACCAATATATTTGCTTATTATAGATAGATGTATTATATTTATTATACATTTTTTAGCTGTAGATATTGGCTGCACAAATTTTTTGTCATCCCTCTAAACGACAAGGCATAATTTAATACTGGAAAAATACGTTTTTAATTATTTGATTTTGGTCAAACTTTATCTTAGTTTTTTATATTTTTTTAAATTGATAAAGTTAGCCTTGAATTCAGTGACTGTCACCAAATGTTAAGTTTAAATACATATAATAAAAGAAAAATTATTGATAAGTTAGAAAACTGAGTCATTACCTTAAGAAAATTTTAGAAGTAGAAGAATTGAAAGCAAGTCTGACAAAAAGAATACAGTAAACAAAAGCAAATTATTTTACTTAAGACCTATAAGCAACGAAAGTGCGGTTTTTGCGTTAAATGCCAATTTACGTATTTGGGTGTTTTTTCTAAAAGAAACTATAAATTTGGATTAATAATTACTGGGTTGGCAAATTCACTATAAAATTGTCACTCAAATAACAATCTTAGTATTTTTTTTAATATAGAAAATTTAATTTAAGGACAGCTTTTATGTCCATATAACTTTTTCATATACATAATTTTGTCCATATAACTTAAAATATCAAATAAAAATTGAAATGAAATACGATGAATAATTAAAATTATGTTTATATTTTAAATAACCGTTAAATATGTACAATATTTAACACATACATTGATTGAAAGCAGTGTATAAATTATTTAAAATTATTGAAAAAAATTTGAAAAAAATTAGGGGATAATCTAAATTAGTTTTATAATGAAGGTAGTAAAATGTCACCATATATATTTTTAATAATGGATCTCCAACCAAAAAATATTTTGAGGATATCAAAATCTTTATATACCCTAAAAAAAAATTAAATTATAATAAATTTTAATTGTTAAATATTATTAATTATTATAGTAACTAATTTAGATATTAATTTATGAAATAAAAAATTATTGATTATTAAAATCATCGATTAATTCAAAATTAATTTATTTGATAAGTCGTTAATGTTTAGTAATCAATTTATAAATTAATTATTTTTGTAATTAAAATCCTGTATCTAATTTTTAAAGATCAATTATAATTTTTTTATTTATAAATAATTACTATTTTAATAATCAATTAATTTTTATTTTGTAAATTATTATCTAAATTATTTAATATAATAACTAACATTTTTTTAACATTTTTTTGTCATTAAAATTAATTGTTATAGAAAGATTTTATTGTTGTAACAAATAAAAAAAATTAGAATGTGAAACATATAAAATATATTAAATTTTAAAAAAAAATTACTTATATTTGTTATATAAATTTTTTTGGGCTCGTATCAAAGGTCTGTCATTGTATATTTATTTCACTGTATCTATAGACACTTACAATGATTATTTTTTATATGCATTTAACGAGATTTTTTTTTCTTATTTCGAACAAGTCCATCCATTTCATTATGATTACTAATTGTAATTATTTATTTTAACTTTAAATTTTATATTTTATTTTTAATTATTTAATTTGATTTTTTTAATTAAGTTTCAATTTTTATTAAAATGATTCGATTATGTCATTTTTTTATTAGTTTTAACGTCGTCTTTAATGTGAAATGTAAAAAAGATATTAATTGAATTGTTTTAACAAAAAATAAATTTTGATTGAAAAAATAAAAATAAAAAAAATATCAAATTAATAATTAAAACCAAATAAAAGTTTTACACTAATTAAAATTTCCATGATCTCATCACTATTTATTTAGTTTCACCATAAAATTAATTGTTCATCTAATAATGTCGAAACTCTAACTTCACTGCACATAGTTTAACTTAATTGTCAGTTGCTTAATCTTGTACTCGATGGAATAAAAAAAAGGTAAATTATTTTATGCCATAAGTAATATGTTAAATGTTTATAAAAGTGAAAATATACAAGTATATCTATGTTGATGACACTGGTCAATCATTTCTCTTAATTTTTGGTTAAGTTTGACACAATATATGTAATTTAGTAAAGTCATGTTAAACATTTTGCTTCCTAAACAACTTCTTCAACTTCTAATGATGATAATATAGTTGTTTCTTTATTTTTTTAAACACCCCTTTTAAATAAATATTCTAATTAAATGACATGTCACACAGATAATATAAGCGGCTAAGATTCGGAGTATAACGTCACTTCATATTAATATCCAAAATACTCAGCAGAAAAAAATACACACCAAGATGTCAATACAAAAATAAGTACAAGGAATTAACAGTAGTTGATAAAATACCAAAGGCCAAAACAGTACATGGGTCATAGTCCTAGGGAAAAGCCCAAATAAAAAGGAGTTCAGTCTAGGTAGACTATGCAGCCGAATCATCCCTTCCTTGTTGATCTCGAGTACCTCTCGCATCTGCTCACATCAATAAATTGATGATCATCGCAAAAGAAGAACCACATACAAAGCAACCAAACAAGCAGAAGGATAAGCTAGAGTATAAAACAGTTTATCATACAAATACATGCTACTTCACAGACCAATGAATATATGTCAACCAATCATGTTATGACTCGCAAACAATACACTAAGACTCAGACTCGAGTTAAGTATTACAATGTTTCAACCCCCACACACAAGGTTAGCCTTTAATGGATTTCAGGCCTCCTACTACTCTCACCGCAAGAGTTAGTCCGCTCTAAGTGAGACTAATTGACTCCTTAGAGTATTAGGATGCAACCTTACCTTGAATCCTTACCAAATTATATAGATGGGACACCACCATGAACTCTCACTAAGAGGGGTCATGGAATTACATACTGACCACATACCAATCATACTCAATCAATCAAGTAATATTTATCATGTATATAAATCTCATGTCAGCCTTTATAATCAATCCTCATTCATATGCCATGTTGAATCCATTCCAACTCATCCTTCCCAATCCATGAATATAAAAGTGTATTTCATATCGACACCATGCCACTTTGATAACCAACCATCCCACATAAAATCACATGCCAAGATCATACCACACCTATCATTTACCACCCATGCACCATATCATACATGCATAATCATTCTCCTCATGCTTTTAATATAACAATTCAAATCAAGCAATTGCCAACCATCCAAGAACAGAGAAACGACAAAAAATTACAGTACCCTCGCCCAACTCCTCACTCAAGCTGAAGGGTCTCGTTCAGGCGAGCTCCCTTCGCCTAGGCAAGAGCTCGACAATCTGGAACAATGGCCATTCGCACTAGCTCGCTTAGGCGAGATCTCCTCGACTGAGCGAGGCATTCTCTCGCTCAAAACAAAGATGGCCCGCTTGAGCGACAACTCGCGCAGAAGGTATGGGCGAGCCTATGTCAATCTCGCCTTTATCAGTTCCCGCCCCTGTTCTCACCTGCAGCAGTCACATTTTCACATCCAAATAACAATACAAGGCATCCCACATGTTCACAACAATGTAATAATCCATACAAATACCAAGCAGACTCAAAAACAGGCCAAAAATGATTTAAAACTTGAAACCCTAGCTTCCCTTACCTGAAAAAGGGCTAATATCAGACTTCAACTCTTAAGCCAACGAAACCAGTAGCTCCAAGAGCAGATCTATGAACTGAAACAGCGACACAAAAAAGAAGATTGGATTCACTACAGTGAGCCCCAACATAAACCACGAAAATAACTTAGAAAAGGTTAGGTTCAAGAACTAACTTACGCGAATGGAAGAAGGAGGTTGAGCTCACTTGAACTTGGATAAATTTCCAAACCCTAGCAGAGGTTCTGTGGAGAGAAAATGGGAGAGTCAGGACACTGATTTTTTCAGAATGAATTGTAAATAAAGGATATTGACTGCTTTAAAGACTTTAGCATTCTATGGACCGGTCTTTAGATTCAAGAGTGTTATATTCCTTAAATATTAGGAAACTAAATAAAAGTGGGCTTATGATCTTATATAAGTTTTGTTTAGGTGCTATGTATTCTCGTAAAAGTTGAAAGACCATATCCGTGTGTCCTTTGTTTTACATCCAACAATTACAAATATTAGTACAAAAATGTTCCAATTTCATTATGTTATTAAACTAACATGATATGTACCAGTTAAAATGTATTGACAATTTGAATAACTGATTTGCAATAATACAATTTAAAAGATAAAAAAATATATTTTAAAACATAATTCCTTTTAATTTTAATGAGTATACAAATTATTCTTGATTTTTTTTTTTCAAGATTAAAAATTCCATTTACTATAAAGTTAAACAATTTCTTTTAGAAAGATATATCTTCTTAACAAAGAAATTTGGCTACTTCATGTAATAATACCGTTTTTATTAAAAATCTACGTGTATTGAACAAAATTCTTCCTAATTCAAAGCATTTACCATAATTATTTTTAATTTTATTTTCCTGTTTTAAATTATATGAACAAAACTCAACTTAGCAAGTTCAAAATTTACCATCTAAAAATAAACTAACCTCGTTAATTACTTAAACATTGCTTTTAAGGATATAAAATAACATTATTATAAGTAAAAGTTATAAACGATAAAAATTTTAATTAATTACATCAATAATTTTAATTTATGTAAATATAAACAATAAAAATAGTAAATCGTCACTTAAATAACTATTTTAACGTAAAGAAAAACAAAAAAATGAATAACTACCTCGATATTATCTAAATCTGTAAATCTGATAAAAAAATCCAACAATCAAACAAAAACCTACAAAACTACAAACAAAGTACGATTAAAGAAAAAGTACTATTCTTCTCTCCCTTTTTCTTTTCTCCATGTAATAAACAGAACATATGCATTGCAGAAGCTTCTGACACCCGTGAAGCCACTCACCCAAAAGATCTCTGACACCATTCATTGTAGAAAAAAAAGTGAGTTAATGTTCAAAAAAGAACCCATTAATCCAAGCTCTTTCATCCTCCACCGTCTTCAACCACAAAACTCAAACTCAAAAAATGCTCTCTCTCACACTCACTTCCCTTCACCTTCACCACTTTCTAATTCTCTCACTGTTCCTAACCCCATTCGTTACCGATTCAGCCACGCATTGGAGCGACACCCAGTTTCTCAAAGAACTAAAGAACAACCTTCACCCTGTTTCCGTTACCCCAGGCTCCTGCATCTTCTCCTGGGACTTCTCCTATGATCCCTGCGACAACCTTTTCACCGACAAGTTCACGTGCGGCTTCAGGTGCGACGCCGTCGTTTCCGGAACCACTCGACTCACCGAACTCACACTCGACCCCGCTGGTTACTCCGGCACGCTCTCCGCCGCCACCTGGAACCTCCCCTACCTCCAAACTCTTGACGTCTCAAACAACTTCTTCTCAGGCCAAATCCCCGACTCCTTCTCCAACCTCACTCGGTTAACTCGACTCGGTTTATCGAAAAACTTCCTCACCGGAACTATACCCTCTTCCTTATCCTCCCTCTCTAACCTTCAAGAGCTTTACCTCGACAACAACAACCTCCAAGGACCGATCCCCGTCTCTTTTAACCGCCTCACCAACCTTAAACGCCTCGAAATGCAGTCCAACAAGCTAAACGGCGTCGTTCCCGGTTTGAGCTCTCTGAACAATCTTTACTTCTTGGACCTAAGTTTCAATCTTTTCACCGGAGGGTTCCCCTCCGGGCTGCCGGAATCTCTGGTTCAGATTTCAATGCGGAACAACAGCTTAAGCGGCGCGTTGGAACCCGAATCTCTGAGGAACTTGAACTACTTGGAAGTGGTGGATTTGAGTGGCAACAGGTTAACCGGCGCCGTTCCGTTTGCGCTGTTCGAGCTTCCCTCGTTGCAGCAGGTGACGCTCTCTTTCAACGAGTTCTCGCACATGGAAGCGCCTTACGCTTTGGAAATGCGAAGCGGGGTTATAGCGGTTGATCTGAGCGACAACGAGCTTGGGGGGTTTCTGCCGTTGTTCCCGGCGTTGATGCCGAGGCTTTCGTCTCTGTCGTTGGAGAACAACAGGTTCGTGGGAATGATTCCGACCCAGTACGCGTTGAAGACCGTTTTCCCCGAGGCTGGGATAGCTCCGTTTGAGAGGCTTCTATTGGGGGGAAACTACTTGTTTGGAGCTATTCCGAGTCCTCTAATGGCGCTTCAACCGGGTTCTGCCATGGTGAGGCTTGTGGATAATTGCTTGTATAGGTGTCCTATCAGTTTCTTCTTTTGTCAAGGAGGCCAACAAAAATCATTTGAAGAATGTAAGAGATTTAGCCGCTTCATTCCCTAGATTATGCCTTTCATCTACATTTTCATGTCTCAACTTTGCTGCCATGCTCTTTCTTCTTTCTTCATTTCTTACACTCTGCAACTTTTCCACCTTCTTCCTCCTATTTCTTCTTTTATGAAGTTTTCTCTATTTTATATATTCAAGACCACATTCAACTAAATATCTATTACATCCTTGAATGAATTAGTTAATTTTAATTAATACATTTTACTTTATCATAATTAATCTATAAAATTAAATGTTTTAAATAGTAGTTATATTTAATCCAGTTAGTAATAGTTTGAGGAATAAGTTTTTATATTATTAATGACTTGATAAATACATATACTTTTAAGGACAACAGGTAGATTTTTTGATAATAGATTTCAAAATAAATTAAATATAAATTAAATATAAACTTTAGTAAATAATTTTGTCTTTTTAATAATGAGGACAAGAACAAATTTCTGTTTATGTTTTCAATATTTCACAAAAGTATTGTTCTGTCATTATTTTAGGTGATAAGTTACTCATATTAACACTATATCACGTTATGTTGATAAATATTGAAGGTGAGAGTAAAAAGATGACGTAAAATTATGTAATTAAAACAATAACATTCAAATTCATGAAGCAGAAAAACGAAGAAGGTCATTCTGGAGGTAAGAAGGCATTTTAAGTTCAGTTTAGTGTTATCCAAATTTGTAAATATGAATAAGATTTTACAAAATGACAAATAGTTAATTAAAAGTGTACTTGAGCCTTTAATTTTGTCCTCTTTATAATATGATCAAAAGAAAAATATAATTTCCGTTTTTGCGTTTTGATTAATAAATAAAAATGGTGATTTAATGGTAAAGAATGTTAGTTAGATATAAAAAGAATCGTGATCTCTTGAAAGGGAATTCTTGAAAGGGAATTACTAGTGAGGAAGGAGATTATGAGTGTGTTGTTTTTAAGGTTCATGTTTACGGAAACGTTATTTTAAGATGGTAGTTCCTATGTTGCAAGATTTTGTGTCTTTTACTACTCACAAGGGTTGCCAGCATGTGACCGTGTCAGACAGAGACATGCACATTCGGGGCATGCCCAAAATAATGCATGGAGTGGTCTGGCCCACTGTCAGAATGTGGTGGGCTCTATTTTGGGCTAACTTTCTGATGGTGTTTCCGGATTTTGGGCAACTACCAACAGCACCACCAAGCATTTGGATCAAAGCCCAAATGGTAGTTTGAAATTAATTTTCCCAGTTCTGTCTCTTACCAACAATAAATGATTCCTTGGCCTCTCTAGTTTAAAGAGAGACAGGTAGAGAGTGGGTGGGGACAGGTAAATAATTTCTCTGCTTAAAATTCTCATATACTTTTAACTTATCAAATATGACCTTATGAAAAAAGTTTTTATAAATTAGTTCCTACACTATAATGAAACTAATTTTATTTTATTTTTTTCTTATTTTGTTCTTATAGGATGAGTGTAGAGAAGTTTGTTCAAATTAAGGATTAAAAGACGAGGTGAGGAAGAATTTCATTCTCATCCATGTTTAAAGAAATTTTTCATCCTCATTTACATATCACATCGGATATAACATTTTTGTCCCATTCGTATTTTTATCTACCCATGTCCCTGTGCTCGTATGTATTTTTTTTTATTTAAATATCAATTAATTAATATTTTTGAAAAAATAAAAAATTGTGACAAAAAAAATCATGATACTATTAAATATTTAATATAAAAAAAATGTATTTTGTTAATGTCGTATATTTAAAAATAGATTATAATTATATATTTTAAATTAAAATACCAAATATAATTTCACAAGAATCAAAATATTTATTAATTTTATAAATAAAATAAAATTGATAAAATTATAAAATATTTAAAAAATTATAAAAAACAAGTATTCAAGTTTAAAAATAGTTTAAATGTTTCTTATTTTTTCTCTCTAAATTATAATAAAATATTTTTACTTATACACTTCGATCTATTATAGTATATAAAATGTCTTTATACTAAACAAAAATAAGCTTTTTATATTACCTAATGAAAGATTTATTAAAAAATAATAATAAATAAAAACATTAAAAAAGAGTAAAAATATTTAAATGTGAGATGTAAAAATTATTTGATTTCATCTAATTGAGAATACATCTTTTGAACATTTGATTTTATGAACAGTGGCGGGATGTTGATAAAAAATTTTAAGGGACCAAAATAATATATTTAAAATTTATATATCTAACCATTGTCACTAATATAACAAAAGTATATATAATTTAGTATTGAAATTTTTTTGTATGTTTTTTCTTAGAAAAATATGATAGTTTTGAAGTTTTATTTGATATGAAACACATTTTAAATAAGCCTTTTCTAATTTGATCTCTTCCCCCTTGTTAGATATTTTCATATTTGAGAATATTTTTTCTTAAATAAGTTTCAAAAAATTAATATAAAACTTTTCACTTCTAGTCCTTTGAATCTTCATAAAGATTTCATCTAATTCAACAATTGATCATTATTATTATGCTTAACAAAAATGAGTCTATTATTTTATTTTTCATCAATATATCTATTTAAAAAAATTAAGATTAAAAAATAATTTATCAAAACCTAATCTAAAATTGGAAGACGTAAAAGAAAATATATGCTAAGAAGTAGTTATGAAAAAACATATATCACATAACCTTTTCTTTTTATATTCGTACAAAAATAAATATAAAAAAACTCATAAAATGAACAAAATACTAAATATCAAACTAAAATGAATTCAATGAGAACCAATGTTAGTAAATTGTTAGCTGCTGTGTATGTGATTCAATGAAAAAATTAGACTTCTCTAATTATATTTGATAATGTATAGATTCATACTTCTTTGATTCGAAAGTCTCGTAGATTAAATAGATTCCTCTCAAACTAATAATAATTTCATTTTTTTAATGAATTCTCAATATATAAACATCATAAAATACTCATATTCTTCCTAAATGAGACATGGTCTCCTAACAATTATAATTTTTGACATATCAATATTATAAAGTTTGATGAAATATATTGATTTATCTATCACAAACAGCTTAATTCCCAAGACTTCCACTAATGAGTTTTTTCTAACTAAATTACAACTTACCTTACAAATGAAATATCTATCGCATGTTCCGTATATATTTGTGTTCTCAATCATATTTTATAAAAACTCTTGATGAAATTTCTAAAACTAGTTTTCTTATTCTTATTCTTCAATCTTTCCTTCCTCTTACTTTAGAGGATTGAATTAAAAAAAGTTTAAAAAAAATATTGATTTTACTATTTTTAAAATATTGAAAAGAATATTAATTTATTATTAAAATACTTGAAATAAACAATATAAGATATTTTAAAAATTAGATTTTTTTACCACGCATACATGGTCTACCTTTGATCATGTATCATCTATTTTTTTTTTCCAGAAAATTATAAGATAAAAATATAAGACAGTTTATATTAGGTATGATTAGGGATGTCAAAAAGATCCGTACCTGCGAGTATCTGTGGATAAAACTCATAACGGGTAGAAAATGAATTGAAAATGGATACCCGCAAGTAACGGGTACGAGTATTTTTTATACCCGCATGTTAACGGGACGGGTATGAGTATCATAGTATTCGTACTCGTGGATACACGTACCCGCTATATTCTAATTTAAATTAAAAAAATGATTAAAATATTAACACATTGATTTTGAATGGATTATTTTTTATCAACTAGTTTTAAAAAATCTCTATTTATTTGTAAACTGTCATTAAACACGGTTTAAATGAGTTATTTGCACTTTGTTTGAAATTTATAAATGTTATGCATTGTATTTTTTTTTTGAATTTATAATTAAAATTTGTTGTTAAATATTAAAATTTTCTTTTTGTAAATACCCGCGGTACCCATGGATATCCGTGGATTTTAAAAAAATATGCGGGTACCCACACAGATATGGGTACAGGTAGGCAAATATTTATCCAGCAGGTAGGGTACGGGAGAACTACTACTCTTATCCTACTTGCTCCGTTGACATCCCTACATTTAGGGATAACAACATGGGAGAGTAGGGACGAGTTTCATTATCTCATATTCATTCCTAAAGAAAAATGTTATCCTCATCCTCAATCCTAATTTTAACAAGTATCAAACTTTTATCTCATCTTCGTCCCACTGGGTAACAAGAGGATATACTAGTACTCATATCCGTACCCACTTTTTTACTTCATACTCGTACCTGTTTTTCTATTGTTTCAATATCAACTAATTAAATTTTATAAAATAATAAAAGTTATGGTAAAATAATCATAATAGTATCAAATATTCAATATTAAAAAGATAATTGTTTATTCAATATCAAGTATTTAGAAAAAAAAAATTATAATAGTATACATTTCAAATTCGAAAACCAAATAAAATCTTGTAAGAACCAAAATATTTATTAAATTTGCAAACTTTAATTAAATATAGTTGATAAAAATTAAAAATATATAAAAGGAAAAATATATTTAAATGTTTGTTTACTTCAATCTTTTAAATTCTAATGAAATCTCTTTTTCCATACACTAATAAAAGTTATAATACATCACTTTATCAATATCACACAAAGAACAAAAATTAAACTAATAATATAATTTTATATAAATCTTCATTTGTTAAACTTCAATATATATTGGATGGTGATAAAAAATACTCATAACAATTACATTAAATTATTATATTATAGTAAATAAAATTTATTTATACAATTATAGTGATAATATTATACGTAGTGAGTTAGAAAATAAAAAAAATATTTAAAAAATATCAATTTGATAGATTGTTGAATGAAATCACACAATGAAAAACAAATACATAATTAAGAGTACGATAAGATGAAAAATAACTTGGAGATGTAAGTTTCAAATATCAACCTAGTCGATAGTTAAGAGATAGAAAAGAATTGTTTTAGCAAAACAAAAAAAAATCTTCAAATGAAACAAAAATTAATAATTATAGAATAAATAAGATACATTTTTTTATATTACCTAGTGAATGAAATGTTTATGCTATTGAATATTTAAATTGAGAGTGTTAAACATTCTCATGTGAAAATAAAATATATAATAAATAAAAATATTAAAAAAAGAGTAGAAATATTCAAATGTAAGACATAAAAATATTTAATTGACATATTTTATATTCAATTTGGTTCCTATATTCATTATTTTTGTTCAATTTAGTCCCAATTTGTTTTAAAATTGAGCAATTTTGTCCCTTTCCAATTTGAGATCAAATTTATTTTTTATATAGATGTTATAATGATGTTTTTATTAAAATTCACATGTTTAGTAAATATTTGTTGTTTAGGGTTACATTAGTTTAAAATTAGAACAAAAATTTTAAGGATGAAAACTAACACAATTGATCCAACAACATTTTAAGAGAGGTTAAAAATCAAATGTGATTGTTAAAATCAATTGTGATTTTAAAATGTTGAGAGGTTAAAAAGTTTGGGGGAGCACCATTATTTTATGTGATTATGTAATTTTTAACCTTTTAAAATTTTAGGTGAATATGGTGTTACTTCTAATCCTTGAAATTTTTTTCGAATTTTAAACTAATTATAATCATAAACAAAAAATATTTAATAAAACTATAAATTTTAATAAAAACATCATTTTAATGTTTACATAAAAATTAAATTTTATCTCAATTTAGAGACGGATAAAATTGCTCCATTTTAAAAAAATTTGGGACTAAATTAAAATAAAATAAAAAATTAAAAAGGACTAAATTAAATATAAAACATTGACTGTGACACGTGATATACTGTTAGATTGACACGTGATATACTGTTAGATTGACACGTGAACATTTTATCAAAATTAAAAAAAAACTAAAAAAATTAACAAAATTTAAAAAAAAGACCAAATTGACATGTGGCTGTAACTCGTCATTACTATTAATCATTTAAACAGAATTAGCAAAAAATTGATCAAATTGAATAAAATTAACGAAAATTGGGATCTAATTGAAAAAAGAAGAAGAATTTTATGACTGAATTAACAGAACTGAACAAAAATAGAATCTAAATGTATATTTTAACAAATTTTAATACATCACATTATTTCATATTTGAGACGACCAAAATTCTTTTTGTTACTATTATTTTCTATATTATACTTATAAAAAAAATTAACACATAGTTTTACAATAACATATAACATACTTAAAATATTCACATATACATATATGTATATATATATATATATATATATA
>Ga0099823_1003040_pt1 | contig 15640 bp, 16 predicted proteins | sample CowpearedBW_FD_76831 | JGI IMG/M metagenome (GOLD analysis project Ga0099823, IMG submission 76831) | Root nodule microbial communities of legume samples collected from California, USA - Cow pea red BW | ecosystem: Host-associated > Plants > Roots > Nodule | place: USA: California | collected...
TACATTCTAATTTTTATTTCATTCAAATTACAAGGGACATCAAGTGTGCCAATATACTGGTTGATGCAACCGGGTCCGTCAAGCTTGCAGATTTTGGTTTGGCAAAGGTACTGTAAGCAAAACCCACTTTCTGAAGTCAACATCTTATCGTAGCAAATTCCAGATGTTAACTACTTGCAATTATATTGTTGGTCTTTTTGCTTTGTAGGTTACCAAGTTAAATGATGTTAAATCAATTGGAGGCTCCCTGTACTGGATGGCCCCTGAGGTTTGTCTCTCTCCCTGAATTGGTCGTATAATTTAGTTTAGCATTTATACCAATTGTCCTCACTAGATTCACAATCACCATTTTCAATCATTTGAAGTTTCGTAATGTGCCTATAATGAGTTTGAATTGTTGGATCATAGGTTGTCAACTTGAGGAGTGGTGGATATGGGTTAGCAGCAGATATATGGAGTTTAGGATGCACAGTGTTAGAGATGTTGACTCGTCAACCTCCTTACTCTCATTTGGAACCGGTATGTCTGATACTTTACAATCTTTACTATCGTCTTTTCTTTATCTTCATTTCTATATTCCTAGATTCATTGTCTAACCCTCAAAATACTTTTCATTTGTTACAACCAGAAGCAAGCAGTAGTTCGAATTGGCAGGGGTGAACTTCCACTAGTTCCGGAATCCCTATCCATAAATGCCCGAGATTTCATTCTTAAATGCTTACAACTTAACCCAAACAAACGCCCAACTGCTGCTCATCTACTGGACCATCCATTCGTAATTGCTCAACAACCGGATCATCCATTCACAAAGACATCTTCTGCTGCTCATCTACTGGACCATCCATTCGTAACTGCTCAACAACCGGATCATCCATTCACAGAGAAGACATCTTCCGAACTAAGGTCTAAATTAGGGTTTAAACTAACAACGGCTCAAATCAGATACCTGAACGGAGATCAGATACCTGACGAACTCCAAACCAATAAAGTCTAGACAATTTAGACTGATCAACGCTACTTTTTTTTTTGTTAAATATGTTTTTGGTCTTTCAACTTTATGTGAAAATTGACATTAGTCCCTCTTCGAAACTTTGGTTCAATTTAGTTCCTCAACTTCAATATTGTGTGGATTTAGTTTATTTTCTTAAGTTTATTTGACATTTCAAATGCATTTCATGATATTTTCTTAGCTAATATTGAAGTCAAAATGTGTCAAACGGTATAAATATCTCAAATATTATCATAAAATGCATTTGAAACGTTAAATAAACGTAACAAACTTTGCTTGAAAGAACTAAATTCACGCAGTTCTGAAGTTTTAAGGAATGACTACTTCCAATTTTTACTAAAAAGTTGAGAGATAAAAAACATATAACCCCTTTTTTTGTAATTGTTTGTTTTAAATCAAATATGACAGACCATGATTTCAGGCTTGAAATCTCAATATGTTCCTAGTGCGAATGGCTCTACACACACTCAAGCAGGAAATCTCCTCGTAACATTTTTATCACCCATAACATAAGCATCGTATTTGAGACATTCCTACCAATTGTTCCTTTTCTTATTTCTTATTTTCACGATACAAAAAAATCAAATTACAGCAGTTACTTTTCCGCACGAGGAACTTACAAACTAGTAACATTTATAGATTTTTCAATGGAGGTTGTCAATGTTGGAAAGATTGCCCGAGAAAAGGCAGCAGGTGACACAATCTGACTACCAGAAATCGATAAAACAAGAAATCGCTTGGAAAGAGGTAATGGGTGTGAAAAGACCTATGATATCAAATTGATCAAATGGCTAACATTGATGATTTGCAGCGGTCCATCGTTTTCTCCACACAGAACTTTCTGTACAAAAACAAAAGGGGAAAAAATTACAGAAATTAAATGAAAAACCTTGTTAGATCCTTGACTTTATAAAGACTAGTCGACATATAACTTTCTGTACAAAATTGTCAAATCATTCGTATCACTGATGAAGTCTCATTTTTTTCTCCAAATGTCCCCCTACAGCAATTGAGACAGCAGCTGCTGTTTCTGATAGATCCCTCCTCATCTCTGAAATTTTAGACCCCACATGTTCTTTGAACTTAGAGACTGAATCAACCAACTTAAAGAGTTCACCAGCACGCACTTGAATTTCTTCTTCACTTTGTTTAATCGCTTTCTGCAACTTCAATTGGGAAGTCTTGACGAAAATGGAAGTTCATTAGATAAGGTATCGTCACATAAATCACACACTACATTCAAATTTAAAAATATGTTGTGTTTATACCAAAAACGGCTTGATGTCCCTAGGATCATCTAGAACAACGCACACGAAAGCTAAGTCTCAAAATGAATGTATTAATGGATTCAACATCATGCAAGAGCAGTTCCCCTCTTCACTCAAAGTACTTCCACAAAGACCATCAACACGAACTAAGCATTAAATAATGCCGAAGAAGCTAGAAGATGAACATAGCAACTATTATGCGTTCAAAATACTTACACAAAAACACTCGTTCAGGTGCACGGTATGAATAGGAACTCAAAGAGAAAAGTTCATAGAAACACAACAATACAATGTGAGAAAGAGGATAGCAAATTAGATAAGTATTCATTCAAAAATTTAACATGTATCAAATAATGAAACAGACTTGTCGACGTGGATAGTGAAATTTGTTATAACCCTAGTTCATCGAGACACAACAACAGCAAACACATTCTCCTAAACTTGAAGGATTCTTAGCATCTCAAATTCAATATATTATTAAAATATATAATCACAAAAAGGAAATTACCTTGAGAACCTCTGCTGCCTCTTTTTCCATTATATCCATTTCATGATCTTTTAACTTGACTTCCTCCAACATTTTATTAGCTTCAGCATAACACGCGCTTGTGTATTCCTGTGTTTCCTTCTTTTTCTTGTTTAGTTGAGCTTTCATCTGTTAGATTAATCAACAAGCAACAAGAATGGAGGTGAAACAGAAGTCATCACAATAAAAGTTAACTCGTCAGTTCAATACCCAGTGAAATTTCAACAGAGTGCAACGGAACTATCTAGCTGTGCAAGTTCCAAATTAGTGAAAACACTAATCAATGCAAGGCATGCTAACACTTAAACTTTCTAATATAAGTGTTACGATCCCCGTATATCAAGTTTGTTATTATCTATGTCAAACAAATCATTTATCATATCTAATTCTCAATCCACTATTACATAAGCCAAATGAAAACTAATTACATCAGATACCACGTGACAAACATAGCCATACAACAATACACTTACTTCATCAATGCGCAACTGCACTGCTTCTAGCTGATTTTTTTTGTGTTCAAGCCTCGCAGCATTTTGATCGGACTTCTGCCGAGTAGAGGTGCACTCTTCTCGTTTTTCCATAGAAACCTTTTTTATTTCATCAGCAAAGGATATAAGGGCAGGTTTCAGCATGATTTTGTGATCAATGCCCATTATCTCAGCAGGAGTAGTCCCCTTGCCATTCAACACATACTGAATTCCATTCCCAATCTTCAACCTACAACCACACTCAATCAGTAACATTGACATGACCTAAGAAATCAAGACTCACTGCAATGCAATATTCGTTAGCTAGCATCACACACAATTTCCTTGATAATAAATATAGCATGGCAGTGAATAATGAAAATGGTGGTCAAAATGTAACCTCCTAAGGGCTTGGTTACAGTCCAGAGCGAGAGCTTCTAGGTCGTTGATTTTGTGCGAGATAGTAGTGTCGATCTCCCACATCTTCTCTTCCCACGCATTTCTCGCATGCTCCAGCTCCGCAGTTTCCCTCTCCACAGTCTGTAATTCTCTCTTCATCCTCTCCACGTCCCTCGGATTGATGGTCTGCGTCTCCACGCGCCGCTTCAGCTCCTCGTTCTCCTCGAGGATCTTCTCCCTCTCCGCCTCCTGCGCTTTCAACTGCTTCTCCTTTTCCGCCAAAACATTCTCCGCCTGCTCGATCCGCGAAGACAGCTCATCGATCATCTTGTGGAACTTATTTACGTCGTTCTCCAGAATCGCCTTCTCCTTTTCCAGCGCCTCCTTCGGCGAGGGCGAGGTCCGGAGCCGCTCCAGCTCAGCATTCAGCTCCGCCACGGAGCGCCGCGCCTCGTCGAGGCGTTCCTTGGCCGCGGCAGCCTGGTGTTGGATCTTCTCCTGGATGCTGCGGTCGACTTCCTCGACGGCATCGTCGTCGCCGCGGATGTAGTGCATGTAACTGTTGACAGTGTATTGGTTGATGGCGTTGTGCTGTTTGGGGGAAGAAGCGATGTGGAAGTGAAATTTGGCGATCTGAACTAGCCAGTGAATGAGAGCGAGGAAGCTTGGCCATTGGTGAGGCGCGGCTGGGGAACGGAGAATTGATTTGTTGATTTTGAAAGGGTAATTGAGGCGTTTAAGGAGGAAAGGAAGATCCTCTTCGAGTTTGGAGGAGGGGAAATCGAGGAGGGAGAGGAGGAATTTTAGGGTTTCGAGGATGTCTTTGGCAGAGGGGAAGGTTGTTTTGAAGGTGATTGGGAAATTGTGCGAGGAGAGGAAGGAGTTGATGGTGGAAACCACCGTTTGCTGGAACTGCCGTTCTTTGTAGAAATCGAGAGTGGGACGTCCGCCGACGCCGACGGATGAGGGGCGGCTGCTGACGTCGGAGTCGCGGGAAGGGTACTGGCGGTGGTGGAAGTCGACCGGAGTGGGTGGCGGCGGAATGAAGGAGTCCTTCGGTTGGCGACGCGCGGTAGGTCTCATCCTGAGATTCAAATTTGAATGTGTTAGTAATTCTCACTCTATTATAGGTGCTACATGCCAAGTGTACAGTAATTATTAAATAATTAACTAACTATTTAACTATTCAGAATAAACTTTGGAGAAACAAGCTTTAACAAAAGATTAATTGGAATTTTGAAATAAGTGCGACGAGTGAGATTACGCGCGACAAGTGATGTAGGAAAATATAACCTTAACGCATGTAAGTACGCTAATTATGTTTCATTTTAAATATTAGATTTTATTTATTTATATAAGTATTCGATACAATTTTTTAAATGGGATAAAAAATAACAACAAAAAAGTGAAAGAAAAATAATGCATTTCGTGTTTTTTATTTACATAATAATTGACATAATTTAATGAACAGATAATATTTCAGATTAGTAAATTGTTGAATTTTGGAAAAAAACCGGACAAGTGAAAAAAAATCACAATCCTAATGCACATAATTACGTTATTTATTTTTCATTTAAATTTTAGATTTTATTTATTTATATAAGTACTATATATAATTTTTTAAATGAAATAAAAAAATAACAAACAAAAAAGATAAAGTGAAAAAATAATGCATTGTGTTTTTTATTTACGTAATAATTGGCATAATTCAATGAAACAGATAATATTTCAAATTAGTAAATTGTTGAATATAATGGACAAAAAAAGTCATAGATTACGAAAATAATCCTGTAAAAAATATTTTATCTAATTGAACTAATAAATTTGATGTACTAAATCATTCAACCTAAAATTATCTCATGCGTTTTAAAAGGAAAAATGATTATTTAGTGCATGGACATCTTTGAGACATTATTATTAGTCTGTCTGTTAACATGAAAGTTGAACTAATGCATTATGTTACACTGTTATTACCGTTACACACACTGCAATGCGACTATTATTTAACTGCAGTTCGAGTGATCATTGTAAAAATAGAAATTAGATGAGAACATATAGTTCGAGTGTTAAGTATACAACATTCATTTATCAGAACATATATACAAATTGAACTCCTACACATGGATACAATTCTCCTTTGCTCTTCTCGAGTGTGGAACGACAGAGATGAATGAAGAGATAATGAAGCCTCACTTTGCATGCCCCCTATAAAGAGGCAAGAAAAAATAAATAAAAAATAAAAGTTAAAAAATATAAATGCTGTTGAATTGGTGACTCCGGTTAAATGTTCCTTTTCCTCCAAATTCCGGTGGGAACCCCATAACATACTGGAGATGCCCCTGTCAAGAAAGGAAGAGTGCAAACTTCCCGGGCCTGACCCATGAAAGCTCCAATTTTGCGTCTGTGAGCACAGTTCTTAGGTGACTGGTTCTCGGCCAACTGTAATTTCTTCTGCGGAGCTTTCCTCTTTGCTCTACCCTTGCAGCCCTTCAAGTTCATGGCTTCAAATTCTTCAGACAGTAAGTTGCATTGACAGCATTCCGATGACATATCTGATCTTTCTTTCAACCATGCATCGTACATTGCCTTACCAAATCGATCGATATCCTTGTCTGTCACTTCCCATAGATTGCCAACAATGGCCGGAGAACCAGCCAGCAGATATGACAGGGGAATGCCTTGGGGTGCATATTGACCAGGTAAGGTCAATGAACCACTACTGCACCCCATCAGAAGCGTAGCAGCACATTTATCTAGTTTCTGAATCTCTTGCCTAGGAATGTACTGAGCTCCTGGAAAAACACTTTTAGTTAGTGATATAAATATAGGGAGCCACAGGGAATTACACATATACTAAGTGTTATGAAAAACATGTTACCACTTCCATGCCCAAAATATATGAAAAGGTCATGACTTTCCAGTGCTGAAGCCAATTCTTTGATGGTCGGTCTCGAACCAGCCTTTCCCTGTAAAAAACAAAAGATAAAAGAAAACATATTAAGTAGACTAATAGAAAAAAGAATTAGCAGGGATATAAAAAAATGTGCAATATTTCCTCACTAGTAGTCTCATCAAACTCAAACTCTACATTACCTCCAGGTTTTGGTCTCTAAAATAATTCTCAAACTCAGTCTGAGTGCCACAAAGATCACCATCTGGATTTAATAAATAAAAAGCATCCAGTGGATCTATCAAAGGAAAGGGCACTAAATTCCTTCCTACTTGCTCCTTATTGTCGCTGCCTTTGTGAAGGACAGCAGAAATGCAGCTCACAGAAGGCATGCGATAAACCTCCTGTTTCCGTAGAATGGGCAAGTTTTCCCAAGGAAGCATCTGTTTCAGTAGAGTTGTTGAAGCCAATAGTAAAAATAAACACATCAGACAACAGGTAAAACAAAGAATACATACATAGCTCAGTTTTGAAAACATAAGTTAAAATGACATTTGCTTGCAGCTATTGTTTTTCTTAAAACTGAGCCACAAATTTCGCTTGGCAGATGTGTTAAGGACTGGCAAATAAGAAATTACAGAATTGAGAATAAACAATTTGGTCAAATCTGTTGAAAATATTGCCGCTTCAAATGTCAAACGTAAGCTCATAAATCTCAGTTAATAAAATCTTTAAAGAAATAAAAACAAATATTCAACTATTCACAAGAGTTGAAATAAATTTAAAACCATAGAAGAGTTCTATTAATTTGCTGTACCATCGAACATCAAATAGTTGACCTTAATGCTTAAAATTAATTCATAACTACATAGTAAGCGAGTCAGAAATAATTCACTAACCTGCACCTCATGGTCCAACACAAGAATTATAGGTTCTCTGTTCATAGAGTCATCCACTTCCAGCATATTTAATGCCTCGCTTAACAGCTCAAAAGCAACCTCAGACGACATTCCAAATCCATTGGTGGCATTTAACAATATCCCCTTTTTTGCTTCATCACAATATCCTACTTTAGCAATGTAGCAGTCTTTCTTCGAGCATAGTTGAGAAACCAATGTTTTCCCATCACACACATATTTAGAGCCTCCAAGAATAATTTTAAGAAGGCCCTCGTTAGCATCCAATTTGCATTTAGATCTTAAATCATTCACAAGATTCTCAAGCACCAAGTCATAATTTTTGCAGTTCACCCATTCTCCAAGAAGAAGACATTTCCATGAACCAAACCACGACTCTTCAAGATTCCTAGTGAGATATGACAATAGCACAAGAGATAACATTTAATTTCTTAAAACTTTAAGATTACCACCATCCAAGACAATGATGTCAACGTGAGCAGTGCTATTTTAAAGTTTGAGTTCATTAATAAAGAATGGACAAAGCGTTGCATTGAGCACATACTGTTTCAACTACAGAAAAGATTGCAGAATGTGCAGTGTACATTCCTAAATCAAAGTGAAAGCAAATTAACTTATGAAATCACGATGTAGTGAACACACCTCAGGAATTTATCAAGACGGTGATCAAGGTTCTTTCTCCGCTTCCACCATATCATCCTATTCAGTGTTGTATCTTCAAAAGGAGATATTGTTGACAAGTAGTTTTCTTCTAAAATTGTTTTGAATGCTGGAGCCACATCATCAACAACTGTAAAACCCCATGGACAACGCCATTTTTCACTATGTTCCTCACAGTTCAAAAAGCTGCCCGAACCAGTACTCACATCACCCTCATCTGAAGATGGTGATGAAAAATTTTAAATTACCTTGTTCAGTTAAAATGGATAAGCTTAACACTTATATCAGAGTTGTACAGTGTTTACAGTAGCTAAATACCTTGTAAAATACAATCAAGTGGAAGTAACATTACAACAGGATCGTTCTTAAAGCTCAGTCTTGACACCAGCATCCATGCTTGAACACATGTGGGATAAGGCAACAATTCCTGTAGTAAACTAACATAATCATGCCCAAGCAAACTTATACTGATGATAGTTGCTGATGGGAGACCGGCCAAAAACTTCTTCACATATTCTGCAAGATCTACAGTGGTATCAGGCACGAGCCTGCAACAGGAAGGAACAAAGACATCAAGATCATTGCTTCAAGTTATATGTCAACCAATTCTTTGCTTGCTTTACAGTGCAAAAAGAACAACTGCTACCTGAGTAAGTCAGATGTGCACTCCCTGATGCTAGAAGATCCCGTAACATGTAAACCCTGAAATTGTACTTATATTATTTACATTTAAGGAACTGTGCTTCAAAAGGCACAATACAGCATTGAACAAGCAATAAATCTTATACACGTTTGTGTTGTACTAACAATCAGAATTCATGCAAGTGTGTGAAGTGTGCAGGGATCTGAAATGCATAATTTGTAGGTTCAAATGCACGTTTAGGGTTTAGGATTATCTATGGATGAGCATTGCGTTAAATCTCATTTTCAGAGGCCTGTGATAAAAGAATTCGCTCTTCAAAAACTACTACACTTGTCATGAGGCTTATTTTAAAATGCTATTTACTTGCAGGCTTATTTCAAAAACTACCATGTTGTCAAATGATCCTAAGTTATATAATCTCCGGTCCTTCTAAAGCACAAATAAAGGGATGCCAAAAGGGATTGCAGTGGCTCCTACAAAAAGCATAAGCATTGTTGACCAATAGAAATCACTCTTTAGGATCAATAAATAACAGCACAGATTTCCCAAACATTAGAGAGTTCATTCTGCCGTCTAGGCTTAGTTGAATACCCCAAAAAATGGATGAAAAATGTGAAATCAGAAGGTAGTCCCTTATGGCTTCTCCGTTCACATGGGTAACAGACATGAGTATAAAATAAAAAATGTCATATAGCTACTAATGTACGGCAAAAACTGAATAATAATGAGTGCAAAATTCAGGATTTTCCAATTGCTAAACCAAAAATCAGTGCTTCTATTCAGAAGTCAGTGTTCATAATGCATATATAAAATTCCTTATATTAATAGACAAGATATGCCTACCTTGCATCTCCCAGTTGGATGTGAAAGAAATTGATGAGTAAGATGAGTTCCAATTGAAGCTTGGTGGAAATATGAAGACCAATAATTTTCACCCAAAACTCTGCTAAAAGACAACAGAGAGAATTGTTTGCTGATGGAAGAAACTACACACATCACAGCAAGTAATTTTGACACCTGTCACAGAGTATCATCAGCACACAAAGGTCATAAACCTGCCCAATTGGTGGTAGGAAAGTAACAAAGAGTCAGGATTAAGAAACCCCACACACATTTGCACTCCAGAATATACTGCAACTGCTTTACAGAAAATAAAGCATATCATGATACGTTATATCAAATTTCTAATGTTCTCGAATATTGCATTTACTTAAGTTTCAATTATCAACATGAAAGAGAATAAATAATAAAGTATTGTAAATATGGAATGTGGATTTCAGCTACCACAAATGTAAACATTGTAAAAGGGATGTCAAGAACTTCAAGGGTTTCAACTTTATTTCATGTTTCAAAAACAGTCATGACAAGTAATCTGGAATACTATGAATCTACAACCAAGAAAATGATAGTATTCATGATCATGAAACTGTCCAAATAAACAATAGAGTGAAAATTGTCCCTTAACAATAATAGGAAGATAAAGATGTATGACCTTTTGAAAGATTACAGGACTCTCGCGAGAAAGTACAAAGGCTACCATCAACCAAGAAGCCAGGTCTTCAAACTTTATGGACAACAGATTACAGAAAATGTTCCTGTAAGGCAAAATCAGAGTGTCAGGAGTTAAAAAATAGCCCCTTGCAAGACAATGTTTCAAGAGGAGCACCATGTATAGCAAAACACCAAGCAATGACGTTCAATCAACACTTCCTTAAGAACAGAAGGATCTGGCTGATCAGAATATTAAGAAAATGGAACATTTTCTAATACGATATTCATAGACAAGTTATTAATCAAAGTGTAATTCATTTACTTTCCTTCAACTCTGCATTCTAGTGGAGGATCTCTTTTAGAGAAATCTACGCAATGTCAGACCATTAACAGTGAATAAGCAGCAAAAAGTGGAGTTTAGTTAAGAATGTTCCATGACCACACAACAATTTCAATTGCAGCAAGCTTATAATTAAAATTTCCTTATTGATCGAGAGGGTACTCTTTTTAAGCAAGACATTGATTCTGATTATAAATACATGTGAACAACATGAACATTCAAAGAAAGCACATAAAAAAAGACGTGACATTTGTCAGTTAATCAGTCACAGCTACATCCAGGAAGATAATGATAAAGTACATTTTGGACATGAATATGCACATAAATTTGTTTTCTCATAGAAAAATAGGAAGGTACATGTACGAACCAAACTAATTGGGACAAATACCTTGCAAGCTTGGAATGATAGCTCTTCAAAGAATACCAGCATATGTCATGAACTATTTCTGAGCGTTCAATAGCAAATATATCTCCCGGGATCTCCCTTGCAACCAAATGATTAAAATAATCTAGAGGAATAGATGAAAGCGCATGGTGGAATGGGTTTCTGCTGACAAGAATTGATATGCTTCTAAGAAGAAATTTATGCGTTTCATCAATTTGACCAGGATACGCAAAGCATTTCACTGTAAAGAAACATATTAGGAAATTAAAGAAGCAAACAACTTTATCCAATATAAATACAATGCCCTAAATGTGCAAGCAAGAAAGTGGTAAATTTGGGAAACTGGTAAATTTCAAAGGATGCAAATAAATTTCAGTATGAAAAATTGTCCAAATTTGGGAAAGGATATTCTCTAGAAGTTTACCTTACTAAAAAAAATGCCATGTAAACTACAAGTGTTTTGAAAATAAAATGAGAAGGATCGTATTTAGATGTCAACTGAATGATACTTGAATTTACTCAGCAGCTGAATAAAGCAGAAAATGTGAAAGGGCAATCATACCTACTCGGCTGAGTAGCTTCATTGAAAGTTGCCTCCGGACAAACTCCCACTTAAGATTAATAAAATCATTTAGTAAACAAGATTTTACAACTTCAGATGGAAGACAGTACCAACACCTCATTTTCGAGAGAACACAAGTTGTTGGACACCTTGAATTAAAGGGACAATCTGTCTTGCTCAAAACTGACCCATTTTTACTAAGTACCTCAGATGAATAAGAAACATGATTCTCCTGGAGAGTTTCACGTACTTCTGACTTCCTGTAAATGCTTGTATCTTCACTTTGAGAAGATCGATATCTAGAACGAGTTACCCTAGTGTTGTTCTGAACCACTAAGTGTGGTTCCTTTGGTAAAACCTTTGCAGCATTTTTTGTCTTTCTGGTTTCTCGCCCTGCTTTCATGGATTTATTTATATTTTCACTGGCTTCTTTCATTATAAAACAAGTACAAGTCTTACCAGCAGGACATTTTGTATCCGTTGCAGTTCCATCATTGCCGTCTTCAGGACAGCTAAGAGGATTTTTCCACTCGGAAAGATTTAGTTTATCCAGAGCTGACATATACCAATTTTTTGCAGTCTCTTTAGACATAACCCCGTCACAGGTGCCAAATTTACTTTGACATAAATCTCCAAAATACTCATACAGAGTAACTTCAAGCTTCAATTTACACTTTGAGCAACAAAATGATGTGCTACTTTCCTTTAAAATCTGTTCAGCACTTCGAAGTTCCTCTTCTGCTAAATCCCAATGTGTTTTCTTAATGTATAGTTTTCCTGGTAAAACACACCACAGAAACGGCAAATCAATTTCATACCATCCAATGAATGGAAGCATATCAATCCAATCAGAGAGAAAAAATGCAAAAGTAATTTTTATACCTAAAGAGGAAGAGAAAGCAACTGTAAACAAAGGCAGATTTAGTGAACAGGATATGGCTTTCCCCCACTTAAGATAGGTTTCAGCCTCAGCTCCATCTCCAATCATTTCATGGATGATTCCTACCTGCAAGCACAAACGTTGTTGAAATAAGATGCATTACAGGCCTTGTCTAAACATGTTTAATGTCATATATGAGGACTATGGGATAGAAATCAAACCTGAAGTGTGCTCTCAAGATAACACTGCATAACTTTCCATGCACTAAGATAACTGTCTTTCAAGTCCCATGATATAGAATCAAATAGAAAAATTTCGCTCACAGCTGATAAGTTTAATCCAATATTCTCAACACTATCTATAATATTCTTTGAGGAATCAACTATTACATGGTGCTCTTCATTCTGCATCTGAACATTATGTGCAAACTTTCTTTGGAAGAGTTTAGCAAATAATCTATGAGCTTCTTTTGCAGAGGAAAGAGCCTAATACATTTTCAAAGAAAAAAATAACTGTAAGTTTGGAGAAACAATGTAAGTTTAAAAAAAGGCATATATTTAAAAAAAAAAATACCAAAATTTGTTTCATTGGTAGGTCTTCTGTAAGCACCATACCTCTAACAAGATCTTTCAGAATGCAATGATTAAAATTGGGCAACTTTCCCTCCAAATTAACTTTTTCTTATCTCTAAGTGTGTGTGTGTGTGTGTTGTGTAAAAAACTTGATAACCTCTATATTACATGCGATGTTTTAATCTATGGTACCAACCTTTTATATTCAATTACTACCTAAAATATTCATTTAATTGACAATTGTTCCTATCATATCCTGTCTATTACAAACAACAAATGGAAATAGCATGACTTGTAACGACTGAGGAAACCAAGAGTCCTTTCAAGAAGGAAAGTTTGATTGGAAAAGCAGACAACATATTTCCACAGCCAACAGACAAATATTTCTGAAGTTCAAAAATTGTTATGCTTTGTTTTTAAAGAATTAAGATCTATTTAGACTATAATCATGTAAATGGACATAGTATTCTTTTACATTCTTATATTCATCTCTGTTAGATATTGTTAGATATTGTTAATTACAATATCAAACAATATCTTCTATTTACTCTATTTATTTTCAATTATTCTTTTTAGTTGTACCTCTCTCTATTATAAGTAGATTACTTTATGTGTGATTTATACACAAGGGAGATTAATCTCAAACCCTATTTTCTTTATATTCAACAATCTCCACTTTACCTAGTCTGAATACATCTTCACTATTGATGTACTCAATCAAGTGAACCTTAGGGACACAAGTTATCGCATCTAAGTCCAACCCAATTTAGTTAGAAACATGAACATCAAGAGTTCAAAATCAATTACAAATTCATCACTCTTGTAATCCTTTACACAAACAGTACTACTTAGGACAATCAAGAACATGCTTCAAATATCACTTGTCTTTAGTTTAGAAGTTAAGGGCCTGGTTATCCGTAACATAAGAATTGAAATAAGAACTAATACAACTTACCTCTATTAAGTGTCCATTTGCAACAAGTCTTGGGCACAAATCATAAAAAAGACACCCGGCAAGAAATGTAGAATGACTTGGGACAGGAACCTGGCAGAAGATTAATAGAGTACAGAGTGATGATTTTGGATAAAAGGAAATTGTGATAAGTTCTGTCTTAAAATGAGCTTACATTTGAAATCAGATCAAGAGCTGTTTTTTGAACTTCCTCAACTGTGATGTCTGTTTGAAAAGAGCTCTCATGACTGCATGTATTCCTATGAGAGCTGGCAAATAAGAAAGAAAAATTCTGCTGAAACCCTATCAATGATGATTGATTTCCCTGAAGATAACGTATCCAGAAATTAATATCTGAAAGTTCTCTGAACTCATCCAATGAGTTCAAGATGAACTCCTCACTAACAGGTGAAACACAGAGAGCATGACGTAGATATCTACTTTCCCACATTAACGTCAACCACTTTTCAATTGGAACATTCTTCCATTTAAACATTTTAATCAGCAGTCGATATGCATCATTGAACAGTTCCATGAAACCCTGAAGATATGCCATGAAAATAAGAAACCGTGACTATAAATCTTACACAAAAATTACAGAAACCAAAATGATTAAAGGGAAGCAGACCTTCAATTGTAGTAAATCAACGATGTTATAGAATAGAATCATTAAACTGTCAGATAATGTAGAACAATCTCCCTCTTCTAAGTGATTAAGATGTGATGTACTCAACCATAGATCCAAAGCAGCCTTGACATCTTCAAAGATTTGCTGCTTGGTGTATAAACCAAGATAAGCTTTTTGTCAATAAAAGAAATGTATTAAGGTAGAAAAAGAAAAAAAAAATTATTGCAAAGCATTAGCATAAGAAATTCCCTTTACAACAATAAGAAAATATAAGCAAAAGAAAAGGAAAAAACATTAATGGTGCAAACCAGCCCCATCCCTCAACATAATAAAAGAAACCAAGCTAAGTCTTAATAAGGAAGCTGTTGAATTTAACATCACTAAATGATCATGACATTGTCAATGATAGCTGTCCATCTTAAAGAAAATATGAATACTTTATTGACAGTGAAAGTTATAAGCATATTTTTGGTACCTTCGAATTAGATTCAGCTTCCTGTGTACATATTGCACGCAAGCAATATGTCACACACAATTGATGATGAATGGAATTACTATCAGTACATATGTCACCAGAAATCTCCCTCTGTTGAAGAGAAATTACATCATATTAAAGGCAAGAGAGATTAGATGTTTGAGGGAAAACAGAAGAACCAAAAGGCTTACCATAATAGTTATTGCTTCTGACAGACACTGGATGCATTCCTTGAGACCACTCATGCCCCTAACCCTGATTGCCTTTCCCTTTCTAACTAGAATTTGTGCCATTTGAAAACGACTATCTGGAGTGATATATATGTCTTGCAGAAGAATACCCGTGATTTTCATTTGCATTTTCTGACATATTTCGGAGTATTTAAAACTCATCTCCTCATATGCAGTAAGCTCCTAATCAGGCAATAAGAATAAAAAAAGACAACTGATAAACAGGGCAAATACGCATAAATTTAAACAAATAGCAGCAAAATATGATGAAAATTCTGTATGAAGGAAATATATATATATATATATATATATATATATATATATATATATATATATATATATA
>Ga0099823_1003049_pt1 | contig 15614 bp, 6 predicted proteins | sample CowpearedBW_FD_76831 | JGI IMG/M metagenome (GOLD analysis project Ga0099823, IMG submission 76831) | Root nodule microbial communities of legume samples collected from California, USA - Cow pea red BW | ecosystem: Host-associated > Plants > Roots > Nodule | place: USA: California | collected...
AAATTAATAACTTCTAAATGATTAGCTTCCCTTACCTTAGAGTAGATTCCTAATCTTGTTCTTCCCTTACACAACTTCAAAGCCTAAAATAACTCTATCTACATAAAGAAGAGTTTGATCAACAATTAAAGCATGATTTTATGATCTCTAACAGATAAAGATATGTCTAGAGCGTAGAAAAGCCACATACAATAGATAAACATATTGCTTCAAAAATAAAAAGGAAAAGATGAACTTACTCAAAAGAAGAAATTGTTCGATCCAAAATGTTCCTTAACTCTTCAATTTTGTCCTAGTGCAATTTGATTTTAAAAATAATAAGGAATTGATGGTCAAAATTGAGATGAAAATAAAACGGGAGAGAGAGATGAAGGCACGGAAGAAAGAAACCAAATAAAAAAGTTTAAGAAATTATATTAGAAAAAAACATAATTTTTAAATTTTAAAAAAGATTTTTCAAAATAAATTAATATAAATAAGGTAATAATATATAAATAAAGTAATAATATATAAATATATTTTTTTAAATATATAGAAAATAAAATAAAATAAAAATCAATTAATATAAATAAAATAATAATTTATAAAAATTATTTTTTAAATACATAGAAAATAAAATATATAAAAAAATGGTTGCGGCTCCCCCTTGTCCCTTCGTACTTCCGCCAATGGTGGTGGCGTGGCGATTTGACAACTATGAGGAGAGGAGTAAAAAGTGAAGAAATAAAGGAAAAAGAAGACAAGGAAGAATGATCATGCAATTTATCAACAAATGTTATCGATAATCAGAATCTATTAGTAATTACCAACGATTATTTACTGACGGATTTGTGGTTTGTCTTATTGTTATTATAGATTTGTGGCTTGTTACTAATTATCGACAGATTTGTGGCCTGTCGGTAAAGTTTACCAATGAGCACTTTACAAATGGATTTTTGTATGCTAGTAACGAAATTTTTTTGCTATTACTAACGGATAGTGCCCGTCGAAATATGCAATTTTCTTATAGTGGTCATCTCGAAATAATATTATTAATACTACATATTGAATTCTTTAAAATAATATAGGAAACATATTAAGTCAAAATGAATTGAGAAATAATTGAATCCTTATTAGAGTTGTCAATTTGATCCATGGATCAGCCTTAACCCACCTTCGAATAAGTCCCATTTTAGGGGGTCTAAATGAGGGACAAAATGAAGTCCAACCTCCAAAGTTTATTCTCAAGTGGGTTAGGATAATGGTCAAAGTGGGCTTGGTTCCACTACAAACACTTTAATTAACTCTTAAAAGCAACACCTTCAACCTGAGTCAAGTCGTCTCAAGCCAAAGGTCAAGACAGACCATCGTTAATCGAAGGTAAAAAAATGGCCTTCTCAGGCTAAAGGTTGAGATAGGCTCGATCTAGTTGAAGGACAAAACAAGTTGTATATCAAGTTGATGGTATTAATCGGATCAAAGATCAATATCAATCAAGTTGATCCTAAGGTCAAAACGGATCAACCCAAATTTAAGGTCGAGATGGACCTAGGTCATAAATTAAAAAAAGCCAACCCAAACCAAAAATCGAGACCTGACAACCCAAGTGGAACATTGAGACTGAAGATTGAACATATAGGAAAAAAATACTATTAAACTAAAACTGTTTTAAAAATTTTAAAAAGAAAAACTTATTTTATCTTAACTTCCAAATTATATGATGAGACTATTCATTGTGCCATACAATATCTTTTGGTTTTTCTGAATATGAAATATGTACCTATTTCTATCCAACTACATCTAACATTTTCTTTAACAAAGATGTAAACGAGTCTCATTGTTAACTTACGGGTTTGTTATTCACATTACGTTAGTAAAAGCAAATAAAGAAAAGAAGTTGGATAAAGACAAAGCAAGGCATAAAACAGGGAAAAAAAATAAAGTAAAACACATAGCATCAAGTGAGATCAATAATCAGCCATTGATATGATCTAAAAAAACTAAAAGAGAAACACACCCATGCTTTGATTCCAAGTTTCCCTCATTATTCCGTCTCATATGGATTTCCTTTCACTTTTTCACTTCTTCACTATTTCCACAACCTCCACCATTTGTAGCTGCCACTTCCACAGAACCATCCTCATATATGATACACCAAACACTCACACACACAACTTCTTTAACTACGTCTCAACGACTCCTCCCATGGCAGAAATGCAGATACAGCATCAAGAAGACCACAACCATATCCCTAATAACCCTAATAACCCTAACCCTAATCCAAACCCTACCCATTACACACACTACCGTTTCCCTGGCAAAGTTCCTCACCATCAACGCCACCACATGGACAAAGCTACACCTTCACGCTTCAAACCCAACGCACCCAAACGTGAACACTGCATCTGCATCACCGTTTTCCTCCTCTTACTTGGCATCATACTCCTCATCCTATGGCTCGCCTACCACCCTACCAAGCCGCGTTTCACGGTGGCCAGCGCCGCCGTCTACGGCCTCAACGCCACAACGCCGCCACTCATATCCATCTCCTTGCAATTCAACGTCGTCATAAGGAACCCTAACAGGCGTGTCTCCATTTACTTCGACAGGCTCTCGGCCTACGTTTCCTACCGAAACCAACCCATCACGCCGCATGTCATGCTTCCACCGCTCTTCCTGGACAAGCACAGCGCCGTGTCACTGTCGCCGGAGATCGGAGGCGTGCCGGTGCCCGTGTCGGTGGAGGTGACGAATGGATTGGTGATGGACGAGAGTTATGGAGTGGTGGATGTGAAACTTGTGTTGTATGGAAGGTTGAGGTGGAAAGCTGGTGAAATAAACTCAGCACATTATGGATTGTATGTGAAATGTGATGTGTTGATGGGTCTGAAGAAAGGTATTGTGGGTCAGGTTCCTCTTCTTGGATCTCCGGTTTGCGACGTGAACACATGAATACTATGTTCTGTTCCACATTTGACGCGATTCTTCGATTTCTAACATGTTTGAAAACATGCTGGAAAAGTGACATATATGTCTGATTAATAAAGTACAATGTGTGCATGCATGTATCTTAGTGATCCTATTCTTACTACATTTTAATATTTTTCTGTCAAAAACCAGCAAATAGGTATAGAAGTTGGATTTTGTATCTGGGGGACTTATGTTTTGTGTTTGAGTGATATGTAATAGAACGTAGAGATTTGATTGTTTAAAGTCGCATTATTGTACAATGTTTATGTTATGGATGTAGAAAGATTTATAAAATATAGAATCATAAATATTATGAATTAAATGCATGGCATGGTTTTTTGGATTTTGGATTGAATAGTGGCACAGAGGAATCAAAATTGGACGAGTGAGATTTGATGCAACAGAAGTAGCAAGTTGTCATGTATTGTCTTTATCTTATCTTGTTACCAGATCAGAAAAATGTCTTGTCCTTATCTTACATAAATAAAGTGGTTATTGCTTTTGTAAAGCCAGAAGAACATATACTAGATATTATTTTATCAACTTTTGTCTTTACTTGTTGAAAAGGAAAGAGAATAAGATTGAACTTGTTCAGTAAGAAAAGAAGAAACTTGGGTAAGTCTTTTTATCAGGGTATTATTATTGGTCACATAACACAACACTTTGGTAAAAACAAGTGAAAAGAATGGTTAGTCCGTGAACTTCAAAAGGTCATGTTCATCTCAAAAACCTGCGAGAATTTATCTAAAATTGATAATAAGCTATTGAAGAAAATGAGATTGGACAGATATTATTAATTAAAGAAATTATAACATAGATAAAAACAAATATTTAAGAATTATACATTTATTTTGTCCGTTACTATTAATATTTATCTTAGAAAAAATCAAATTTATTGGTTATTAAAAAGAATTGAAATTTGTAATATTGTATAACTTTTTTATTTTGTGATATTTTATGTTTATCAATTATAATTTTATCTTTTTCTTGTGATATTTTACAGCTAGCCTACTAAAATCGATTTTTAATTAATTTTTTAAAAAACTTTTATCTCATGTGATATCATTAAGTAATGAGTGCAAATTCATATCTTTTTGCTAATAATTTTTTTTGTTTTCTTTTGAGGTCTGCATCTCATAAATAGTGGTTATCCTGTGGAACAAATATTGAATAAAAATTGGTAGAATAAACAATGAATGTCCTTTCGAATATACTTCTACCACAAAATTTATTGCAAAAGGACAAATACGACAACTAATCAATGTTGTGCAGACTAAGACTTAATAACTCACATCACTTGAATATAAAATGACATAAAGATCCAAACATATTTTCTTATCTTGTTTTAAAAGTTCAAACTTATATCTTTCTTTTTTTTCATTTACTCACTGTTAAAATGTTTTTATTTATCTATTTATTTAAGAGTGTAAGATAACTAAGATTAGTTATTGTTTTTTCTAATTATTTTATCTTCACCTAATTCGTAAATATTTAATGTGTACTATGAAAAAAAAAAATTAACGACAATAAAATGTCATATTAGAAAAAAACTTGAACGGGAGCATATCAATGAGAAAAGTGTTCAAACATTCAATAAATCTGAAATATATGATATTATTCGAAGTTTATTTAAAACTGTAAAAATACACTCTTTAGTAAATATCAACACACTCTACTTAAATTTATTGTTTATTAAATTTTATTGTTAACGGGTTAATATCTATTTAATTTCACGACGTGTACGTTATGATATGATATGTTTATTAGAATTTATCGTGTCATTTATCTTCGGTCTATTATTAGATTATTTAATTTCTACTCAATATGTATATGTTTTAATATAAAAGGTGGGTTGAAGATCTTATATTTATTAAAAAGTTATAGTATATAAAAGTGCATACATATCTTTAGGAATAATTTTTTGCAAGATCGAATTATATTTGGAATTTATATCTTAAAAATATAATTAATAATAACTAATCATATTTCACAAGAAAATAAAATCGTATCAAACAAACAAATAATACAAGTAATTGAAAAAAGATTTAGTTTTTAAAATTAATGACAATAATTCTAAGGATAAATTTTTAAAGTTTTAAATATACATTTTATCTTAAAATTCATTGCATGTGGCATTTATGTTTGCTTGCATATAGTTGAATCTTCTTAGGGAATGTTTATTCCACATCAATTTTATTTTTGAGTCTAACAAGGTTGACTAAAATTAATATGTGGTCAAAACAATTTATGTCTCCTGTGTCACTCTGATATTGTTTGAATATTCGCATAAATAATGCATGCATTCTTTTATTGTATGTGGGGTTTAAAAATCTATTGATTTAAGCTATTTCAAAAGAAATAATAGAGATATATTTAAAATTGAATTTAAACTTTGTATATTTTAAAAATATAAATTTTATACATAAAATTATATTTAATTTAATAAATTTATCACATATAGCAATTTCTTTTTAAATAAGAACACAAAAACATATTCACGTGTTAATGAACACACTATTTACTTTTTAAAATATACAAAAAAGTGAGTAAAATGATATATTTAGAGAGAAATGCATGTGTTGTTATTACAAAGTAGGTGCAACAAACCACCTGGGAAGTTGGTGATCGACCTTCTAATAAATTCATGATAGTCATTTATTAGTCTATAGTGGGATATAGTTAATAAAAGTTTTTCAAAAGGTGTTTAATAATGCGCAAACTTATCTTAATTATTGAGGTACAATTTAAAATTCTTGTATTTTTTGTATAATAGTGAACCAAAAACAATTTATATTACAGTATTATATGGAGTGAAAATGATGTTTGATTGATATATGTCATATAATATATCATGTTGTGTAATATATTTAAATAATTCATTTATTATATTTTAAGTACAAAAAAATTGTTATGATTTACTCACTGTAGTTTATGATATTATGCTGTTATCAGTAACACCAGTGAGATTAAGTATGAATATAGAGTTTTTTTTTTCTTTTATGTATTTTTGGTTAATAGAATACATTTGTATATATATTTTGAAAATCACTAAGATAATTGAATATTTTTTATTATTATATTATCTCGTAACATAAATAGAGTCACGATCACACGTGCAAAAAAACCTTTTACATGAATTTTTATTTAAGTTATAATCCACTCGGTATAATAAATGAACTAATATTTGTAAATATTACAAGATATTTTATATGGGTCATAGTTTCAACTAGTATATAAATTGGACATGATCAGTGATATTTTGATAATAAAATTAAAGACTTTCTATATAGATTTAACCCAAAATCGATATACATAGTGATTCGATGATAATTTTGTAATAAATTTCAAAAAAAATTTATATTGGTTGGATTCAGAATCGGTACATAAAGTGGTATTGTAAATGCTGACGAAATTACAAACAAAAAAGATTTCATGAGTTGTGTAAGATAACTGTCATTAAGGACTTATCCGCGGTGTATTGCATATACAAAATGAACTTTCCAAATCTTTTGAGGATCATAGAACTAGCAAGAAACTCTAAAAAGAGTAAATAATTAAACTCAAGAAATAAAAAGGAAATAGAGAGGTAAGAAGAGATGAGAAAACAGAGAGAGAAAAGAGAAGATTGAAAGCTCGAATGTGTTGTATTCTAAATGAAGCACAAACCCTTATTCGATTGAGAAAGGGGTTTGTGACGAGCCAAACCCATGACTCGCAGCTAAAATCTAGTGAGAAACCAAGTTCCCATGACTTGTGGATGTGAAGTTAATGCTAACCTCCCCGGGTGAGCATTTCCAAAATTGCGCAAACATATCACAACAACTTGCTACTTGTACGGATAGAACTGCCCTTAACAGAAAAGAGAAAAATAACTTTGTTGTTCCAATCGCAGGGGTTTTGCGACCCTTTTGCAACACTCTGATATATAACAATCTCCCACATATTGAAAAGGGCAAGAGAAGGAAATAAAAGAAGAAAATTATGGGTATCATTAAGATGTAATACATCAGAATTGGTGTAACAAGCTATATGAACCAAACTTAGATATTTACCATGCAATGTAATTGGTATAATAAGCTATATGAACCAAAAACACTTAGTATGTGTTAGCGGTTTATTAATCACATACATCCTTACAATTCTTGTTGTTATCTTTGTGTTGCGCTTACTAGGTCATGCACATACACAATATTCATGAGTTCCCTAAAGATCTTGCTAAGATATCATACAAGCGGTCCCATTTGACACCCATATAGGTAATTTCATCAAGTATATGCTGCAAATCATACACCACTTGTAAGGGATATAAAAATTATTAAAAAAAAATAAACTGAAATTCTTACACCATATTGAATTTTAATTGCAAAGTTTAACCTCTCAATAATGCACTCTAACACTTTCACACACATTATAGGAATGAACATAATTAATTAAAAAATAAAAATCAATTTAGTGTTATCAGAACTAACAAGTGACTTGTTTTTACCCCTATGAACCTTATTTATGAAATCTTCCATCACAAAGGTTGGTTACCCTCACTTATTTGTTTCTAAGTGGCTTAAGTCTCGTTTCCCTTGATGTTTCTAAAATCATATTTCTTCCCTGGAGTTTTGTCAGAGGGATCTGCTAGATTCTGTTTCAACTTCACATAGCCAATGTAAATTATTCTAGTCTTTAGCTAGCTATTACTGATTGGTAATCACAATGTATTGACACAGAGGGGGTTGGTTTCATTCCTAATGGAATTTAGCTAAGAAGTTCATCAACCACTCAACTTCACAACTAACCATTTCAAGAGCAACAAACTCATATTTCGTTGTTGATCAAGCAATAATGTTTTCCTGGATTATCTTTATGTAATCACACTACCCCTAAGTGTGAATACTTAACCACTGATTGATTTTGTCTCATCTAAATCAGATATCTAGTTAACATCATTATACCCTTCTAGTACAGTGAAAATTACATATACTCAATGGTATAATCCATTGAACCTATAACACCGCGTTAGGATGCTACCAAAATACTTATAATTTTTTTTATATTCATTTTTCACCATAAAAAATTGAAGATGAAAATTTCATTTATTTCATAAAATAAATGTTTCACACATTAAAATATATTCAATACTAAAAACATTTTAAAGTGTTCAATAATTAAAACTATTCCAAATACATTTGAGATAAACAACTTTCTTCTGAATGCAAACTCAAGCTCCTCATTGCAATGCATCTATAACATCATCAGCAACCTCATATGCTATTGTATAAGACAAATTATACGATCATCACAGATAGAAACCACAACCATAAACATACAAGGGTGAGCTAACTTAAAATAACATAATAGTTAACATAAGTTATATAACTAATAAAATTATCATATCACACCTCACCCAAGCATTTATTATCAAATCATTCAATATCACATAATTAAATAATTATTCACAATGTCTATTATCTCATTCATTGACAACAAGCTCATGTGAAATTTCACTTGAAGAGGTTCAATCGTCAACATAATCCTCGCGTGTAACTTACCATCCAAACTAACTCACTTTTAGAGTTAAACACACTCTTCCTTCTTATTTCGCAGAAGTCTCCAAACGGCTTTTGACACAAAAATATAATTTTTAACCAATTTTTTTTTCATTAATTAATTTCATCCCCCTAACCAATTTGTATCACATAGTTTTCTTTTTATAGAAAAAAAAATTGCGTCATTTGCCCCTACACTACACTAAATATCTCTTCAATTTTATCACCTTAACCACTAAGAAAAAAACACATGATTGAGCCTACATCGCTTAGAAAACTAACTCAGCACCTATTCATAATTTAATCCAGCCCCTAAATAAAAATTATGCGTACCCAACCCCAACACATGTGCCTTCCCCATAGCATGCATTTAACTATGTTAAAACTGCATCGCATGTTTTTATTATAATATTATTTAAACCAACGAAATAATTGGAGGAGCTTCCAATATACCTATACTGCTTCAACAAATTTCTAAAAGCTTCAACATTTCCTATCTTTATACTTTTTTTTTCATAAACCTGTGCTTAGATAGCTCTTGGTGAATAAATCACTGCTCGACGCATGTTATGATATGACAAAATCATTCCTTTTTTATTTCCACTTGATTTTCTAAAATCTAAGCTAACATCTTTCTAAAACCAATTAATATAATAATATAAATGTATATACCAATTCATTACAAAGTATATATAATATTGTAAAATAACATATTCTTACATACAATAAAAAAATATAATATAATATATATCATGCTTTTCTTGTATGAAATTTATATATATATCATGCTTTTTTTTATGAAGTTTATAATATAATATACGAATGTCTCAAAACTCGTTTAAAAAAAACACTTACTCAATTTATTTGTTTTTTTACATCCGCTCACCACATTTTTTTCCCTTTTTATTAAATAACCAACACCAGTGTACATCTTTCTCCTACCATACCAACCAACCAACTCTAAAAATCTCATTACAAATTCTAGTTAATTATGAAAAAAAAGTCATTATCATATCCAAACAAAATATTTAGTTAATTTTTATTAGAATATATCATTTCACAATAAAATAATATATAAATTAATTAACTCTCTTTACTTTGATCGACAACACCTTTTTCTTTAGTTAATATTATTAAAAGACATCTTAAATCCTTCTTTATCGTCCTTCCAAAATATCTTTTCTTAATATTTCAACTCTCTAATCTGAAAAAAAAAATATAATCATATTCTAACAAACACACAATCTCACAACCAAATTATTCTTGTATATAAACAATATCTAATTAAATAAATTCTAAAAAATAACTTTTTCTTCATTAAACTCCCTCGATTTAAATGCTTATAAAAACTCTTCTTAATCATAATTTAAAGGGAAAACATATATATTAAAAAAATCTCATCAAACTATCTTAATCTTTCAACTGCAACCTCTCCTCATGAATATGTTATAGCAACAAAACAAAGTATTTATCAAATTCTACTATTAAATAGAGTTTATAAATACATATTTGAAAGATGAGATTTCTAATAAAATAAAATGAACATCTATATTTTATTTATAAATGTTTCTTTTCTATTTATTTCAATTTTATACATTTAAAAATATTTATAAGTTTTACACTTTTTTTTTGTCGACTTAGCTTTTAATTATGATAAAAAAAAAACTTATTTTTAAATTTTAATGAAAAAAAGCTTGATATTAGTTTGCCTTTACCTAAGATTATCACAAGTGTTTAAAAATAGTCATGATTAGTGAAAGACATATTTAAAAGAAATTCAATAAATGTTAAATTAAAATTATGGACTCTAGAGTTCGAATAAATTGGAAGTAGAAATGAGTTATAATTTAGAGTATAAAACTAAAGTGTAAAACACTTTGATTGGATGAGAGTCATGCCAAACATGTGAGTTGTTTAGACAAGAAAAATCTACACGGCATAATTGAGAGAATTAGTTGGATGAGAGTTACTGAACTAATTTAAAAAAAAAATGTTTTGTGATAAATAAATCAAAACAAATAGACACATGTAAATATACAAATATAAATAACTGTACAAAACTGATATTTATTATAATAAATTTGGCCAGATAACCTGTCTGAATCTATAAATTATAATAAAATTAAAATAAAATTACAGCATTAACTTTATTGATAAATATACTTTGTACTGTGTTTACACTCATACAATTTTGATTTATTATATAAGATAAATTTTATCTTTTAATAATAATTATTTTAAAATCATTAATATTTTACAAATATGCACATTAAATATAAAAATAAACGTACAAAATTAAGTTTTATTATAATAAATTTGTCCAAGTCAACTAGGCTAAATAGTATAATTAAAAACATAACTTTAACTTTCTTGATAAATATGTTTTATATTGTTTTTTTTTTTATAAAATATTCAAGAAATTAATTCTTCATGATGTAAAACTTAGGGGTTATATATTTGAAAAAAAAAAATAGAGAAGAGATTGAATCCATAGATCATAAGCAATATCTCGTTTAAGGTTTTTCATTGCTGCTCCATGTTCCAGTGATATTTTTTCCGTCGCATTTTCACCTTTAATTTTGTAACCTAATCATCTTCTTTTAGGTCAATTTTGTTTTGTGATCACCCTCTCATTCAATTATAATTTATTATATAAGATAAATTTAATATATTTTAGATTTAATTATATTTTAATTATATGCTAAATTTGAAAACTTTTAATTAAATTCTTAAATAATTTTTGTGTTATATTGAACACTCAATAAAATTTTTTTATTTGAGTTCCAGCATGTAATTTTTTTTCTATTAATGGGATGATATGCTTATTAATACAAGAATGACATTATTATTATTTTATTATGTCATATGACTAGTTGTCACCATATATTATTTTATTATTTGTTTTATTTTAAAAAATTTTAATTTTTAATTATGAATTTTTAATTATTTTAATTTATAATTTTATAATTGTATAATTTTATATTTTTATATTTTTATTATTTTTATTCAAAATTTTATAATCATAAAATTATGATTCTATGATTTGAATACGAATTAAAAATATATCATTATTTTATATTTCATAATATCATAATTTTCTAATTATACAATTTTAAATTAAAATATTAAAATTATACAATTATACAATTAAAAAAATTATAAAATTATAAAATTTTAAATTTTAAAATAAAAATATAATAAAATGATATGAGTAATGTGATTATACTTAACACCCATATAACCCATCTAACAAGAAAAGCTAATAGCAGGATTTAATATACAAATTTAAATTAATTGAATACCACCAAAATTTATAATTAGTTGAATAGAAAATTATCAAATTTAGCAAAGATTTAAAACACAAATAAACCTATATTTCATAATAATTGTTTTAAAATCATTAATATTTTTATTAATTTAAAATATAAAGACTTTTAAGTTTTTAAGTTTACGATGTATATTTACCAAATTCAACTTTTATCACAAAATAAGTTGTATGCTAATCTTATTATTTAAAAAAGACCTTCATTTTTAATAAACTTATACCTAATTCTGATTTATAGTAAATGTATCTCCATTAAAGTACCTCACAAGTTAGGAAATATAGTTTATTTTAGAAAATATAGTTTTTTGAAAATATTTCTCAATTCTAATAAAAATGTTTTAACAAAATTAGTGTAATAAATAATTAATTTATTATTCAGAAATACGCATAAGCATTTTTAAAATATCAATGACATACTAAATAAATGTATCTTCATCATAATTATACTTAATTTTTAATAAATAATTATACTTATAATAAATAAATACCTTCATTTATAATAAACTTATACTTAATTTTAAATTATAATGAATGTATCTCCATTAAAGTACCTCACAAGTTAGGAAATATAGTTTATTTTGGAAAATATAGTTTTTTGAAAATATTTCTCAATTCTAATAAAGATGTTTTAACAAAATTAGTGTAATAAATAATTTATTTATTATTCAGAAATACACATAAGCATTTTTAAAATATCAAGGACATACTAAATAAATGTATCTCCGTCATAATTATACTTATTTTTTAATAAATATTTATACTTATACTAAATAAAGACCTTCGTTTATAATAAACTTATACTTAATTCCGATTTATAATAAATGTATCTCCATTAAAGTACCTCACAAGTTAGTCAGAAGTTAGGAAATATAGTTTATTTTGGAAAATATAGTTTTATGAAAATATTTCTCAATTCTAATAAAGATATTTTAACAAAATTAGTGTAATAAATAATTTATTTATTATTCAGAAATACACATAAGCAATTTTAAAATATTAATGGCATACTAAAATCGTGTTTTTTTAATCTATAACTACGTATAATTAAGGGTTAAATATGTTTTTGGTCCCTCAAGTTTCAGCGAAAATTGAAATTAGTCCCGTTTCAAAATTTTTGACCAATTTAGTCCATCATCTTTTAAAATGCGTGAATTTAGTTCTTTTAACCAAATTTTGTTAAGTTTTTTTGACGTTTCAAGCGCATTTTATGATAATATTTAAATTATTTATATTGTTTGACACATTTTTGTTTCAATGTTAATTTAAATACTATCATGAAATACGCTTGAAACGTCAAATAAACTTAACAAAATTTGGTTAAAAAGACTAAATTCACGCATTTTAAAAGATGAGGACTAAATTGGTATAAAGTTTTGATGAGGGACTAATTCCAAAATTTACTAAAACTTGAGGGACCAAAAATATATTTAACCATATAATTAATAACTATATGTCTCGTCTAGGTATTTCTTTCTGATTGCTATTTTTAAATTTAAGTAATAATTTATGATAAAAAATATTTTTTAATTTTTTCAATTTAGTACTATTTTTGAAATTTAAATAATTATTCATTATAAAAAATTTATTTACTCCTTTATTATTTTAGTAATTGTATATTTTTTAAATTTAAATAACTATTTATAATAAAAAATTATTTACACAACATTATTTTAATATTTTTATTTCAATAATAAAAATTTATTTTGTCCATATATATGTGACTATATATTTCAATTTTAAATTTACTCTTTCAATTTTTATTTTTACAATTTAAATAATTTTTAGATATTTAATAATGTGTTAATAGTTACGATTAAGGATGTCAACGAGGGTAGGGTACGAGCTCGTATTCTACCCGCTGGATAAATATATGTCCTATACTCGTTTTCATATTTGTGTGAGTATCCGCATGCGGGTATCCACACATTTCTTCTAATATCCACGGGTATTCGTAAGTATTTAGAAAAAAAAATTAATATTTAACCACATATTTTAACCATAAATTTAAAAAAATACAATGTATAACATTCATAAATTTCAAAGAAAGTGCAAATAATCCATTTAAATAATATTAGATGACAGTTTATAATTAAATGAAATTTTTTTAAAACCAATTGATAAAAAATAACTCATTTAAAATCAATGTGCGAATATTTTAATAATATTTTTTTAATTTTTTTAATTTAAATTAAAGTATAACGATACATATACTATATACTATGATACTCTTACATGCTCCATTAACATATTAACATGCGAGTATAAAAAAATATCTGATACCTGTTATCTATTTTTATCATGTATATTTTCTATCCGTTACGAATTTTATATATATATGGATAATTTTTTTTATATCCCTAATTACGATACCTATGTTTATGCCCGTCTTTAATAACGGAGAATTAATAATTATAACGATAATAATTTTGAAAAATAAAAAGTTTCTTTTTCCTTTTATTTGAATCCTCTTAAAATCATGTTAAAATTAGTACGTTAAAGAATTTAATTTACGATATGTAAACTAACTTAGAGTAATTAATAAATGTAAAAAAAATTATGTAATTATTTATTTATAAATTAAAATATATAATAAATTCATTTGATTTTTTGATTTTCTAAGTTCATTTTGTAATTTTTAATTTTTAAAATTTAAATAATTTGTAGATATTTAACTATGCGTACACCACTACGCTGGTCTTTTACAATGGAGATTAATTAAAATTATTTTGAAAAATAAAAAGTTTATTTTTCCTTTTATCAAAATCCTCTTAAACTTATATTAAAATTAGTTGATGACGTTAAAGATTTTAATTTACAATATATGTCCACCAAATTGGAGTAATTAATATAAGTACAAAAAGTTATGCAATTATTTATTTTAAAATTAAAATATATAATAAATTCATCGATTTTTAGAATAATTATATTAAAAATATATTTGTTATGGTTCTATTTCTGAAAAATTTGGACAACGGATATTTTTTAACAAACCCATGCTAAAATAAGACTGGGAAAGAAAGAAGGATTCAGAATCAGAATCACGAAACCAAGAGGGAGAGAGATCCAGAAAGGTTGCGCCCATTTTTGTTAAGGTGGGTCCGTGCCTTTATTTTTATTCTAATCCTTTTTCTCTTCAACCTTTTCATCTCTTTTTCCCTTATCACCTTTCTTATACCCTCTTCCATTATTCATTTTTTCTAAATTTTCGTAGAATCGCGTTTCCATTCTCACGACGGCAGAACCCTAAACCCAAGGCCAAGTGAGTCTTCACCTTTTTCTTAGCTAGATAGTGAATACCTGTTTCTTGCTTTCTCCATTTTCTTTTTTTCGAATTTTATTTTGTGGTTTTGGTTTTGTTTCAATGCCTGTGATTTGAGGCTGTGTTGCATGCGTGCGTGGTGATTAGTGGTTCGGTTATTTTGGTGGCTCTCACTGGGGATTATTTTGGAATTCAATTTTAATGTGGTTTAGGTGAATCCTCGTTGTTGTTTTGCTGTTGCAAATTTCTTTTGTCGGGTTCCTTGAAGGTTCTATTCCGTCTCAGAACTTGATGCGAGTACAGTTGTACATGAAATTCAGTCACCAAATCAATCGAATGCTTCGTGTTTTCTTGCATCGTTTATTTATCTCTGTTCATATGAGAATTTGAGTGCTTCCATGCAGATGTAGATATACTCAGTTCTTGACGGCGGAGTTTACTGTTGTTGTGTTGACTAATGAAACCCACCACTTAATAGTCTTGCTCTTTGCTGACTTGATTATTTTGCAAAAAAATTGTGCTTCAAGGACTGTAAGGGCTGTCC
>Ga0099823_1003053_pt1 | contig 15608 bp, 13 predicted proteins | sample CowpearedBW_FD_76831 | JGI IMG/M metagenome (GOLD analysis project Ga0099823, IMG submission 76831) | Root nodule microbial communities of legume samples collected from California, USA - Cow pea red BW | ecosystem: Host-associated > Plants > Roots > Nodule | place: USA: California | collected...
GAGGGGAGCAGAGGAATTTGGCATTTGCAAATCGCAGTGCAGCTTTTGCAGTTTAGAGACAGAGACATGACATACACATGGCGGTGGGGCTCTCGGTGCAACCTGTGAAGGTGACAAAATCTGGGTCATTCCCCAAAGGGGTGATGACATCAATCTTTTCACTTATCATCATCAAATTGATTTCCCTTATTTTCTCTATTTTTCACTTTTTATTATCATCGCAAATAATAAGTAACACATATGTATTCAAATTTTAACTTTAATATAAAAATATTTTTATAAAAAATAATTAATTTAATCTAAAATAACTAGTATTGTTATACTTTAAAAAGTTGTCTAAATACATCTTGTGTTGTTAACACCATTGTCCCTTTATGTTGGGGATACATTAAGAATTATAATTACAAAAAATATACTAATGGTTTAAATTTATTTTGAATTTTATTTCCAAGATAAATGATGACGAATTTCGCGATTTTGAATGCGTCTAACGTAATCTTGTATTATCATATCAAATTCTGAAATCATTTCGATTAATCATAAGAAATTATCATTACTACTTTGATAAATATTTTCATTTGAATGTCGAAAGGCCAAATTCTTTTCATTTTACTATTACATATATTGGAACAAAAACTTGCATCCAACGTTCTTTTCTTTCATTTTTTTCCCAAACTTTTATCAGTTGTTTGATTTTTGTCCCCACATTTCATTCCAAATATTCATGGAACTACTTTCAAGCAATAAGTTTATGGAAAATTATCTTTCGACAAACTTTTTTTAACAAACTTTTGACAAAGTTTCTATAAATAGAATTAAATAGATTAATTTTTTTATTTTTTAATTAAAATAAATTAATAATTGTAATACTTTTTTTACTTAAAAAGGTAATTTGTCAAAAATTTGTCAAATTTTTTTGTTAAACTATCATCTTCCTAAGTTTATGCCTTTTTCTTTTGTTAAATTTTCTCATTTCAACTAACTCATTAGACCTCAATCATTAGTAGTGGAAATTTGAACCTTATTTATTTGAGCAGTTACTACTTTCCTTTTGTCAACGTTTAACTACTTTCTTATTATGACAAAACGTATAACAAATCTAGTTTTTATATTATTAAAAATGTAAAGTGTTTAATTTCTGCGTACTTTGTAAAAAATTACATTACTAAAATTATAATTAATACAGATTTTAAATTTATTGTAACAATAATCGTCAAACTTGTGGTTGAAAGTATAAAAGTGATATGGTATTATTCACTTGTTAAAAAAACCCAATAAATACAGCCGTTGAAATGAAATAGAAAAAATCTAATGAAATTGAAAGACATATTTGGTGAGTTTGGCATACAGTGTGGATGAAGAAGATAAATCCAAAAAATATGGAAGAGAATGCAGAGTTGAAAAAGACAGGTGCATCACTGGGGAATATACTTGTAATGTTTATAATATTCCATCGATTTTCGTGGCAGGGTGAGGGACTGTCAAGCTTAGCTTGAAAGACATTTATTGAGGTTGATGGTGCTGATTCTTAATTTCATCTTTGAATCACACAGACACAGTAATAGCAGTTTGCATCTGATTCATTATAATGTTGTGTAAGTTTGTTGGTTCATGCTGCAAGAATAGGCACAGACACAGTAGATGAGGTGGATCTGAGGGCATTATTGTGATGTTCGTAGTTTCTAATGTGATCCTCACGACATTGTGCACTGCAAAACGCTTTCTCGCCTCTGCATTAAGACATTTAATTATTAGTATCTTATCCACTGTTACAAACAAAAACAAAAGTCTAATTAATAAAGAAAGTAAAGGGTATTATTAGAACCTGTAAATGAAGATGTCGACCCCATGAAGATGTTTGTGGCAAAGGTTGCAGGAGTTGAGAAAATAAGGAGTTCCAGTGTTGAGAGGGGAAGCATGGAAAAGGCCATAGCTTCTGCTTCCTCGAAAGTTTGCAGCAGCTTTAGCAGAGGAAACAACATCAGTGGAGTTGTTGATGTTGCTCACACTCATGGCTGCCACTATTCCAAGCCCAACAACCCCTCTCTCTAAAACCATTCTATTCCTGTTCCTTTTGCTGGAATTAGAATTACACTTCTCCATTCTTCTCTCTTTCTTCTGGAGTCTCTCAAAAAGAAACAGCAAAGTGGTGAGAGTGCAGGAATCAATAGCTTCACAAAAATCTAACTCACATGCACGCATTGCCACAATTTGGGAATCGGAATATTAATGTTATATTATTGTTTTATGCATAAATTTGTAATTTTCCTATTTTTCTTTTGAATTATAAAACTTTTTTGTGAAATTGAACAGATGGTACGTGTCTTTATCCCAGCTCTACGTATTTCAAAAAAATATCAAACCTATCCCCTGAAACATGCTAATCAATCCATTAAGACACGATATTTCTAAAAAAAAAACTTGTGTTTTTCACGCCACCTCAAGACAATCTATTTTCCGATAAATACACAAAAACAAAATATAATGATAATACTACTTATTTAATCTTTTTCATTTACACTAATAAATCAAATTTAGCCTCGTCTATAGAGAAGAAAAAGTAATTGGCAATTTTAACTGGATTTGTCGTTAAATGTTGAAGAGGGCAGTTAATCGAGTAGAATCTCTTTAGCAAGTGAGATAGGTTCCTAACTTTATTTAATTGTATTTTACAACTAAGTATAATTTTTGTAACCTAGATTAGAGTACTATAGCGTTTGCATGTAAAGCGAAGAACCGAATCGAGAGAGAGTTTTCTGGGAGAGTTGCACAATACTTAGCCTTGTATTTATTTGGTTGAGTAAAACAATATGAAGCGGCAACATAAGTATAAACAAAGACAAGGTATATTGATGTCCGCTGAATTGTGCTTGTTCTGTACATCAACTTGTGGCGTGGAAGAGAATGAAGGATTGCAACATTTTCTCCGAGGATTTTCTCCGAGTGCTGTCAGTGATCCTGATATGAAACAGGACTTTGAATGTTGTGAACGATGCTCCTGCTGCCTCATATCGTTATATCATTTCATGGGTTCAGGACTCCCAAAAAGTTGTGGGGATGATGATGAGCTTGAGCCTGAATGATTTTCCCTATACATTACTCTACACTTCGATTACAATCTCCCCTGTGATGATGAGCTTGAACGGCTTTCATATCCAGAGAACCCAGAAACATCACTCGTGTCCTACAATGCAAAACATATTCATTCAGTATATTTGATGATGTGGTTTGAAAGAAAGGAAAAGAAAAAATAAGTGGAGGCACCGACAGATGTGTTACTGTTTCTTGGAATATACCCTCCGCCGCAGCCGCCACCACCTCCAGTTCGAAGTCCAAACATCATCATAGGCGACATGCTTTCTTCAGCAAATGCCCTGAGCTTATTGAGCTCAGGCAAGACAACTTTTCCAAGATCAGGCCTGTCTTTTCTCCTCATTTCGGCACATCCAAGGGAAAGCTTTGCGAAATGCAGGGCATGTTCAACTGGCCAGTCCTCAACGGCTGGGTCAAGCATCTCAGCAAAAGTCCCGTTCTCGATTGATCTCGTAACATGATGAGTCAAACCCATCGGAGGCCTCGCCGTCACCAATTGCAGAAGCATGATCCCCAGAGAGTATATGTCAGATTTGATTCCCAGCATGCCCGTTTGCTGGTACTCCGGGTCGATGTAGCAGAAGGTTCCGGCAGTGGAAGTCATGCGATACTGGGTCACACTGTCAGCAACCGAAGGAGGCACCAGCCTGGCCAACCCCACGTCACTGATCTTGCTCACGTAGTTCCGGTCAAGGAGAATGTTGCCGGGTTTTAGGTCACGGTGCACCAGTGGCTCTGGTTTTGTCTGGTGGAGGAAAAGCAGACCTGTTGCTATCTCTGACGCAATTTGGAACCTTAGCTGCCATGGAAGAGGTGGACGTGAACTTCCTCTCCTAAACAAGCAATCATCCAAGCTTCCATTCGCCATGTACTCATACACAAGACAACCATACTCTGGACATGCCCCCAGCAACAGAACCATGTTTGGATGCCTTATGCGACTCAACACTTCTACCTGCATAAAGCAAACCAAGTTATTATTCAAAACTTGTTCATGTGTCACCTGAACATTTGATATCAAGCAATCCTTTTTTTTTTTATTTGTGTTGAAGTGCAAGAAATCATACTTCCTGTTGAAACTGCTCTCGCCCTTGAGCTGCATCTGGCTTCAAGACCTTGATTGCAACCTGGGTGCAATCCAGTTCGCTTCTGTAGACTGGACCATAACCTCCTTCGCCGATCTTAAGAGAGTCCGAAAACATATTTGTTGCCTCTTCAATTTCCTCAATGGAGTACCTTCTGTACATGGCAGGGCCGTGTCCAACAAAGCTTTCACTCGGTTTCCTCCTCTCTACGTGGGTCATTCTCTTCTGTGCTTCCAGTGCGGCGATTTTCTCAAGGGCTTCTGCTCTGATCCTTTCCTGCTCCATCTCCATCAGTTGTATGGATGAGGCATCACCTGTATGCGAATCTTCCGATTTCTTCTGTTCTTCCGCTTTCCAACGTTGAAGCTCCATTGCCCTCTGCTTTGCACTCATAGCTTCTTTGCAGGCCGAGCTGTACATATCCATCGTCTGCTTCAGTTCCATCTTCAGCCTCCTCATCTCGAATTCAACATCATCCTGTAATTACAGAAAACAAAAACATCAAATTTCAATTTGCTTTCTTACACATACGTGCATGCATGTAATCTTGATTGCTATGTACGTACCGTGCAATCTGATAACCTTGATTGCGAGGAGAAGGAGTAGTCATCAATGCTGTTGGCTCCTTGCGAGGACAATGAAGAAGCGAAGCTTCTGGCGTCAGAATCTGACACACCCGAAAGCCTTCCACTCGCACTGTCCAAATCGTCGTACATTGTGGGGAATATTCGATCAATGCTTGGCCTTCCGCTGCTCACAAATGATATGTCAGAATCTGGAAGTTTTGAAGACTCGTATGATTTGCCAGCCCTTACGAATGGTGATCTGCAGGACCATATATACCATAAACGGTGAAATGTTATTTCCACAAACAACTTACATACAAACAACAAATATTTGATATGCGCTAGTATTAGCGTTTAATCTCGATCGTAACTTACATCATGATATCATCATCGTCCAACACCAGGCGTGTCCCACTCCCATGTGAAGCTGCAATTAAGTAATTCAAATGAATTATTTGTGTATATATACATATATACAGAGAAAAATGAATTGACACATACGTCGTGGTGGGTAGTTGCGGGTTTGATGAGAATCCAAAAATCCTTCAGGATTTCGCATCAGTGGCTGGTGCCGTGGCTGTGGCTGTAGCATTGGCTGTACCTGTTGTGGCTGCAATTGGTTACGTGCTGCGACAGGTTTAGGAGTCAATGGAGCAGTAGCAGATCTCACGCTCGAGATTTTTCCTTTGGAAATTATATAAACTGTGCAGAATGGTGGCGCCCCCTTCGACACCGCGCTTGGAACATCCGTTGTTCTAAATCTCCTGTCATGAATATTAATTTCAATCGGATCTGTTAGCAACGAAAACATTAAGAAGATGATGATTGATGAAAACAAAAATTCCTTTACCTAACAAGACCACCCCTTGATGGCGCCCCAAGCACCAGAAACTCGATGGAATTCACGGTGATGTTTTCCAACAATGCCTTAGATACATCCATGTCCTCCAACAACACTTCTCTGCATTGTATCTGTCGGAAACAAACACAAGTCGACAATTTTAGTATTTGTTGATGAAAAAATTCTGAGATATCACAAGTTTTCACGAGAACTAACACTTTTTCTATTGCAGAAAACTCGAAACGATTCGAAGAGTTCCTTGGATTCGTTGTCGCCCACGGCTTCATTGGCAGGATTCGCTGCACTCATGATTAACATGATCTTATTTAGAACGTCAAACATTAACATTATTTAGAAATGTTTGGTTTGAATGAGATATATGGAACCTGAACATGATTTTTGTCTGACATGGATGAGCAAGAGAGATTGGTCCTTGGGAAGAAGGTTGTCGACTGCCCACTTGGCAGCATGTTGGCTGGTCTTGTTATTCTCAATGGCCACAGCCACCACACGTCCTGCACCCAGCTTCTTCTCTGTGTTCATCCTCGACATCTTTGATTTTTCCGAGAATGATTTGTTCGAGGATTTTGAGAAGAAATTATTGAGTGAGGAGCATTGTGGTTTGATGGCATAAATACAAGAATTGAGAATTGTGCTGTCAGTGGGAAATGCTGTTGCAGATTTTGTTTGCAATTTGTTCATAGTTTCCAAAATTAGAAGTGTTTGTAGGATCTTTAGCGCAGCAAGCCTTCATTTTTGGGAATGTACAGTTGGTTGCAGTTATCTTCTCTCACACTTTATGTCAAATTCCAGACAAAAATGTGCTCTACATCAACTTCTTTCTACACAAATATAGATAAAATATATTAATAAATTTTATCTTAAGTTTGTTATAAGATGATATTTAGTTATGATTTATTAAAAACCTAAGTATAGCTGTTTGGTTTATACATAGTAGTTATGGTGGTGTCTATTTGTCTATTTTTGACGACAGTGAAAATAAAACTTTAGGAAATCTTGCATAGACATTCATTTAGTATACACATTCGGTCATAATTATTTTTATTATTTAACCGAAAGTTTAATTCAAGATAAAGTTTAGTTTTTTATTCCTCTCAAGTTTTTCATCATTCCATTATCATGTCTCAGCCTTTTCTTTTTCTTCACTATTTAACTGAAAAAGTAATTCAAAATAAAGTTTCAGTTATAAATACGTATTTAACATCAAGACTTATATCGGTAAAAAAAATTCAGTTTTCTCAAAGATATAAATGAAGAGTTAATTTAAATAATATATAAATAAGTTTTAGATTATTTTACGATTAATTTTATATATGTTTTCTTCTAAAATTATAAAGCATTTTCTGATTTATTATTTAAAAGAAAATTTAATCTTAAATTAACCGAATCATTTTATTCTTTTTTCTTTAATTTTATTTCAAAGTGCATGCTGCACAACATAAAAAATTGGCACTTAAATACGAATATGTTAGTTAGTAGCTATTTTTTGTATTATTCATTACATTTACTCTTCGAAAATCAAATTAAGAAGAAAAATTAGGAATAAAATGATTTAGTTAATTTAAGATTAATTTTTCTATTAAATAAAAAAATAATCAGTGTTTTCTAATTGTAGAGTATTTTATATTTTTAAATTTAATAGACAACAATTTTTTTTTTCAAATTTATCAATCACTCAAAACATAATTAATCCTATTTGTTATACATCATTTTTAAATAGTTATTTATAACTTAAACTTTTATATAATTATTTTCATTTATAACCGAAACTTTTATTTTGAGTTAAGTTTTCATTTAAATATAAAGAAATGGCTATTGTGATGTGAAGGGAAGAAAAATTGAACTTTTATTTTGAATTAAGTTTTCAATTAAATAATAATAATTTCAAAACACGCATGTGAGCAAGTGGTGAGTGGTTTAAATTTTATTTGAATTAATTATTAAATTGTGATTAATTATGTATGAGAGTATAAAGTCTTGTTGTGTGTGTGATGCAAAAAATTACTGTTGAACAGACAAGTATATAATGAGATGAAAGACAGGTAAGTCTCAAACCCAATAAAAAACCACAACATAACTTTGTTTCCCATTTCTAGTTCAAATGCCTAATTACAAAACCATTAATATCTTGACTAATATAATTAATTACATGAAAACTTGATCTGGGAAGCATTCTCAATCCAGGAGATTGCAAAATCTACACCTTTTCCAACTGTTGCAAGAAGTGTGCCATCACAGACCTCCACAACTTCCAAATATTCATGATCAATCTCATGAACAAAGTTAAGGGTGTCTATACATTCTTATAGCTATATATACATTTATATTCTGTGTTCTTTTGTTGATCAACTCAAAGGGTCCTTAATTCAGTTATCATCATCTGAGAACTTCTGAATGAATAATCATCCATTTGAGTTATACAATAACATTTATACCGACCTCATGACAATGACAATACATTTCTTGTGCACAAGAATGCTGAGTCTATTCTATTTTCCTTCCTAAGTTAATGTACATGCTCTCTTCTAGAAAAGAATGAGAAGATAATACGAACCAAGCATCAAATTAGAAGCTTCAAGGTATAAGTTGGAATAAATGAAACTACTGAAGAAATGAGTTGAATCAACTTCAAAATCTATCTCATCACATGACTTGCCATGGATGCATTCCATTCCCTTCATTCAACCATCTATGGAGAAACTAACTTCACCTGACTGAGTCTGCTTGACTTGAACTTCACTAGCATTAGAAGAAGAAGAACGGGAATTGTGATCCTCGTTATCAGTTTCCTTTACTTGATGAATTCTATCTACAACTTCTTTTAAGTCCCATCTCTTGTCAACATCCCCTTCACAACAAGCCAATGCAATCTTCAAAAGCTTTATCATCTCTCCCTCACTGTTTTTTGTTACCTCCATATCCTTATCAAACACCTCACTATACTCTTCCCTCACAACCGAATGGACCCAGTTTGCCATACTCAACTCGCTTCCTGTACCTTGTAGAAAGTTAGCAGGAAGATTTCCCGTTAGAATCTCCAAGATGATTATCCCAAGACTCCACACATCAGTCTTCTTTGTAATGCGACCATGCTGCAAATACTCTGGGGATTTGTAGATCACCATTATTTCAGGAGCAAGGTCTTGGTTTATCACTGGTACCAACCCATAGTCCATCAGAAGGGGCTCCAAAGATTCATTCAGAAGCACGTTGGAGGACTTCAGATGTCCATGCGCCGCAATTAAACTTGGCATATCCGTGTAAAGATATTGAAGTCCTTCTGCTATGCCTTTCACTATCTTCAACCTACTCTCCCAATCCAGGCTTTGCTGCCCTAGAGCTTGGTATCCTGAAACAAATAACCATGTCTTGCATCAACATGTGCAGAAAAAAATTGTTGGAACGGAGTGAAGATATGATACAACAAATCACACCAGACAATAACACAGACACACACAAAATGTATTATAGAAAAACACCACACACACACACACATATTGTATACCGTGGAGGCGAATAGCCAAGCTGCCATTGTGAACATAGTTAGTAACGAAGAGTTTCTCCTCCTTTCTGTAGTAGTAGGCAACGAGAGGAAGCAGATTAGGATGGTTTAAGCGTCCAAGCCGTCGCATGTGCTCCTGAAACTCTTCCCTTCCCACATTGTTCATTTGCTTGAATCTCTTGACCACCATCACTGGTCCATCTAACAAAGAAGCCTTGTAGGAAGAGCTGTAACAACCACTACCCAGTATCTGAGCTGAGGCTCTCAGTAGTTCATGCAAATCAAACTGCTCTTGGTTATCCCTCACAAACGATAACATCAGGTTGTCTCTTTTGCTGACGCGGCTCGAGGCGCGGGACCTGTGACTTCCTTCCTCTGATGGTTCCCTGCTTCGTGCTTTCTTGTGGATCATTGATGGTGGATTTTCCTCAGGCACACCTGGATCTGGATCTGGATCCGGGTCTGGCACCTGCTCTCTTCTCCGACGAAGGACTAGCAATACTACTGCTCCAATAACAAGCAGAGCTACAACAACAAGAACCACAGTCACAATAATACTCAAAGGTGATTGCTTTTTGGAGTGGCATGATTCTAATGGTGCTCCACATAGCCCTTCATTACCTGCATGCCCATTTCGAACAAATATGTATTTAGGAAGGGCTTAAAAACCTACATGCAATGATGATGATGATGATGGTTTTTGCTTAATGTTCAAATATGTTTCCAAATGAAATGCGTACCAGAGAAAGCTGAAGCTGGCATGTCACGGAGGCCTTCTGGGATTTCTCCCTCTAATTTGTTATCAGATACAGTAAAAGATTTCAATGGACGTAGGAAATTGGGAATGGAGCCGGAGAATTGGTTTCCGTCGAGCTTCAACTCCATAAGCCTGCGCATGGATGTGAGGGAAGTTGGAATATGACCGGTGAAGCGGTTGTTGGACAAATGGATTTTCTTTAACCATTTCATGTCCTGAAAAGCCTGAGCAGGAACCTCCCCAAAGAACTTGTTATTGGAAAGAAAAAGGGCCTTCAAACCCTGCATGCCGTTGATGTAAGGCCATTCAGTGTTAAAATCATTGTTCTTGAGGCTTAAGGTTCGGAGATAGGGTAGTTTGACGAGGGTTTGAACGTCAACGACCCCTTTGAGTCTCATGTTCTCGAGCGTCAACCCCCAGACGTGTCCCTTATAACACTGAACGTAAGGCCAGTTGTTTTGTTTGGGAGAACATGGAGGGACGGATTCATTCCAGGAAGACAATACATCTTTGTTTTCGATAGAGTCTTTGAATCCGAGGAGCAATTCTTTGTCGGAAACAGCTACGATGAGGAGAATATGCGATAAAAATGAAGATGAAAGGAGAAATGTGAATGGAGTCAAAGAAGTAGGGAGTGCCATAGTGAAGGGGCTGGGTTGGCACACGCACGGGGAATGGTGCGCCGTGCACGCCCTCCAGAGAGGCCTATTCTGTTTCAAACGGGCGAGGAAGACAAGAGTTCCAGATGATCGAGGTTGCAAAACTTCCATTCAAACATGGAAAAACGCTAGGAGAGAGAAACATACCACACCCAATAATAGCACTTCTCTTTCAAGCTCAGGTTCTTCTTTCTTTTCTTTTTCTCATAAAATAATAATAATAATAATAATAATAAAATAATAATCTTATTCACCCTTCTCCTAATAATATTAATAAAAATAATTTTTTTCACAGTGATTATTAGGATAATAACGATAATAATCTTTTTGTCGATATAATACTAATAATCATCGTCAAGGTACAAGGTTGACCAAGTCCTTCTTTGTTGCTTGGATTTCAAAGTCTACGTGTATCTTCTTGTCTTCCTTCATTCAGATATACACGCCTGGCCTTTCAATTATGGATATAGAATATATGATACGTTTAAATAAAAAGTTATAAGTTCAAATATTAAATTAGTAACAATTATCAATTTAACAATATGCATAATGTTAAAGTTTTATCATAGATTTCATCTATAATTAAATTACTTCTAAAAAATTTACAGCAAAAATGTAAAAATCATTTGGAAAATAAATGTTAAATCTTTCTTTTTGACGTCATCTATTGTATAATTTGTTGCATATTTAGGGAGTATCACAATACCAGATTGTTTCTGGCATCGGTTATACATGATGAATATAGACGCGTAAGATTTCATCTTCATTATTCATTTTTTAATCATATTCATATTAAAAAAACAATAATTTTAAGAGCTATATCCATATTGATTAATTTAAATTCTGTCGTATTCTTGTTCATATATTTTAGAAAATTATATTATTAGGAAGGATGCGGAAATAATTTTATGAATGTAAGTTTGATTCTTAAATTTGTTTTCAGAATAATTTTTGTTTAATCTTACAATAACAAACTAAGGGAATGTTAACACGCCATTTTCCACCTTTCTTCTCTTTGATTGATTAGAGTCTTAATTTTATTTTTCCTTCCATCACAAGATGGAAGATGTTATTGAGTGATTTTCTATAATATTTTTATTCTACGGTCAAGGATTTTTTATACAATTATAGCATTATCTTCAGAACAAAAAGTTATTTAACAATCTAGGTGAAATGTAAATAAAAGTTAAATATAAATACTCCAAATATATAGCTTAATCCAACATTCTTTACATGCAAATTTATGTAAGTAAATTTGAAAAATTAGTACTTTTCCTTTAAAATATATTTAGAAATGATATAGCAGAAGTTAACACTTTAATTTTTTTTACTGTGTATGTGTGTTGGTCGTTGTATTATATTCTTATAATTTTCTATAAATAAACAAATATTATTTTTATTTTATAGGATTTTATTTATTATATAAAGTTATATAATTAAATATATTATTAATTGTATAATGTCGTAAATTTGTCTTATGATAAAAAAATAATTACATAAAATAAAGAATTCAAAACATTTATAATTTTATTTTATTTAAAAATACGAGTCTTTTTTTAATTCTATAACAATTTTCTTTCTTCCCATTGTTGCGGTAGTCTATTTTCTGTTTTTTTATTATATTCTATTTTTTTGTTTGTTTTATTTTTTAGTTTAGGTCCTTATTATGTATTTTGCATAATAACTTAAAATATTATGAGACCAAGTACACATTTAAAGTAATTAAGTGTAAAAGTGATTGTATGCAAAATAATTATAGTAAAATCAGAAGCTTTAAGAGGCATAATTCGGGTAACCTTATAATGAAATAAAATAAATACCAGATTCAAATATAATCACACTTATATCCCATTGACTAATTTTTGCCAGAGTCAAATTTATATTTTATTTTTTATTTTCAATTAATTTAACAAGGCGTAAAACTGTGCGTGTTGGCCTTCACTTCAATCAGTCAATAACCTAAAACCCTAACGCCAAAACCCTCCCCTGTTCGTAGAAGAAGCAAGGGCCGTGAGAGTTGTGTCGGATTCAGGTCATTCATCCTCGTCAAACCATTCGATAGAAGAAGAAGAAGAGAAAGTACAAGAATGGGTATATTTGAACCTTACAGGGCAATTGGATGCATCACAACCAGCGTCCCGTTCTCTGTTCAGAGACTCGGTACTGAAACTTTCGTTACTGTCAGCGTTGGAAAGGCTTTTCAGATTTTTAACGTAATTCCTCAACCACACCCTTCTTTTATTCTTTCTCTGTTTTTGTTTCCTATTTCCTATTCAGATTCAAATGTGATATTGATATTTTCTTCCTTTTACTTTTAATCAACTTCACCTTGGACGTAATATTTTCTCTCTGCAGTGTGCAAAGCTCACTCTAGTTCTAGTTGGTAAGTCTCCAGTTTTTTTCTTGTTCATCTTCATAATTTTGGGGTATCTTCAAAATTTTCATTTTCCGTGAAGGTCCTCAGCTGCCGAAGAAGATTAGTGCGCTTGCATCTTATCGCGAATACACTTTTGCTGCGTATGGAAAAAACATTGCAGTGTTCAAGCGTGCACACCAGGTTCTACATAAAGTCCTATTTGGACGAGCTTCTCCATAAATGTCTTCCAATTAAAAAAGAAGAAAAATTGAAATGAAATTTTTTATGGGCTAATTTGTAGAAGTTTTCTCCCATACAACTTTAATTTTTTTTTTCTTTTTTTCAACCTGTGTGTTATTTTTTCTCTATTAGAATGACTTATGGACAACCACAAAAACACTATGCAGTTCCTTTTTTTATTCTTATGGAGCTTTTGAGGAGTTTTAACATTGGATGCTTTTCCAGGTTGCAACTTGGAGCAGCCATAATGCTAAAGTTAAGTTGCTCCTGTTGTTTGGAGAACATATTGTCAGTGTGGATGTTTGTGGCAACATGTTCTTGTGGGCATTTAAGGGAGTTGAAGATAACCTTGCTCCGTTTGCGCACATTATGCTGCACGAGAAATTTAACCCCAGTTGTATAATGCATCCAGATACTTACCTGAATAAGGTAATCATCCTTTTCCCTTTGGAAGATTTGTAGAAAATTATATTGGTCCCTTTGTGATTATTAGCATGTAAGCAGGTTCTTATTGGAAGTGAGCAAGGTTCGATGCAGCTTTGGAACATTAGCACAAAGAAAAAGATTTTTGAGTTTAATGGATGGAATTCACCCATATCCTGTTGTGTTTCATCCCCTGCCTTGGACGTTGTTGCTATTGGCTGTTCAGATGGAAGGATTCATGTTCACAACATTCGTTATGATGAAGAGTTGGTTTCATTTACACATTCTACACGTGGTTCGGTGACTGCCTTATCTTTCAGCACTGGTATGGACGGGAAGGTGTTGTTAATGCATTGCACTTGCTGTACTGCTTTTATTGTAGATATCATGCTACTCCTCAAATAATCTGTTTGGTTTCCATATGTCCTGAGCAACATATAATTTCACCATGTCCTTTTCATTTTTTTATATATTAATAACTTCACTCATTTCTATTGACTCATAATGAAGTCATCAAGTAATTTTTGTTACTACTTGATAACTTTTTTTTGGTTGTAAATTTGAACGAAACACCTATTTATTTTATAATATAACTGATAATACATTTATTTTTGAAGCCTCGTAGTAAAATTAATTGACAATCTACCATTCATTGTCTTAGAATGCGTTTGATCCCCCTTAAGTTGAATACCTAGCTTGAAGTTCTAAAAAAGGTGTTGTTGTATTATTCAACTTAATTATTTGGCTTATGAAATATTTTCAATGAGTGTCAGTACGTGTTACACTTCTCTGCCAGGGAAACACTAATCTATTGTCTTCTTCCAATCAAAATATATTGGATTGAATAATGTCAATCTAAAATCTTTTCTATATTGTTTTTATGTTTGTAATTATTATTTTTAACAATTTATTTATTTTACTTGTTTCAGATGGGCAACCTCTTCTAGCTTCTGGAGGTTCATCTGGTGTTATAAGCATATGGAATCTGGAAAAGAAAAGACTCCAGTCAGTTATAAGAGAGGCTCATGATAGTGTGATCACCTCGCTACATTTTTTTGCCAATGAACCAGTGCTAATGAGTTCATCAGCAGACAACTCTATTAAAGTAAGAATTATTCTTCAGATGCACCTATGCATACATGGATTAAATTTTTTACCTTATATTTGGGAGGATATTATTTTTGAATGTAACTTTAGATGCTGGTCTGTTGATTCTGTTCAAAATTTATTAGTATAGAAAAAGAAACAAAGTTGTTTGTGTATTTGTAAGATATTTGAGACATAGCAAGTAAACTTGGATATCTGCGACTTGACATTATTTTCCTCAATGATAATAGTTTTTGTTTTCATAGAGAACTGTAAATTTATAGTGATTATAATCACCTAAGCTATATTATTATATTTTTACTGATTGACCATTGTTGTTGGCTTTCAGTGTGATGAATTTAGACTGGACTTTATTCAGGCCTTTGTGCTTTACTTGTTATTATCATGATTGAAGCTTGTGCTCATATCATTGGCCATTTTGTTTCATATTTTATTTGATGGAACAAAGAGTTTTTGTGTGATTTTTTGGTCTATTTAGCAAAGCCTGATGACAGTTTTTCAATTTTCATCTTGGTTTCTACTATTAATTAATTATACATTCCCATTCTTCCTGATGATGTACGAAAATGTCTGACTTTTATCTCCTCAGATGTGGATATTTGATACAAGTGATGGTGATCCTCGCCTTCTGCGCTTCCGAAGTGGGCATAGTGCACCTCCTCTTTGCATAAAGTAATAATTTTTCTTCAAGTGTTAATCTATATAGGAAATGTTTAACTTTGTTGCATTCATAGAAAGTAATGATTAGACATTTAGTTTTTGAAGGAATTGATTATTAATTATGCTCTGGAACAGTATTGCTTACTTGATCTCTCTATGATGTTCATCATAGGGATTTTTATATGGACAGCTATTTTTCTGAGAGAATAGTTACTTTCTATTGATAGTTTTTTCGAGATTTTTTTTTTTATTTCTTTTCTATGACAGGTTATATTATTATTTCTAAAATGAGGATTCA